>Ga0209056_10002212_pt1 | contig 21122 bp, 25 predicted proteins | sample GraSoiAngelo_114_FD_185876 | JGI IMG/M metagenome (GOLD analysis project Ga0209056, IMG submission 185876) | Grasslands soil microbial communities from the Angelo Coastal Reserve, California, USA - 14_0903_13_40cm (SPAdes) (version 2) | ecosystem: Environmental > Terrestrial > Soil > Grasslands...
ATCCGTACCCAGGCGCGCTTGTAGCCGTTGGTCGAGCCACGAGCGATGACGAAGGGGTGTCGAGTCGTGATGGAGCACTGCTCGACGTGGAGCTTGAGCGTCACATCCTCAAGATAGCGCGCGCACGAGAGCGCTGCAGCCCGCCGCGAGCAGATCCAGGCGGTAGCCGCCTTCCAGCACACCGACGATCGGACGCGAGCCCATGCGCTCGCGCAATGCTGCCGTCCAGTCGGCGATGTCGTCGGGCTCCAGTGTGAATTCTCCGAGTGGATCTCCGGCGAGCGAGTCGAAACCGGCGGAGATCAGCAGTGCATCCGGTTGCCAGTCCTTGAGCGCCGCGTCGACACCGGCAAGGAAATCGCGTGCGTAGGTCGCACGCGGCAGTCCGCCCGGCCGCGGGATGTTGAACACGTTGCCGACGCCGCGCTCGTCGGCGGCGCCCGTTCCCGGATACCAGGGATACTGATGCATCGACACGAAGCGGATAGATGGGTCGCGCTCCACGAGCGCCTGCGTGCCGTTGCCGTGATGCACGTCCCAGTCGGCGATGAGGACGCGCGCGCATCCCAACGATTGCGCGTGGCGCGCAGCGATGACGACGTTATTGAGGAAACAAAATCCCATCGCCCGCTCGGCGAGCGCATGATGCCCCGGCGGCCGTGTGACCGCGAACGCCCGTGCCCGGCCGCCTCCGCGCAGCGCCTGCTCGACCGCGGCGACCGCCACACCGGCGGACGCCAGGACGCTCTCCCAGCTGCGTGGTCCAAGAAACGTATCGGCATCGAGTGAGCTGCCCCCACGTGCGCCCATCGCCGCGAGCAGGTCGATGTACGCAGCGGGATGCACCCGCTCGATCGCTGCTCGCGTCGCGGGCGGCGGGGGCGGGGGGGGCGGGGGGGGGGCTTCTACCCACTCCACGAGAGCGGCGAGCTCGGGACGACGTAGCGCTTCCAGCACCGCTTCGAACCGTTGCGGGCGCTCGGGATGGCCCGCGCCCGCGTAGTGATGCCGGCAGGCGGGATTCCAGACTACCGATGTCGACACTAGTTACGGCGGTGGACTTCCAGCAGCTCGCGTAGAGACTCCGCTTCGAGCTTCATCTCTTTCCGAGCTTGCGCGAGCTCCGCCATCGCCCGGCGGTAGCGGCGCCAGCCGTACACCACAAGCACCGCGGCGACGCCGCACCCGGCTGCCCAGACGAACCGGCTCACCAACGCGAACAGTGCGGCATCGAGCAGCAGAAACCCGATCGCGAAGACCGTGACCGCGCGGCTGAATGCGTGCGACGTCATCGCACCGGTTGCCGCCGCGCGGGCAGCACGATGAAGGGCGCATTGGGGCCCGCGCCGAGTACGCGCAACGTTAGGGATTCGTCGAGCACCGCGGCGCCGCGGAACTTGACGACATACTCCTGCTCGTTGACGTCGGAGCGCTTGAGCGCGGCGCGCAACGCGTCGCGCTTGAGCTGAGCGATCGTGGTGCGTTCGTCGACCTGGATCGGGAGATTGTCCCATACCGGCGTCACCATCACGCGCACGGCATACCGCCCGTCGACTGAGGGAGCCGTCATGCGACATCAACCTGGGACGCGAGCGGCAACGTGGAGAAAAAGCGATCGATGGCCTGATCGAAGAACAGCGTCGACGCGCGCACCCGCGTCACGCCGTTCTCACTATCGGTCCACACGCTGAAGACGACTTCCTCGCCGCCCTGGCCCCGCAATGTCAAAAAGGTCGGGCCGCTCTTCTCCACGAACGCCGCCGCATGGGGCACGCGGTCGGCGAAGAACTGCTGCGCCCGCGCGAGCACGTCGGCCGGCGCCAGTGTCACCGTCGTGGTGTGAATCATGGGGTCCGCAGGATGGTGATGCCGGTGGGCTGCCGCGGAACCGCGATCGTCGCAACGCGGGCACGCGTCGTGAGATCGATGACGTCGACCGCTCCCGGGTCCGCTCCGACACTCTCCTGCGAGATGAACGCCCAGCGACCTTCCGGAGAGTAGGCGATGCCGTGCGGCAGCGATTTCGACGTCAGGATCTTGGCGACTTCCGTCAGGCTTTGCGCGTCGACGAGCGAGATGCTTTGCGCTTTCTTGTTCGTGACGATGACCCAACGGCCATCCGCCGACGGCTCGACGTTGTACGCTCCCGCGCCCACCGGAATCTCCTTCACGAGCTCGAGCGTTGTGGCGTCGAGCACCTGCAGCGTATTGCCGTGATTGCACGCGACGTAGAGACGCCGATCATCGGGCGAAACGGAAACGAAGGTGGGTGAGCAGTCGTGCCCTGGCGCTGCCGCCGCGGGCCCAGCCGTATGGGCCGGCATCGCTCCCATCGCCATGCCCGCTCCGGTCTTGTGCCGGCGCGTGATGCGCAAGGATTGGCGATCGATCTCGACTATCTCATCGGAGTTCATGCACGAGACGTACACGAACGACCCGGCGTGATTGACTTTGACGCCATGCGGCATGTCGCAGGCGCGCAGGTTGGTGAGCGGTGTCATCGTCGCGGTTTGAATGATCGAGACGAGGTTGACGCGAGGATGATCGCCGTGAAAATCGGAATTCGCGACGAACGCGAGCGCCCCGTCCGGGGTCACGGAGATCGTGGTCGGAAACATCTCGACCTGCGCGCGACCCAGCAGCGAATCGGTGCCCGCGCTCATCTTCCACAGCGATCCATAAGGCGTGCCGTGTGCGATCGTGACGTACCAGGCGGAGCCGTCGGGCGCGACCGTGACGTTGTGCGGCCCGTCGATGTCCGCGGGCATGATGCCGACCGGGACGACCTTGGCGACGGTCAGCGCCATGCCGTCCCACACGAGCTGCGTGACGATGTCGCCCGACTCGCTCGCCACCAGAATGCGGTAGCCGGGCGGAGGCGTCGCTGCGACGACGAATCCTCCCAGCAACAGCAGTGGCGTGATGATGAGACGCATTAGCATGAAGATAGACGGTGTAGCAAATTCAGCGAGTGGCGATCTTGTCCTGAGGCACGCGTCGCTTATTCGGGCGCCTCGGGCCAGTCTTTGTCCGGCCGCGCGGGCGGCGGCTGCTCAGCGTTCAGCCGATCGGCCCGAATGTCGGCGTAGATGAAGTTTTCGGGAGCGACCGGAGAGTCGGCGAGGCGACGCAGCATCGCCAGCTGCCCGACGTGTGTCATCGTGTCGGCAAACGGGCCCTGCAGTAGCTGCTCGGTCGTGATGTCCCGCAGCGGCGTACCGGCCGACAGGAGGTCGCCGACTTTTTGCAGCATCTCGTGAAAGCGCGCGACCTCGGCCGCGAACGTCGGCAGCGGGTCGGGCCTCGCGGGATACGTTCCCCCGACAAAATGCGTGGTGACGTAGCCCATGAGACTCGCCATGTGCCGCACGATCTCGGCCGGCGTCCGCGTGCGGTTGCCGGCGCTGAAGCCGGGATAATGCTGTGGCGCGCCGCGCACCGCTTTCTGCGTGCGATAGGCGATGGCGGCGAGGAAGTGGCGCAGCAGCTGGCGATCGCGGTCCATTTCAGGCAAGCGCGGCACGTTGACGAGGGCTAGCGGCGGAACATGAAGAACACGGCACCGCACATGCACACTGCGGCCCACAGATAGTTCAGGCGGACCGGCTCTTTCATGTACAACGCCGCAAAGGGCACGAACACGGAAAGCGTGATCACCTCTTGCAGGATCTTGAGCTGGCCAAGATCGAGGCGCGTGTGGCCGATGCGGTTGGCCGGCACCTGGACCAGATACTCGAACAGCGCGATTCCCCAGCTCACCAGTGCCGCGACGATCCACGGTCGCTGGCTCAGGTGTTTGAGATGCGCGTACCACGCAAAGGTCATGAAGACATTCGAAATCACTAGCAGGGTGATGGTCTTCGCGACGGGCATGCAGTGGCCCTCGGAGGGGGAGAACTCAGCGCCGCGCGCGCAGCAGCTCTCGGGCGGCGCGCCTTCCTAGCGTTCCAACTGCGCGCGCAGTGCCAATTCGACCTCGGAATTTGGCACTGCGCGCGCCCCCGCAGTCCTCGCATCGCGCAGCTGCTCGGCGTTGACATGTGAGCCGAACGCGAGCACTGCGACTCCCCGCTCCACCAAGCCGCGAATCCGGTCTTGTGCGTCTGCTTTTCCTAATTCGACAACGGCGAGATCGCACGGCTCGGCGCGAGTGATTTCAGAACCGCTCGCGCGCACGATCTCCTGGATCTTGCCGCGGAAAAACAGATCGCGCGTCTCGACAAGTACGCGCTTACTCAACCCGCGAGCTTTTGCGTGAGATAGTCGACCAGCTGAGCGGCGACGACGCGGTCCTGCTTCAGCGTGTCGCGGTCGCGGACCGTCACCGTCTGATCCTGCGTCGACTGACCGTCGATCGTAATGCCGAACGGCGTCCCCGCTTCGTCTTGCCGGCGGTAGCGCCGCCCGATCGAGCCACCGTCATCGTAGAACACGTTGAAGTGCCGGCGCAGATCGTCGTAGATGCGGTGTGCCAGTTCGGGCATGCCCTCCTTGTTCACGAGCGGAAAGACCGCCGCTTTGAGTGGGGCAAGCGATGGCTTGAGCTTCAACACGACTCGCTGCGCGCCGCCTTCCGCCGCGTCCTCGCCGCCGACTTCTTCCTCTCTATAGGCATCACACAGTACGACCAGCGCCGTGCGATCCGCACCAGCGGAGGTCTCGACGACATACGGAATGAATCGTTCGTTCGTCTTGGGGTCCAAGTAGTCGAGCTTCTTCCCCGCGTGTTTCTGGTGATTCGAGAGATCGAAGTCCGTGCGGTTGTGAATGCCCTCGAACTCCTGCCAGCCGAATGGAAACTCGTACTGAATGTCGTAGGCGTCCTTGGCGTAGTGCGCGAGCTCGTCCTTGTCGTGCTGATGCCAGCGCAGCTTCTCGGACCGGATGCCCAACCCTTCCACCCACTTCATTCGCTCGGAGCGCCAGAACTCGAACCACTCGTTCTCGGTGCCGGGCTTCACGAAAAACTGCATCTCCATTTGTTCGAATTCGCGCGTGCGGAAAATGAAGTTGCCGGGCGTGATCTCGTTGCGGAACGCTTTTCCGATCTGCGCAATGCCAAACGGGATCTTCTGTCGTGACGACTGCAGTACGTTCAGATAGTTGACGTAGATCCCCTGCGCGGTTTCAGGCCGCAGGTAGATGACCGCGGCCTCCTCCTCGACCGGACCCATGAAGGTCTTGAACATCAGATTGAACTGCCGCGGCGCCGTGAGCGTGCCCTTGCTGCCGCACACGGGACATTGCGCGTCGGGCTGGCCGGGCGTGCCTTTGATCCTCGGATCGTCGGCGCGAAAGCGATTCTTGCACTTCTTGCAGTCGACGAGGGGATCGGTGAATCCCGAGACGTGCCCCGACGCCTCCCACACCTTGGGATGCATCAGGATCGCGGCGTCCAGGCCCTGGATGTCTTCGCGCGCGTGGACCATCGACCGCCACCAGCGCTCCTTGATGTTCTTCTTGAGCTCGACGCCCAGCGGACCGTAGTCCCAGACGGAACCAAGGCCGCCATAGATCTCGGAAGATTGAAATACGAAGCCGCGCCGCTTGGCCAGCGACACGAGCTTATCCATGATTTTGCCAGCAGTTACGGGAGCGGGGGGGGGCGACATAAGGAAGCCGGAAGTTAAATGTGGAGGGCCTCGCGCGCGACCTGTTCCGCCATCTGTGCAAGCGCTGGGGCATCGAGCATCCGTCCGACGCCGTCGCCGGCAACGGTATGCACCCCCACCATGCCTTCCACCCGGCCCGCGACGACGGCAACCTTCTTCTTCGCTGCTTGAGCACGTCGCACGACCTCTCCCGGCGCCTTTCCCACGAGCGACGTCCGGTCGAAAATCCCTTCCGCAGTGATGACGAGGTCCGCCTTGGCCAGCGCCGCGTCGAAACCCGCCCGCTCGAGCACCCATTCTGCGCCGCGCGCGAGCTCGGCTTTAGCGAAAAAGACGAGGCCGGCACCCAGCCCGCCGGCCGCACCGCCCATGGGCATGGTGCCGAGATCGGGCCGCCCCGCATCGCTCCAGAGCGCCGCCAGGCGCGTGAGTCCATCGGCCAGCCGCGGAATCTCCTCAGGGCGGGCACCTTTCTGCGGCCCGAAAACGGGAGCGGCGCCGTCTGGGCCGAGCAGTGGTGTTGCCACGTCGGCCAGCGCGATCACGCGGGCCGCGAGTCCCCAACCAGACGCGAATGCTGCGAGCTCCGCGAGCGATCCACCGCCCTCCGGCAGCGGCTTGCCTTCGGTGTTCTCGAATGTCCACCCGAGCCCGCGCGCCGCACCCGTGCCGCCATCGACCGTCGCGGTGCCGCCGAGTCCAACGACAACGGACTTGGCGCCGCGATCAACCGCCGTCCAAATCAGCTCGCCAACGCCGCGGGTGGTAGTGCGCAGTGGATCGCGATCTTCCGGTTCGACCAGCGCCAGGCCGCACGCGGAGGCGCTTTCGATGATTGCCGTTTCGCCGTCGATCCATCCCAGTTCAGCGGAGACTAGCTCGCCGATCGGCCCCGTGACGGGAAGCCGCTCGCGCAGTGCGCCGACCGGCAACACCACGTCGAGCAGACCGTTTCCGCCGTCAGCAACCGGACACTCGAGCACCGAGGCGCCCGGCAGCGCGCGGCGCACACCAGTGGCGATCGCCTCGGCGACCTGACGAGGACCAAGGGTGCCTTTGAAGGCGGCGGGAGCAACCAGGACGACGGGCGGCATCGTGGAGGCCAACATAACAGAAACGAGAAACCCCCTGAGTTGCCCCAGGGGGTGATCGCCAGCCGCACACCGTGCGCCCTAGAACCCGATGTGAGCGAAGCGAACTCCTTCTCGCAAATCGGGCGGGCGCCGGGTACCTCTGGCAGCTGGGCTGTCTCTGTCCGGCCGAGACCCCTTTGCTTTGCGCCCCGCCGTCACCGGCGGTTTGCCCTTTGCAGAGATTCTGGCCGCTTGTTTAGCAAGAACGGTGCCGAGTTGTAAGGTCTGTCACAGCAATTGCGGGCCAGGTGACCTAGGGGAAGTACTGTACTGTTTTCTGCAAGTAAGACCGCAGAATGCATCACAGAAATTCGAACTCAGAAGACGCCATGACGCTAAGGCGCTTGAGTGGTAAACAGCCTACAGCTATGAAGCAGCTGCTGTGGACAGCTTCCGCAACAAACCGTAAACCGTTCGAGCACACTCGTCGCGTGCTGCGATCAACTCTAGGGTGCTCTGTAGTCAAACCTCTATAATCTGGTCTCGGCGAGTTCCGATACTCACATATCGGATCGGAGCTCCAGCCAAGTCTTGCAATCGATCGACATATGCGCGAGCTGCTGGAGGAAGGTCCGCAAGTCTGCGCACTTCACTCAATGGTTTCTGCCATCCCGGCACCGTTTCATAGATCGGCTCGACTCTGCCAATCGTCTCCACGTCCGCCGGCATGCTATCGATCGTCTCGCCATCGAGTCGATAGCCGACGCCGACCGGGATCTCCGCGAACGTGTCGAGCACATCGAGTTTCGTGACCGCCAACCCCGTCAATCCGTTCACGCGCACGGCGTACCGCACGACGACCGCGTCAAACCAACCGCAGCGCCTCGGCCGTCCCGTGGTGGCGCCGAATTCGCCACCCAGCTCGCGGATCCGCTGTGCCACAGCGGGGGCCGCTTCGGTGGGCAGCGGGCCGTTACCCACGCGCGTGGTGTACGCCTTCACCACGCCGAGGACGGCGTCGATCGCCGTCGGGCCGATTCCCACGCCGACAGCGGCGCCACCCGCAGTCGTGTTGGACGACGTCACATAGGGATACGTGCCGTGGTCGACATCGAGCAACGCGCCCTGCGCGCCTTCGAGCAGCACCGATTCTCCACGCTCGAGCGCCTCCCACACGACTCGACCCGCATCGACCGCCAATGGCAATAGTCGGGGTGCCAGTCGCTCGAGCAAATGCACGTGCTCTTCAGCATTGGCCCGCTCGGCGCTGGCGCGCGAGCCGCCTGCGAGCAGCTCGAGCATTTGATTCGCCGCCTCCACGCGGATGCGGACCAGCTCCTGCGCGCGCGTGAGATTGCGCAGATCGCCGACCCGCACGCCTCGGCGCCCGTACTTGTCTTCATAAGTCGGCCCGATGCCCCGCCCTGTCGTCCCGATCTGGTCTTTCCTCTCACGGGCGCGATCGAGGAGCTTGTGATAGGGGAGCGTCAGATGCGCGCGCTCGGAGACGTGCAGCTTGTGCTCGGTACGGACTCCGCGTGCCGCCAGCGCATCGAGCTCGGCGAACAGCTGCTCGGGATCGAGCACCACGCCGTTGCCGACGATGCAGACCGCGCCCTGAAGAATTCCAGATGGTATCTGGTGCAGGACGAATGACTTACCCTCGCCCGTATCCACCGTGTGCCCGGCATTCGCGCCGCCCTGATAGCGCACCACGAGATCCGCGCGCTCGGCCAGGACGTCGACGATTTTGCCTTTGCCCTCATCGCCCCATTGGGCGCCGACTACCACGACGCACTGCGTCTTGGGTCCGAACACGCGAGGTCACTCCGTGACGAAAAAAAAGCCCGGGGCCATGCCCCGGGGTCCTCTGTGGGAAACTATGCCGCGCGGAGTACGCGCGCCAGCCCCGCGGCGACGCTTGCGGCGCCGTCCAACCTCATGCGCTCCGCGTTGTCCGCCGGCCGATGCACAACCCGCATTGTGCGCCAATTCCCTTTGAGAATCGTGACGCATTCGGACGCCACGCGGGCCAGCGCGCTGCCGTCCACAATCACCGGCAACCAACGCCACCGCCGAGCGCGCAAGGCGGCCGCAACAGCTAGACCAATTTTGCCAGGCCGGTGCACAAAAGCCGTCGGCCGGCCTGCATCATCCAAGCCGTCAAGATTGATCAGCGCGGAATCAGCGAACCGATCGGCGTGATCTGTGGCCAAGGCCCGCGCGCCAACAAGGCCGAACTCTTCCGCATCGGGGAAAATCACGCCGACGGCGGCGTCGCGCGGTAGCTGATCGAGCGTCATGAAGATCGCGACCAATGCAGTCGCATTGTCCACCGCCCCCGGAGAATTGTCATTCACGCGGTTTTGTAGGATGATCATCAGGCTGATCGCCATGAGGGCAGCGGCGGGCACCATCGACAGAAACATTGCGGGATAACTTAACGCCAAACCAAAGAATCCCAGCAACCGCAACGCCATCGAGATGGGCTGGCCCTTGGAGTCGTAGTGCGCGACTAGCCAGACGACCGGACGGGGCGACGGGACGGCGGGCCGTGCGATGAGATTCACGCCGCTAATCACGCGGGGGGTTCCGAACAACGCGCTGGACGGCCGGCCGGTAAACGCGTGCTCTTCGACGCTGAAGTCGCGCGCCGCAAGCTCGCGCTTCAGAATCTCCCGGACTTTGGCATGATTGACTGAACCTACGAGCCGCGGAATCGCCAGCTCGCGGAATAGCACGCCGTAATCAGTCACCGCGCACAAGGGCCGTGATGCGCTCGCGATCGGCGGCTGACACGGGCGCCAGCGGCGGACGCGTGGGACCACCGTACAATCCCACGGCGTCCATTGCCGCCTTCACGCCCGCGGGGCCGAGCTTGCCGACGATCTCTTTGTCGAGCGGTGTGATGCGTTCCTGGATCCGCCCCGCGGCGGCCCGCTGCCCCTGCTCGAACTCGCGCACGAGCTGCACGCAGAGACTCGGCGCAAAGCATGCAACCCCGATGACCCCACCCTGACAGCCCATCTCGAGCGCGGCGAAAAGCAGCGACGCCGATCCGGCGAGTACGATCCATTGCGGCACCGCTTCACGGTATGCGGCCAAGTTTTTCGGATCGCCCGACGAATCTTTGACTCCGATGATCCGCTCGTGTGCGGTGAGCTGCTGCAAAAATGCCGGCTCGAGCGCGAGATGAGTGTACTTGGGGATGTTATAGACCAACACGGGTACGGGGCTCGCGTCGGCGACGGCACGGAAATGGAGCGCGAGCGACGCCGGCGTTGCGCCTGCCGAGAAGTACGCCGGTGGGCGCACCAGAACGGCGTTGGCGCCTTCGACAGCGGCAGCCTGGGACAACGCGATCGTCTGACGAGTCGATTCGGCGCCGGTGCCGGCAATGAGCCACGCGCCGTCACTCAGCTCCTTGCGCGCCACTGCGACGAGCTGTCGCTGCTCATCGGCGTCGAGGAGCGCCGCCTCCCCTGTCGATCCGGAAACGACGATGCCGTTCACGCCCTCGGCCAGCAGCCGCGAGATGTTTTGCCGGAACTGGAGCGGCGCAAAGTCACCGCTCGTGGGATCGAACGGCGTGGTGATCGGCGCGAAAACTCCGTTCACTCGCTCGGCGCCGGCGAGGCGACCCGTGAGCGGCGCCGCAGCGTGCGGACCTGCAGCTGAAAGTCCGACGGATTGGAGGACGCCGCCAATGCGGTCTCGTACGTCACGACGTCATCGGCGACGAGATCCATGAGATGCTGGTCGAACGTCTGCATGCCGTACTGCTCGCGCGATTCCCTGATGTAGTCGTGCAGCGACGGCGTGCGGTCGCGCTCGCGGATCATGTCGCGCGCGGCGTCCGTCGCCAGCAGGACCTCGAGCGCCGCCGCGCGCCCGTGGCCGTCGCCTCGCGGCAGCAGGCGCTGCGAAACGACGGCGTGCAGCGCCTCGGACAGTCGCAGCCGGGCAATTTCCTGCTCCTCGGGCGAGAACATCGAGACAATCCGGCTTATGGTCGTCACGGCATCGGGAGTGTGCAGCGTCGAGACGAGGAGGTGGCCGGTTTCGGCGGCCTTCATCGCCGTGTCGATCGTCTCGGCATCCCGCAGCTCGCCGATCAGGATGACGTCCGGATCCTGGCGCAACGCTGCGCGCAACCCCGTGCGAAAATCGTCGGTATCTACGCCAATCTCGCGCTGGGTGACGGAGCAGTTGATGTCGCGGTGCAGGAATTCGATCGGGTTTTCGAGGGTGAGGATGTGGCGATGCTGATTTTGATTGATGTGGTTGATGATCGCCGCCATCGTCGAGCTCTTGCCCGACCCTGTCACGCCGGTCACGAGGATCATACCGCGCTCCGCCGTCGCAACCTGGGCGAGCACGGCAGGCAGCTTCAGCGATTCGAACGTCGGCACGTCGAAGGGAATCACGCGCATCACGATCATGAATGAGGAGCGCTGCCGCAGGATGTTCACCCGGAACCGGCCGATGCCCGGCATGCCCCAGGAGCAATCGTAGTCCCGCAGCTTGTCGATGCGGCCGCGGTCCTCTTCGTTGGCGATGAGCTGCAGCGCGATGGCCTTGGTCTGATGGGGCGTGAGCCGCTGCTTGGTCAGCGGGACCAGCTTGCCGTCGATGCGCGCCCGGAACACGTCCCCGGCCTTGATGTGCAGGTCGGAGGCCCCGCGATCTACGGCAGCCTTGATGATCTTTTCCATTCAGTACCCAGCTTCGAGGTCAACGACGTTCGTGAGGAGCGCCCCTGCAAGATAGCGCCGGATGTTGTCCACAATGAGGGCAGTCTCCCGTTCCCAGAACCCATTGGTCACGGCGCTGACGTGCGGGCTCACCAGCACGCGTGGATGACGCCAGAAGGCGTGTTCGGGTGGCAACGGCTCTACACCGAACACATCGAGCGCGGCGCCGCGAAGTCGGCGCTTGTCGAGCAGCTCCAGCAACGCCGCCTCATCGAGCAGCGATCCGCGGGATACGTTGATGACGAGCGCGTGGAGCGGCAGCATCTCGAGCACGCGGCGATCGACCGCGCCCGCGGTCTCGGTCGTGTGCGGCGCGGCGATCACGAGCACGTCGCTCCCCGCCGCCAGGCGCGGCAACTCCGCCAATGTCCCGATCCATCGCGCAGCTGACGGGCCGCCGCGTTCCGGCCGACGCCGCACCGCCGCGAGCGACATGCCGAGCGCCAGCCCGCGCCGCGCCACCGCGCTTCCGATGCCGCCCAGCCCGAGAATGCCGAGGCGCAAATCCCGGAATTCTCGCATCGGGATCGCGCCGTCGGTGAAGTCTTCTTTGGCCCAACGCCCCTGACGCTGGGCGGACACCATGCGGTCGAGGCCACGCGTGAAATAGGCGATTGCCGCGATGACCCAGTCGGCCATCGGGTCGGCGTGCACGCCGGCGGAGTTGGTGAGCACCACTCCGCTGCTCGAGATATGCGCGAGACTGGAGCCGACGCCGGCGGTGGCGGTGTGCGCCCAGCGCAGCGTGCCTTTCGCCGCCGCCGCGACCCCCGATGGCACGCCGTATCCGATGTAGATCTCGGCGCCACGCGCGGCTGCGATCGCTTCCGGGGACCCCGACCCGCCGTCGCCGTCGGACACCGCGGGCGCTTTTACCTCGATGACGTCCCACCCCGCGCCCAGCGCATTCCTGATCTCGACCACGCGGGCGTTGGGAATCCGCCAAACGCCGCGGGGCGAGGCCAGATCGATCACCAGACGACGCGCGCTCACTCCCCTGTCGAGACCGTCCGCACGTGATCGTGGTGGAGCAGCGTGATCATCGCCTGATCGTGCAACCGCTTGGAGCCGCGCAGCTCGAGATCAATGACCAGATCGACGTTCTCCTGCCGGCTTGACACCGTCAGGATTTCCAGACCGGTGCGGCGTACCAGCGTCTCCAAATCCTCGAGGACCGTCGGCCCCGGGCGGGCATGAATCGAGATTTTCGACCTCGTGGATTGGCGCTCGACAACGATTTCTACGCGCCCGAGCCCCTGCAGCACAACCAGGACGACCAGCGTCGTTGCCAGGGCCTCGGCGTAATAGCCGCTTCCCAATGCGACCCCGATCGCCGCGACCACCCAGATCGTCGCCGCGCTGGTGAGTCCCACGACGGCCCCGCGCGCGTGGAGAATCGTCCCCGCCCCGATGAAACCGACGCCGGTGACGATCTGTCCGGCCACGCGCGTCGGATCGGCGGCGGCTCCAACCATGGCGATGGACACATGCGTGTATAGCACCGAGCCGATGCAGATGAGAATGTTGGTGCGCAACCCCGCCGGCTTGCCGCCGAGCTCCCGCTCCAACCCGATCGCGCCCCCGAGCAGCGTTGCCAATCCTACCTGTGCGACGAGCGCGAGACGGAGTATCTCGGCCATCCGGCGCATCATCTCGCCCATATCAATCCTCTCCCGCCTTGAGAAATCCCATCCGGTCCCGCACCTCGGCCATGGTCTTGCGCGCGAGCGTACGCGCCTTGCCGGCTCCCGCGCGCAACCGCTCCAGGACCGTCGCGGGCTCACGCCGCAGCGCATTCGCGCGTTCGCGCATGGGCGCGAGCGTCGCTATCATGTTGTCCGCGAGCACCCGCTTGCAATCGAGACATCCCCACCCGGCGGTCCGGCACTTGTGCGCGACCTCGGTGACGGTGTCGGGCGGGGAGAAGCCCTGGTGCACGGTGAAGATGTTGCAGATCTCGGGCGTGCCGGGATCCTTGCGGGTCTTGCGAGCCGGATCGGTCGCCGCCGGGCGCAACTTTTCCCAGATGGCCTCGGGCGATTCGAACAGGCCGATCGTGTTGCCGAGGCTCTTCGACATCTTGGCCTTGCCGTCGAGGCCGAGAACGCGCCTGGTTTTCGTCAGCAGCGGTTGCGGCTCGGGGAAGTAGCCGGCGCCGTGGCGCGCGTTCCAGCGCCGCGCGATCTCGCGCATCAGCTCGAGATGCTGCACCTGATCTTCTCCTACCGGCACGAGGCTAGCTTTGTAGAGCAGCACGTCGGCTGCCTGCAATATCGGATAGGCGAGCAGGCCGGCAGGGACGCTTTCCTGACGCTGCGCCTTGTCCTTGAATTGCGTCTGCCGCTCGAGCTCGCCGAGCGGCGTGACGCTCGTGAGTAGCCAGTTCAGGTCGGTATGTTCAGCGACGTGTGACTGGACGAAGACGATGCACCGGTCGGGGTCCAGCCCGACGGCGTACAAGCTGACCGCCATGTCGAGCGTCAATGAGGCGAGCGTGGCGGCGTCATACGGCTGCGTGATGGCGTGAAGATCGACGATCGAGAACAGGCAGTCGTGCTGGGTCTGCAATCGCACCCAGTTCTGCACTGCGCCGAGGTAATTGCCGATGTGGAGCTCGCCGGAGGGCTGGATGCCGCTGAAGACACGCGCCATTGGCGTTGCAAAGTGCGAGATTACAAGGACTTAGTCAAGGTCGCGGAGGGTGCGGCACGTCGCGCGGCCGAGTATCTTCGCGCCGCCGTGCGCCCCGGCTGGCAGGCCTGGACGGAGAAAAGCCAGCACGACTTCGTGACTGACATCGATCGCGGATCCGAAGCGCTGATCGCGGAGCAGTTACAGCGGAGCGTGCCCGGATCGCTCGTGGTCGGCGAGGAGCTGACGCCGGATGTGGTCGCGCAGGCAGAGGTCGTCTGGATCGTCGATCCGCTCGACGGCACGACCAACTTCCTGCACGGCTATCCGGAATACGCGGTATCCATCGGGTGCGCCGTAGGCGGTGCGCTGTGCGCGGGGGTGATTCACGACGTGCCGAAGGACGTTGTCTACCGCGCGTGGACAGGTGGTGGAGCGTGGATGGGCAAGGCGCGCGTGAGTGTGTCGACGGTGACGGAGCCGAAACGCGCGCTAATCGCGACGGGATTTCCATTTCGACAGCTCGGGACGCTCGAGACCTATTTGCGACAGTTCGCCGCCATCACGCGCAATGTCAGCGGGATCCGCCGCCCGGGCTCGGCGGCGCTCGATCTCGCACATGTCGCCGCCGGCAATTTCGATGGGTTCTGGGAGCTGGGCCTCGCGCCGTGGGACATTGCCGCGGGCGTCGTGCTGATCCGCGAAGCGGGTGGCCTGGTCACTCGGTTCGACGGCAACGAGGACGTGTTGAATCACGACAACATTGCGGCCGGCAACCCGGCCATGCACGCGTGGCTGCTGAAAACGCTCGGGAGCGTTTGAGTGCCATCACCGCTCGTTGAATGCGTCCCGAATTTCTCTGAAGGCGGAGATCTGCGCACGATCGAGGCGCTGCGCAACGCGCTGACGGCGGTCTCGGGCGTTCGGCTCCTCGACGTGCAAACGGATGCTTCGCACAATCGATCGGTGTTTACGTTCGTTGCCCCGCCCGCGGCGGCACTCGACGCGGCGTTCGCAGCGCTGCGCGTCGCGACCCAGCGGATCGATCTGACGAAACACACAGGTGAGCACCCACGCATGGGCGCGACGGACGTCGTACCGTTCGTGCCGGTCTCGGGGATCACGATGGATGAATGCGTCGCGCTCGCGAGGGCGTTAGGCGAGCGCGTGGGCAAGGAGCTACAGATTCCGGTCTTTCTCTACGCCCGAGCCGCCACCCGCCCCGAGCGCGTGCTGCTGCCCGACGTGCGCAAGGGTGAGTTCGAAGGAATGCAGGGCAGAGTGCTGGAGCCGGACTTCGGACCCAACCGCGTCCACGCCACAGCCGGGGCCACGGCCATCGGTGCCAGACCGTTTCTCGTGGCATACAACGTCTATCTCGACACGAAGGACGTCGCGATCGCGAAAGAAATCGCCAAGCAGATCCGAACGTCGAGCGGCGGCCTTCCCGCGGTGCAAGCGAGCGGCTTCGAGGTCAATGGCCTAGCGCAGGTGTCCATGAACCTGCTCGACATCGACATCACGCCGCCCGCGACGGTATTCGGCGCGATCAAGGGATTGGCGGAGCAGCGCGGCCTGAATGTCATGAAGAGTGAGATCGTGGGCCTGATTCCGGAGCGCGCGGTCATCGGCGCCGCTGGAGCAGCGCTGCAGCTTCCTGACGCGGCGGATCACATCCTCGAGGCAAAGATTCGCGAAGCACAGGGGGGGGGCCCGACGCTGGACGGCTGGATCGACGAGCTCGCCAGCGGTGAACCGACACCCGGTGGTGGGAGCGCCGCGGCGCTTGCCGGCACTTTGGCTGCCGCACTCGTCGCGATGGTCGCCCGACTTACGATCGGACGTAAGGCGTACGCCCCGGTCGATAAGCGCGCCCGAGAAATTCTGGTCGAGGCTGAGGCGCTCCGAGGAGAGCTGCGCCGGCTGGTGGATGAGGATGCCGCGGTTTATGCGGCCGTGAGCCGGGCCTACAAGATCGCGAAAGACGATCCTCAGCGCACGCGCGCCATAGACGACGCGCTGCTTGCTGCGGCCCGCGTTCCCGCGGAGGTCGCCAGGCGCGCGTCGCGGGTACTGGAGGTGGCTGAGGAGCTGCAAAAGATCGGCAACAAGAACGCGCGCTCGGATGCCGAGGTGGCCGATGGACTGGCGGTCGCCGCGATTGCGGGCGCCGAGGAAAATGTCCGAGTAAACCTGGCGGCGATGTCAGATCAGACTAAAGGGCGGGAATTGCTGTCAGGATCCTAGGTCCGTTCTCCCCGATCGCGACGGTATGCTCGAAGTGCGCCGATAACGATCCGTCCTGCGTCACCACCGTCCACTTGTCGTCGAGCGTGCGGATCGCCGATCCGCCCTGATTGATCATCGGCTCGATCGCGATCGTCATGCCGGGCATGAGCCGTGGACCGCGCTTGGGTTTGCCGTAGTTCGGGACCTGTGGCTCCTCGTGAAACGCCGCGCCGATGCCGTGCCCTACGAGCTCCCGCACGACCGAATACCCTGCAGCTTCCGCCACTTCCTGCACGGCGTGCCCGATGTCGCCGACGTGATTACCGGCCCGCGCCTGCGCGACGCCCGCTGCCAGCGCGTCCTGGGTGACCTGGAGCAACCGCGCCACGACCGGCGTGACGTCTCCCACCGGGAACGTCGCCGCCGAGTCGGCGTGCAGCCCCTCGAGCCAAACGCCGACGTCCACACTGAGGATGTCGCCGTCGTGCAGCACGCGTTTGTGCGATGGGATGCCGTGGACGATTTCCTGATTGATCGACGTGCACAAGGTAGCGGGAAAGTCGTACAGCCCCTTGAACGAGGGCTGCGCGCCCGGATGACTGCGAATGAACGTCTCGGCGAGGCGATCGAGCTCTTCCGTCGTGACGTCGGGCTGGATGTGGCGGCCCACCAGCGCCAGCGTCTCGGCGACGATCCGGCCGGCCGCGGCCATCGTTTCGATCTCGCGCGGCGATTTGATCGTGATCATCGGCCGATGATCCGCTTGATGTCCTCGCTGATCTGGTCGACCGTCCCGGTGCCGGGGACGCGGTGCACGATCCCGCGCTGCGCATAGTGCGCGATGAGGGGAGCCGTATCGCGTTGGTAGACCCCCTGGCGATTCGCGATAGCGGCTGGCGTGTCGTCGGTGCGGCCCCGCTGCGCCATGCGCCGCACCAGCTCATCCTCGGTGACGTCCAGCAACAGAATGTGATTCAGCCGGTGCCCCCGCTCGGCCAGCGTCCTATCGACGAGCTCGGCCTGCGCGGCGGTGCGCGGGAAGCCGTCCAGGATGGCGCCCTCCTTCGCCTCCGGGCGCGCGAGCTGGTCCTTGATCAAACTGAGAATCACGCTGTCGGGCACGAGCTTCCCGTCGTCATAGTACTTCTTGGCTTCGACGCCGAGCGGCGTGCCTTCCTGCATGGCCGTGCGGATCAAATCGCCGGTGGTGATCTTGGGAAGGCCGAGACGCTCGGCGAGGATGTTACCTTGAGTCCCCTTCCCCGAGCCCGGCGCCCCCAGGATGAGGATGAACACTAGCGGCGGAAGCGAACCCGCGAGGTGCCGGCGCCCGCGCCGCCACCCTTCATAAAGCCGTCATATTGCCGCAGCAATAGGTGTTGCTGGATCTGCTGCACCGTGTCGAGCGCCACGCCGACCACGATCAGCAGCGCCGTGCCACCAAACCCGAACGGCATGTTCAACGTGTTGGACACAACCATCGGCAGCAACGCCACGAACGTCAGGAAGATCGCGCCCGGCAGCGTGATGCGCGTCAGCACGGTGTCGATGTAATCCGCCGTCGCCGCGCCGGGCTTCACACCGGGGATGAAGGCGCCCTGCTTCTTGAGATTCTCCGCCAGATCCACCGGGTTGAAAATGATGGACGTGTAGAAGTAGGCGAAGAACACGATCAGCGCGGCGCTGGAGACGACGTACCAGACAGAGGTGGTGTTGAAATACTCGGCGAACTGCTTCAGCCATGCCACGCCGCTGAACGTCGCCACGGTGCCTGGCACAATAATCAACGATTGGGCAAAAATAATCGGCATTACGCCGGCGCTATTGATGCGCAGGGGAATGAACGTTTTCTGAGCCTCGGTCATGCGTCCTCGGCCCAGGACTTTGCGCGGGATCTGTACCGGGATGCGCCGTGCCGCCACCGTGATGGCCACCGTCCCCGCGACGATGAGGATCATCATCAGCAGGACGATGAGCAACACCGGGAAGCTGAGCGTGCCCGTGCGTAGCGCTTCGACCGTGCGCAGCGACTCCGGCAGGATGCGCTCGATGATCGAGAAAAAGATCAGCAAGCTCATGCCGTTGCCAATCCCCCGCTCGGTGATCTGCTCGCCGAGCCACATGACGAAGACGCCGCCGGTGGTGAGCGTGAGCACCGTCGTCATCCGGAATGCCCACCCCGGATGGGCGACCGCGTTCGGCAGCTGCTCGGTGAAAATCGCGAAGCCGTACGCCTGGAAGACGCACAGCACGACGGTGAGATAGCGCGTCCACTGCGTCAGCTTCCGCTTCCCATCGTCATCGCGCTGCATCTTCTCGATGATCGGGAACACCGGCCCTGCGAGCTGGAAAACGATGCTGGCGGAGATGTATGGCATGATCCCCAGCGCGAACACGGTGGCGCGCGAGAAGCCGCCGCCCGCGAACAGATCGTAGAGCGAAAAGAGCGTGCCCTGACCCGCGTTTCTCAGGAAGTCGGCGAGCGCGTCGACGTTGACGCCGGGCGTCGCGATATGCGCGCCGATCCGGTAGATCGCCAGGCACAGAAACGTGAAGAGGAGCTTTTGCTTGAGCTCCGGGACCTTGAACAGATTGGGGATCGGATTACTCACGCGATCGTTCCACCGGCCTCTTCGATCTTCGTCTTGGCGCTCGCGGAAACCGCTACACCCTTCACCACGAACTTCCGTCCCGACACGTCACCCGTTCCCAGTAGCTTGATCGGGTGATCGGGCCGGCGGACCAGCCCGGCGCCGAACAGCGTCTCCGGCGTCACCTCGACCCCTTCGGCCAGCAGCACGAGATGCCGCACGTTGACGACCTGCGCCGGCTGCTTGAACGGATTGGTGAAGCCGCGCTTGGGAATGCGCCGGATGAGCGGCATCTGCCCGCCCTCGAATCCCGGACGCACCTTGCCGCCCTGCCGCGCCGTCTGACCTTTCCCGCCGCGTCCCGCCGTCTTCCCGATGCCTGATCCGGGGCCGCGTCCCTTGCGGATGCGCGCCCGATGCGAACCCTCGGGCGGCCGCAGGTCGTGGAGCGAGAGCCGCGTGACGGGCGCTTCGGGCTTCGCCCGCGGTTTGCGTTTCGGTTTCGCTTTCGTCGCTGGCATTTACTTCTTTCCTCCACCCCGGGGGGTGGCCCCGGGGTGAGCATCCGGCGTCACCTCTACGAGATGACGCACCTGTTGGAGCATGCCACGCAGCGCCGGGTGATCGGGGTGCACGACTTCATCCTGGTGATGCTTGAGACCCAGGGCGACCAGCGTGCGCTTCATCCGATAGGAGTGGCCGCTGCCGGAGCGCACCTGCTTGATCCGCAGGTTTCCCTTTCCCGCGGGCGGCAGCACCCGATCGCGGCCCGGTTTCCGCTTACGGTATTTGCGTGTCGGGGGCAGCCTACCCACGCGTCACCACCGATTCCTGCCTCGCGCGGTACGGAATCGCCTCCACCTCGATGCCCCGCTCCCGCGCGACTCGCCGCGCGGTCGTGAGACGCTTCAGCCCGTCCATCGTCGCCCGCACCATGTTGTGCGGGTTCGTCGAGCCCAGGCTCTTCGTGAGAATGTCACGAATGCCGGCGCACTCGAGGACCGCGCGCACCGGACCTCCGGCGATCACGCCGGTTCCCGACGCCGCCGGCTTGAGCAGCACGCGGCCGGCACCGTGCTTCCCGATGATTTCATGCGGGATCGTGCCGCCGGTGAGCGGCACTTCCGACATGCTGCGGCGCGCCGCCTCGACCGCCTTGCGCACGGCTTCGCTGACCTCGTTGGCCTTGCCCGTCGCGATCCCTACCTGGCCTTTGCCGTCGCCGACAGCGACCAGCGCGTTGAAGCTGAAGCGCCGGCCACCCTTCACGACCTTCGCGACGCGATTGATCGCGACGACGTTCTCGACAATTCCGTCGCTGTCGCGCTGGCGGTCGCCGCCGTCGCGCCGGTCACCACCCCGGCCCCTGCCGCGACCCCCACGTCCACCGCCACCGCCGCGAGGACCGCGCGCCGGGCGGTGTTCTTCGGGCGCCGGTGGAACCTCGGCGGCGGGGACGTTGGTCGAAGCTCCCGTTTCTTGCTTTTGGTCTTCCATTAAAACTCCAGTCCTCCTTTGCGCGCGCCATCGGCAACAGCTTTCACGCGTCCGTGATACTGGTAGCCGCCCCGATCGAACACGACTTTCGCGATCCCTTTTTCTTTCGCTTTCGCCGCGATCAGCCGGCCAAGCCCGAAGCTGCGCGCGACTTTGCCCTTGCCCTCTACCTGGACGCCTTCGGACGTATCGGCAGCGCCGGCGAGCGTGACGTTGCGCTGATCGTCGACGAGCTGCGCGTAGATGTGCTTCGAGGAGCGGAACACGACGAGGCGCGGCCGCTCGGCCGTCCCTTCCACTTTCTTGCGAACGCGGAGGTGCCGGCGATACCGGTTGTCGGCCGCGGTCTTGAGTTTGTGAATCGATCGCATGACTATTTCGCCGCCTGGGCCGTCTTGCCCGCCTTGCGGCGGACCTGCTCGCCGACGTAGCGGATGCCCTTGCCCTTATAGGGCTCCGGTGGACGGACGTTGCGCAGCTCCGCGGCCACCTGCCCCACCAGTTCTTTGTCGACACCCTCGATCTTCACGAGCACGTTATTGGTCACCGTAATCTTGATGCCCTTCGGGGCATGATAGGGAACGGGATGCGAGAACCCCACCACGAGCTGGACGCCGAACGGCTTCATCTCGGCCTTGTAGCCGACGCCCTGGATCTCGAGCGACTTCGCGAACCCTTCGGTCACGCCCTGGACCATGTTGGCGACCAGCGTGCGCGTGAGGCCGTGCAGCGCCT
>Ga0209056_10002213_pt1 | contig 21122 bp, 20 predicted proteins | sample GraSoiAngelo_114_FD_185876 | JGI IMG/M metagenome (GOLD analysis project Ga0209056, IMG submission 185876) | Grasslands soil microbial communities from the Angelo Coastal Reserve, California, USA - 14_0903_13_40cm (SPAdes) (version 2) | ecosystem: Environmental > Terrestrial > Soil > Grasslands...
CCAAACGCAGCATCCCACCGACGCTATGATGCACAGCGGTCGCGTGCTTATTGTCCGCCGGGCAAATATCTTCCGTCCGCCCGATCATGAACACATCACCGTCAACCTCCCGGACGCGAAAGGCCGTGAACGTTCAACATCCAATGTCCGAGGAATTGACGTTGCCGAGAAAACCAGCGGACGTAATGGTATCATCAATGATTGTGCAGGCGAAGGAGGCGTTTCAGTTCGATACGATCGACGATGTCGTGAGCGATATCGCGCGCGGCCGCATTGTCATCGTGACGGACGACGCCGATCGCGAAAACGAAGGCGATCTCGTGATGGCGGCGGAGAAGGCGACGCCGGAGGCGGTCAATTTCATGGCGAAGCACGGGCGCGGTCTGATTTGCGTGCCGATTTCAAACGAGCGCGCGGAACAACTCGGCTTGCAGCGCATGGTGGCGCAGAACCGCGAAATGCATCGCACCGATTTCACGGTCTCGGTGGATGCGGCGCGCGGCGTGACCACTGGAATCAGCGCGCACGACCGGGCCGCGACGATTTTGGCAATCGCGAATCCAAAATCGTCGCCGAGCGATCTCGTGCAACCGGGTCACGTTTTTCCGCTGCGCGCCAAAGATGGCGGCGTGTTGCGCCGCACCGGTCACACGGAGGCGGCGGTCGATCTTGCGCGCATGGCCGGGCTGCAACCGGCCGGAGTGCTTTGCGAAATTCTGCACGACGACGGAACGATGGCGCGCTTGCCGGAGCTGATGGAGTTTCGCAAAAAACACGGATTGCGCATGTGCACGATCCAAAGCTTGATCGCACATCGGCGCGTCAGCGAAAAGCTGGTAGAACTGGAGCAGGTGATAAAATTGCCAACCGAGTACGGCGATTTCGATTTGCATTTGTATCGGTCGAAGCTCGACGGCGCGCATCATCTCGCTCTCGTCAAGGGCAAGATCGACAAGGCGCGTCCGACTCTGGTGCGCGTGCATAGCGAATGTCTCACCGGCGATGTCTTCGGTTCGCGCCGGTGCGATTGCGGAAATCAATTACACGCGGCGCTGCGACAGATCCAAGAGGAGGGAAACGGCGTGCTCGTTTATATGCGACAGGAAGGGCGCGGCATCGGGTTGGCGGCGAAAATTCACGCCTACAAATTGCAAGAGGAAGGACTCGACACCGTGGAGGCAAATGCCCGGCTCGGTTACCCGAGCGATTTGCGCGATTACGGACTCGGCGCGCAAATCCTTTTCGATCTCGGCGTTCGGCAGTTCCGTTTTCTGACCAACAATCCGAAGAAAGTTGTCGGTCTCGAGGGTTACGGCATCCAAATGATCGAGCAAGTGCCGATTCGCAGCGAAGCCAATCCGTATAACGCCAGGTACCTCGAAACCAAAAAAGTAAAGATGGGGCACCTGCTCTGAGGCGAAGCTTGCTTAACGAGCATTGTCGATCTTTCACCCCATGGCAGTGTCGAACCTGATTCAGCCCCGCTCCCGTGTCTTCGCCGGGAAACGCACATTCACGATTGTCGCGAGTCAGTTCAACGCGCCCTACGTCCAGGGATTGGTCAATCACCTGACCGAGGAATTACGCAGACTCGCTCCCCATGGCGTCATCACGCTGCATCAAGTGCCCGGCGCGTTCGAAATTCCCGTGGTCGTGCGTGAGCTGGCCGCGAAAAAAAAGGCGGACGCGATCATCGCCATAGCCGTCATATTGAAAGGACGCACCAACCACGCCGAACATCTCGGGCGCTCCGTGACCGACGCGTTGCAACGAATCGCGGTCGATCACGGCGTGCCGGTCATCAACACCGTGCTCTGCCTCGACAATGAAACCCAGGCGCGCGAGCGTTGCCTGCAAGATAAAATCAACCGCGGGACCGAGGCCGCGCGGGCCGCGGTGGAAATCGCCAGCGTTATGTCGGACCTTCGCAGGAAATAAATCTTATGGGGAAACGTCGAGTCGCGCGGCAGGCGGCCATCCAATATCATTTCTGGCGCGACCTCCAGCACGGTGAGGCACCTGAGCGAATGGAAGATTTCTGGGAATTTTGCCCGGCCAAGCCTCGCGTGCGCGAATTCGCCCAGCCGCTCATCGAAGGAATGGTCGCGCATCTGCCAGAGATCGACGAACGGATTCGGCGCTACTGCGAGAATTACGAATTCCACCGCATCTCCGCGGTCGATCGCAATGTGCTGCGGCTTGCCATCTACGAAATGCTTTATCGCGACGACATCCCGCCGGTTGTTTCGATCAACGAAGCGATCGAGCTCGCGAAAACGTTTGGCGGCGCGGAATCCGGTCGCTTCGTCAACGGCATTCTCGATCGGGTGAAAGACGATTTGACGCGACCGTTGCGTGAAGCCGCACCGGCAGCAAAGGAGCAAGAGAATCGTTAAATCGTGAATCGTTAAATCGTTTCCACGATTCACGACTCACGCATTACGATTCACGATGAAATTTCTACGCTCCGTTGTTGAGAGTTTCGCTAACAAACCGATCGATTGGGACGAGCTCGAGGAAGCGCTGATCCGCGCTGATCTCGGCGTGCCGATGATGTCGCGGATCATCAAGAACCTGCAAGAACGCGAGGCTTGGTCTTTGCTGGGCATCAATGACGTCGTCAAAGTCGCCCGCGAGGAAATCTTGCGCGTCCTGCCAACCACTTCGGAACCAATCCGGCCGCTGCCCGACAAACCGAAAGTGATTCTCATCGTGGGCGTAAACGGCACCGGCAAGACAACATCAACCGCCAAGCTCGCGCATTATTTCCAAAAAAATCGACATCGTGTCTTGCTCGCGGCCGCGGACACCTTTCGCGCGGCGGCGATCGAGCAGCTTGGCATTTGGGCCGAGCGACTGGGGGTGGAAATGATTCGCGGTCAATACAACGCCGATCCAGCTGCGCTTTGTTACGAGGCCTATCAAGCGGCCGAGAAACGCAAGATCGAATTCTTGCTTTGCGATACCGCCGGACGATTGCACACGAAAACGAATTTGATGGCTGAATTGCAGAAAGTGAAGCGCAGCCTGGCCAAGCGCGATACGGACGCACCGCATGAAACATTGCTTGTGACCGATGCCACCACCGGCAGCAACGCGCTCAGCCAGGCGCGCGAGTTTCACAACGCCATGGGACTGACCGGCTTGATCGTGACCAAACTCGACGGCAGCGGGAAGGGCGGCATCGTCGTCGCAATTCAAGATGAGCTTGGAATTCCTACGCGCTTCGTTGGCACCGGCGAAAAGATCGACGACTTTGCGCTATTCGACGGGCACGAATTTGTCGCGAAGATGTTGTAGCTGAAGTTCAAAGCCGTGGGAGACGTAGTCAAAGAGACGTTCGCGCCGGAGGACAGCGTCGCTCCAGTCGCAGCGACCGGACTACGTGGTTTTCTCGCGAAATTCACCGTGCTCAAGGGAGCTCAACGCGAGTTGTGGCTCACCTTCGCGATAAAGCTGCTAATCATCTCGGCCTACTCGATCACAAATAAGACGCTGATTTTATGGCTTTCGTCAGATCTAGGGTTCAACGATCAATCGGCGGGAGCTTTAGTCGGGTGGGTCTGGGCGCCGGCGATGACCGTGTTCACGCTGTTGGCCGGCTCGGTAACCGACGCGGTCGGCCTTCGCCGAACTTTTTTCCTTGGCGTCTTTGTTTGCCTGGTTGCCCGCGCGGTCATGGTCTTTACGACGATAAAATGGCTGGCGCTTGCCGGCGGCTTGTTTCCTTTGGTCATCGGGGAGGCACTCGGCACGCCGGTGCTGATCGCGGCCGCGCGCCGATATTCGACCACCCGGCAACGCTCGATCTCCTTCTCGATCATCTACATGGTTATGAACGTTGGCTATCTGATTGCGGCACGCATCTTCGACTACGTCCGGCAGTCGTTAGGTGAACACGGTCATCTAAATCTCTTTGGATTACAGATAACAACGTACCGGACGCTGTTTTTGGTCAGCCTCGGTTTTGAGTTCCTGCTTCTTCCGACGATTTATTTTCTGCGCAGAGGAGCCGAAGCGACAGACGAAGGCGTTCAGTTCACCGGCGAGCCGGTGAGATACGCCACCGGTGCGTTCTGGGAGCGTATCTGGCTAACCGTCCGTGACAGTGCTCGCGATACCGTCCGGCTCTTTCGGCGCCTACTCAGTCAGTCCATGTTTTACCGGCTCCTTGTTTTTCTTCTCTTGATTGGATTTCTGAAGCTCATCTTCCTGCAAATGGATTACGTGTTCCCCAAGTTCGGCATTCGCGAATTGGGGGACGGCGCTCCGATCGGTCAGCTCTCGGCCATCAATTATCTTCTGATCATTTTGCTGGTGCCAATTGTCGGCGCGCTTACGCAACAGTTCTCGGCCTATCGAATGGTCGTAGTCGGTGGAGTCATCTGCGCGGCTTCGGTCTTCGTCATGGCTTTGCCTACAGCGTGGTTCCAAGGTTCTTCCGACGGCGCGATCGGGCAATGGCTCGGTCACAGTTATCTCGGAGTGAAAGGTGGCATTCATCCGTATTACATCATGATTGCGATCTACATTGCCATCTTCTCGGTCGGCGAAGCGTTCTACTCACCGCGAGTCTATGAGTATGCTGCCGCGATCGCTCCAAAAGGCCAGGAAGCGTCCTATGGCGCGCTCTCCTATATTCCATTCCTTCTCGGCAAACTGCTCGTGGGAAGCGCGGGATGGTTGTTAGCTGCGTTTTGTCCAGAACACGGTCCGCGGCGTTCCGGGATAATGTGGCTTATCTTCGCTCTGGCGGCCTCGATTGCGCCGATTGGATTGCTTGTGCTGCGTCGCTACATTCGCGTCCCCGAAGCCGGGCGACAGGATGTCGACTAGCGAAATTCGCATCCGAGCGATTCGTGCATCCAGCAATGCGCCGAACGCGTACCCTTCGAGTCGTTCAATTACAGCCGAAGTCTTCCGCCTGATCTCGAAACCTATCCAAGGTTGCCCATTCGCACCGCGCTGCGAGTACGCGCCGGAAAAATGCGTGACTTCAGAAATCGCGCTGAAGGAAGTGGCACCCGACCATTTCTCCGCCTGTTTGCGAATTCAATTAAAGGAAATAGAACTCGCGCCGATGCACTTGCCGGACGACGTTTTCGTGAGTAAATAAATTATTGAGGAGACGGCTTGTGCACCGGCGGAAACTTTTGGGTTGATGAGCACGAGAATCATACACAAACGCACGTCACACCTGAGTCTGTGGCTTGGTCTGTTTGGCGCCATCGCGGTGGTTACCGTTTCGATCTTAATAAGTCACGCGCAAGAGCAGAAAAGGAGAAGTGGGAAAATGAATCCGGTAAAAGCAGTGCCCAGCGACGCTGAGTTGCGATCAAAGCTTACTGAAGAACAATATCGTGTGACACGACAATGTGGCACCGAGCCGGCGTTTCATAACCAATATTGGGACAATCATCGGGCCGGTATTTACGTGGATCTTATCACCGGCGAACCGCTTTTCAGCTCGCTGGATAAATTCGACAGCGGCACGGGCTGGCCCAGTTTCACGAAACCAATTTCGAAAGAGCACGTGGTGGAAAAAAGGGATTCTTCCTACGGAATGGAACGCACCGAGGTCCGCTCGGGCAAAAGCGATTCGCACCTCGGCCATGTGTTCGAAGATGGCCCCGCGCCAACCGGGCAACGTTACTGCGTCAACTCCGCGGCGCTCCGATTCATTCCGGTCGAAAAATTACAGGCAGAAGGTTATGGCCAGTATCTGGCGCTCTTTTCGAACCCCGATAGCAGCGGCGAGAAGCCGGGAAGTGAATAGCCAAAAGTGCCGGCTGCGTTTCTCGAATTCGAAACTTAGAGCGCATTTCCCGGTTGAGGCCGGTTTCGTCTTTAAACGCCGGCTCGGCACCGGAGATTAATCAGCTGTAAGAGAAGCCGCTGGCTTACCAGGGACGGCAACGCCATCCCTCACATGCGGCAGCGTGCTCGCGAAAACCTTCTCCGGTTCGAGCCCGATCTTGCTTAAGATCGACAAGAACCTTTCGTCCGAACGCAACGGGGCAAACTCCGGCGCGATGCCGACGAAATGCAGCGATGAAGATCGCTCCTCGCAGGCGCGTTCAAGCTCACGAATCGCATCGTCACGCTCCCCCAGTGCGACATGGACATGCGCAATGGCGTCACCGGGGGTGTAGCGCCGATTCGCCGTGGCGGCGTTGAGAGCTCGCACCGCTTCATCACGCCGATCCATCCGCGCGTAGGTGATAGCCAGACCAAATGCTGGTCTGCCACTGAGATTCTCCGCCTTTTCATAAAGTCTGATCGCGTCGTCGAAGCGCCCCGTCTCGCGATAAAGCGCTGCCAACAACGGCTCGCCATAAACAAATGCCGGATCAAGTTGCAATGCGCGTTCGCCCGCCGCGATCGCTTCATCATACAGACCGAAGTAACGGTAGAGCTCGCACGCGGAATTGTTCACCCACAGCGACGCCGGATCGATTTTGGAAGTGCGCTGCAAATAAGCGAGCGCTTCATCGCGCTTGCCACGCGCAGCCCAAAACGCAGCCGAAAAATAATTTGACGGCGTCGATTTTGGATCGATCTCGACGGCCCGACAAAATTCCCGCGCGGCGCCGTCCATGTCCCAATCGAGGATGCGTTTCACTTCGCCCAAATAGACGTGCGCTTCCGCATCGTCATTGTCGATCTTGAGCGCATGGGTAGCCGCCTCGCGCACTTTCGGATAAGCTTGGCGCGGCGGCACGTAGGCATCAGCCAGCCAAAGCCACGCTTTCGCAATTCCCGTCCAAGCGCGGCCCAATTGCGGATCTTTTTCCAGCGCGCGTTCGAAAAATTCCAAACTTTGCTGCAACGCTTCTTCCGTACTCTTATCCGAATAAAAAAGACCCTGCAGATAAACGTCGTAAGCGTCGGGGCTGCGCGACGTGGGTGACGCGGAGATATCGAGTCTCAATTTAAGCGCTTCGACAATCGATCGCGTAATCTCGTCCTGGACCGCGAAGATTCCTTGCATCTCGCGATCGAACGTTTCCGACCAGACAGTGAAGCCGTCGCCCACGTCGATCAGCTCGGCGGTAATGCGAACTCGATTGCCGTCGCGACGGACGCTGCCCTCGAGCACGTGTTCCACGTTTAACTTCTGTGCGATCTCGCCTAGCTCAGCTTCCTTGCCCTTGAACCAGAACGACGACCGCCGAGCCGCCACGCGTAAACCCTCAGTCTTTGCAAGTGCGGAGAGAATTTCCTCGGCGATTCCATCACTAAAGTAAGCATGATCCTTGTCCGGACTCAGATCGCTAAAAGGCAGGACGGCAATCGATTTCTCATTCGCGCTCTCCGTTTGGGCGATGTCTATCTTCGCGTTGGATTCTCGATCCGGTGTGCGCACTATCCCGTATCGGGTAAGGTCGAAAAACCAGGAGAGGACCAGCGCGACCGGGAAGCCGAGCACGATGAGAAGCACAATGAGACGAACCGCCCAATTCGGAATATCAAATACTGGAAAAACCTGCGCGACACCTTGAGCCAAAGCCCAACCGCCGACCGCGTAACCGATCGCCACCTTGTAGACCTTGCGCCGTTTGAGCTCGGCAAAAAATTTCTTCGGGTTCACGTTTTTCCGATGGACGTAAATCGCGGCGAGAACCGGGCAAGTCAATGCGCAGCTTCGTCGAAAGGTAGGGGCGATTGACCTCAATCACCCGCGCGCGCTTTGGTAAACCGCCCTGCCAGAATTTGCGCGAAGATGTCGATCTTTTATCGTTATCTTCGACAGTGAAGGAAGACGATTTCCAGTACGCCATTGAAAACACACAGGTGATTCTCGCGCCCGAGCGTAAGATCGCGACCTTTGGCAGCACGAGTTTTCATTTCTATCTGATCTCGGAGTTGATGGACCGGGTGAACGAAGTGCGCGTGCGCGACGGAAATATTCACGCCGACCGGCCGCAAATTCTGACGCCCGAACATTTCAGTCGCTTGTTGCTGGAAGGATTCGGCGAGAAGGCAGAGCGCTACGTCGAGCAATTGCGCGAGCACGCGCGCAACACCGCGGTCCTTCGCTACGGCTTTCAATTTCGCAAGACCGACGTGATCGAGCGCATGTTTCGCGATCCGATCGACGCCGTGGTCGCGCGAACAAAGTCGCAAGTCGAGGATTCGCAGGAGCCGCTCAGCGCCGTCATCCAAGGCGTGGACGACGCCTGGGAAGTTTGTTTGCTCAAATTCACCATTGACATGATCGAACGCTCAAGCGGCGGAAACATCGGTGACTTCCGCAAGCGCGGGCTCATTTAGAACGCAATGGCGCGATCGCGCTGGCCGCGCGTGCTTTCCCTGTGAATTGTTACCCGCTGCTGCGAATCGGACCTAAAGAAAAGATCGTTTCGGCGCGACGCCGAAACCAGCACGCGAGACGCGTGCGCTACCCAGATGGGCTATTTATCTTTCCGCCATGAATCTTGTTCCGTGCATGGGCTGCTGTGGACTTTTCCCGGAGATGGAAGCGCCGACGCATCGGTACATGGAATCTTCGCCGGGCTGCTGGGCGGCGTACGGCGAAGTGCTGGCGCGCGGATACGGCGATCCTGCCTATGCGCAAGATTATCGGCTGAGTGTGGATGCTTATGCGGTGCAGCATCCCGGCCGTCCTTCGTCGCAGAGCATTCAATCGGTCGCTGTGCATTTGATTCGACTGTGCCTTTTGCTCGAACGTGGTTTGGAAATGAGCCGGGCTAACGAGGCGATGCTCAAAGCCACTGAATCAAAAAAACAATTTGTCTGGCTCGAACCGCCGCCAACTCGTGGCGCCATCACCGTCGCCGATGTTCATCGCGCCACAAATCCAAAGGAGCACGTCGCCCGCGTGCGAGAATGGGCATGCAGTGCCTGGCAGGCCTGGAATCCGCATCATAGGCAAATTTATGCGTGGCTCCCATCCGGATTCGATTCGCGATAGAAGGAACTTTCCGCTTTTGTCGTTTCGCGTCTCTTGTCATCCTGCGCGTTCGGCACGATCACGTTTTGAAAAATTACCTTCAACTCAACCTCAACCTTCTTTACTGGATCTTGGTAGCGCCCTTCACCGGGCAGTTTTTCGACATCTCTCAGATCTTCCGGCAGATGGTGTTCATCGGGGTGCGCGCGACGCCGATGGTCGCGCTGACGGCGTTTAGCGTGGGCGTGACCCTCGCCATGCAAGCCGCGCATTCTCTCCAACAACTCGGCGCGGAAATTTACGTGCCCGATCTCGTGATGGTGACGTTGTTGCGCGAGATGGGTCCAGTTCTGATCGCGGTGATCGTGATCGGGCGCAGCGGCTCGGCTGTCGCAGCCGAGTTAGGCACGATGAAAGTTTCCGAAGAGATCGAGGCGCTGGAAGTGATGGCGATCAATCCGGTCCAGTATCTGGTAGTGCCACGCTTTCTCGCCATGCTCGTGATGTTGCCGGCGCTCACAATCATGGGAAATTACGTCGGCGTTTTCGGCGGCTGGGCCGTGTGCCATTTTGCTCTCAATTTTAATACCGCCGGTTACGTGCTGCGCGCCTTGCAGAGCGCGGACACGTGGGATTTGTATTCGGGAATGATTAAGAGCGCGGTCTTTGCCTGGCTCGTCATCACGATCGCGTGCAACGCCGGTCTCCGTGTCGAAGGCGGGGCGGAAGGTGTCGGCCAGGCCACGACGGCTTCGGTTGTTCAAGCGCTGCTCGCCATGCTCGTGATGAACGCCATCCTCACCGGAATCTTTTTCTTTGGGGGATGAGCGGAATGACGAAGCACGAATGACGAAAGAATGACGAAGTCTGAAGGCCAAAGTCCGCGAGAAGATTACGATCCGTTTGGAGGTGACGGCAACACTGCGGTCGTTCGCGAAGAAGCGGATGAAGAGAATGACGAAGCTCGAATGACGAATGACGAAAGAATGACGAAGCACGACGCTCGAGAGGCGCCTGAATGTGATGAGGCGTTCTGGACGGATGCCAAAGTGTCCATTGTGCGTGAAGAGCCCGACGCAAAACGCGTGTTCGATTTGGAGGAACGCACAGCGCGATTCGGAGAGGCGGTAGTCGATTTTGCCAAGACGATTCCGCAAGACGCAGTGACGAATCGCGTCATTAGCCAGCTTGTCGGTGCCGCGACCAGTGTGGGAGCAAATTACGTTGAAGCCGACGATGCGATCTCGAAGAAAGAGTTTCTAAAAAACATCGGGACATGCCGGAAAGAAGCGCGGGAAACGAAGCATTTTCTTCGTATGGCCGTTCGAGCGGTGCCTGAGCTGAAACCGCGGGCCCGAAAACTCTGGATGGAAGCGAAGGAACTGCATCTGATTTTCTCCAAAATCTGGAGGAGCGGGCGAGGAATGACTAAGCACGAATAACGAAGCTCGAAGGAATGACGAAACCAGAAACTCAAAACACGATGGCGTTGACCGCTTACTCGGCTTCCGTCATTCGAGCTTCGACATTCATTCGTCATTCGTCATTTGTCATTCGTCATTTTCTTCATTCGTCATTCATCATTCGTAATCTTTCTCATGCCCTCACCAACTGAGTCTCCCGTGATAGAGGTTGCCGATCTGGTCCGAAGATTCGGGGATCGCGCTGTGATCAACGATATCTCGTTCAGAATCGATCGCGGCGAGACGCTCGTGATTATGGGCGGGAGCGGTTGCGGCAAGAGCACGTTGCTCCGGCATATCATTGGTTCAATGAAACCGACTTCCGGCTCCGTAAAGATTTTCGGGGAGGAAATTACGACGATGAATGAACGGGAGATCGCGCGCATCCGGGGAAGATTCGGAATGCTGTTCCAATCGGGCGCGTTGCTGGCCTCACTCACGGTTGGCGAGAACGTCGCGCTCCCACTGGTGCAGCACACCAAAATGTCAGCCGACGAAATCGAAGAGATTGTAGAACAAAAACTTCAGATGGTCGGATTGACCGGTTTTGAGAATCTCAAACCGGCGGAAATCAGCGGCGGCATGAAAAAGCGAGTCGGCCTCGCCCGCGCACTCGCGCTCGATCCCGAATTGCTCTTCAGCGATGAACCGACGTCAGGACTCGATCCGATCATGACGGCAGTGGTCGATCAATTAACGTTGAAGCTCACGCGCGAAGCTGGCATGACCGCGGTTGTCGTCACGCATGATATGACGAGTGCATTTCGTATCGCGACGCGGATGATTATGCTCGGACACGGGGATATTATCGCGCAAGGTACGCCGGAGGAAATCCGCACCAGTCCCAACGCCGAGGTGCAGCAATTTATCAACGGTGAAGCCGACGGACCGATACCCTTAAACCTCTCGCAAGATGAGCACGAGCATCATCGGCACGTGAAGCCACGTCCGTGCGTCGCCGCACGCGGCAGATTTCATCTCAAAACTTCATGAAACGAAATCTTTCCGATTACATCGTGGCCCTCGCGGTCGTCGCTTGCAGTCTCGTGCTACTCGGCGCTCTTACCATCGCGCTCTCCGGTTATCGATTGAAAAAACCGACGCGGACTCTGCAAATCAATTACGAGGACGTGACCGGCGTCAAGGTCCATTCCGAAGTCCGCTACGCGGGCGCGCCCGCCGGCCGCGTGATTGCGATGCGTCACTTGAGTGCCGCCGAGCGCGGCACGTCGGAGAACAAGAAGGACGCCGTGCAGGTCACGATCAGCCTCGACGAAGGGATCCCGCCGCTGCCCAGCGACGTGATCGCGACGCTCAGCTCAGACACGCTGCTTGCACCGAAATTTGTCGCGCTTTCCGCCGGCACGCCGGGCGGAAAGACGCTCGCGAACAACGCCGCGATTGAAGGTCATCCCGCTTACGGCCTCGAACAAATCACGGCCGCGGCCGGTCCGCTCTTCGAGAACGCAAACAGATTACTCGATAATTTGAACGTCACGGTCACCGACTTGAAAGGCAATCTGGGACAATTCATGCCGAAGATATCGCCCCTGGTTGATACAGTGAAAACCGATCTGGACGAGTTGCAGAAGGTTGTCACGGCCTTGGGCGGTGTGGAAAAAAACGCGAACACGGTTCTTGGAACGGCGGACAAATTCGTTGGCGCCACCGACAAGCAACTCCAGGAGCAGATGAAAGAGTTGCACATAATTTTATTGAACTTGAAAGTGATCACCACCCACGCGAAGGCAATCACCGAGGCGCTTGGGGAAAAACCGAATCGGCTCATCTTCAGCGGTAAAGCGAACAAGCTCACGCCTGAAGAAGAGATCATTAAAAGCAGCAAGCCATTGCCGGCGAAAAAGCCATGATTTGGCTGTAATAACTCTCGCGGGCGATTGAGGTCAATCGCCCCTACCTTTTCGATAACGCCACATCAACTTGAAGAAACGGATCGTGTCACGGATGGGATGGATGCTGCTGATTTCGTCGGAGTAAACAGTCGTGATTGGAATTGATTCGATCCGATAACCTTTGCGGCTGGCGAAGATCAACATTTCGGTTTCGTAATCGAAGCGGTTTGCGCCGCCGAGCACGTCGGGAACCAATTGTCGATGCAACATGCGGAAGCCGCACTGTGTATCGGGAATTTTTTGTCCGCAGATGCGGCTGATTCGTTTGCTCATGTAACGATTGACGATGCGACGCAGCGGCGGCATGCCGGAGAGATCGTTCATGCGCGTGCCGATGAACAATTGCGCATCGAGTGTCGATGCAGCGTTAACAAAACGATCAATTTCCTCGGGAAGGTGCTGGCCATCGGCGTCGAGAATAACGACGTAAGTGAATTGCCGATCCAACCAGTGACGAAGCCCGGTCTTGATCGCCTCGCCCTTGCCACGATTTTGCGGATGAACAATTACTTCTGCGCCAGCTTCACGCGCGCGCGCCGCCGTCTGATCGTTGGATCCATCATCGACGACGAGCACATGATCGAGCTGTTGACGGGTTCGGCGAACGACGTCGCCGATATGTTTCTCTTCGCCATAGGCCGGAATGACCGCCGCAATGGATGGCCGATCTTGCACGCGCGCGCCCGCGTTTTCCATCGTCAGCGGACGACCGGGTGGAAGTCGGCCGCGTGATAAGAACTGCGGACGAGCGGGCCGGAGGCGACGTGCAAGAATCCTTTGGCGCGGGCGATGCCGCCGTAGTAATCGAATTGCGCCGGCGTGATGTATTCGACGACCGGAAGGTGTCTTGGCGTGGGGCGAAGATATTGACCCATCGTTAAAACTTCGCACCCGACGTCGCGCAAATCGTCCAGGGTTTGAAAAAGCTCGGTTTCCCTTTCGCCGAGACCGAGCATGACGCCACTTTTCGTCACAACATTTGGCGACAATTCTTTCGCGCGCTTCAGGACGCGAAGCGAAGTGCGATATTTCGCGCGCGAGCGCACGAGCGGGGTCAAGCGCTCGACTGTTTCCATGTTATGATTGTAAATGTCGGGCCCGGCATCGAGCACGATCTGGATGCACCAATCCTGGGCATGAAAATCGGGCACCAGTACTTCGACAACCACGGACGGATCCATTTCCCGAATCGCGGTGATGGTGCGGGCGAAATGATTCGCGCCGCCGTCTTTGAGATCGTCGCGCGCCACCGCGGTAATAACGACGTGTTTCAACTTCAATCGTCGCACCGCTTCGGCGACACGTTGCGGTTCATCTTCTTCGAGCGCGAACGGTCTCGCCGTTGTCACAGCGCAAAATCCGCAGGCGCGCGTGCAACGATCGCCGGCGATCATCATCGTGGCGGTGCCCTGGCTCCAGCATTCCCACCGGTTCGGGCATTGCGCGCTTTCGCAAACGGTGTGCAAACGCAGATCGGAGATGAGCGCCCTGGTGGAAAAGAAAACCGGATTCGAAGGCAGCCGTACCTTGATCCAGGGCGGCTTCTGCGCCTGGTGTAACGCGGGATCGATTTTCACGCAGGACATTTGATAGAATGCTAGCGCAACGTTGAAGCGTTGAAAAGTTGAACCGTTGAAGCGGACTGTAGCGGCGCTCTACGAGCGTCGCATAAATCAATTCGACCGATGGTCACAGACCGCCGCTACAATTTGGTCCTTCCCGTCAGCGCTTGATAGAGCGTCAGCTCGTCGGCCGATTCGAGACCGCCTCCGGCAGGAAGACCGCGCGCGATCCGAGTCAAGGTCACTGGTTTTCCTTTGAGAAGATCGACCAGGTAATTTGTGGTCGCTTCGCCTTCGGCATCGGCGGCCAGGGCAAAAATGATTTCGGAAAATTTTTCCTTCTCGATCCGATCAAGCAATTCCTTGATGCGCAAATCTTCCGGACCGACATGATCGAGCGGCGAAATTTTGCCGCCTAACGAGTGATACCGCCCGCGAAACGCGCTCGTTTTTTCCAACGGCAGGATATCGGTTGGCTGTTCGACGACGCAGAGTTGGTCGGCTGCGCGCGAGGGATCTTGGCAAATCTCGCAAATTTCCTCGGTCGTAAAATAACCGCACAGCGCGCATGGATGAATGGCCTGCCGTGTAACAGTGATGGCGCGCGCGATCTGCTGGGGTTGATCTCCGCGCGCCTGCACGATCCAAAGCGCGATCCGTTCCGCCGAGCGAGGTCCAATCCCCGGCATCTGCCGCAGTTGCGCAATCAAATCCCGGAGCGCGGCCGGGTATTCGGTCTTTCTCAAAACGCGCGCTGGTTCACTCGGAGGGCATTTCCGTCAAGTGCAGAGCGAGCGGCTCAAGCCGGCGCAGATACAATTGCAGCGGCGCATCGTCCTCTGCATCCGGGCCGCGCGCTTTTTGGAATTCCGTGTAGGCTTCGGCCCAGCGTTTTTCTCGATAAAGCACGAGCCCGTTCCAGAAAGAATCGCGTCGGGCGAGATGCTCCGGCTTGGCCTCAGTCGCCAGCCAAAGTGGCTCGTAAATTTCATGCCGCTCCTGCTTGTTTGCTCCACTGAGAAAATCGATCGGTCGCGCGACAATTGCCTTGCTCGCTAGCTCGAAGGTGCGCGGGCCGATCAAGATGTGGGACCCGTAAAACCGATTTGCGACGCAGAACCTGCGCGCGAGCTCGACCGGCTCACCGCTGGTCAAGAGTCCCGGGCGCTCGCCATTCTTCAGTGGCGCCACAATCATCGTGCCGGAGCTGACGCCGAGATGCACGTCGCAGTTTCCGAAAAGATCTCCGTTATTCTGCCGGCGCGAATCGCGAAAGGCCTGAACCAAACCGAGCGTGACGCGCACCGCTTTGTCCGCATGCTCGGCATTGCCATCGGGAAATCCGAAAATGGCGACCACGCCTTCGCCATCAGCCGCCTCAATATAACCGCCCGCTTCCAGAAGAAGTTCAGTTGTGCGACGAATGAATTTTTCTGTGGTCTCGGCAAAAGCCACGGGCTCAGAATCCTCGGCCAGGTCGTACTTATTGGCGATATCGCACACGACCACAGTGGCCTGGCAGCTCCTGGCTTTGGTATCGAGTGGGATTTCCCCGGCGATCACACGATGGACTTGCTCGTTCGACAATCGGCCCGTAAAAAACGATCTGGCCAAGTGGGACCGGGTGCGTCTGGCAATTGCGATGGATCCCTCAGCGACGACGAACGCGAGCACCACCGCGAAGATTGAAGGCAGCGGCTGAAAAAATGTCCGATAGAGCGAGCAAATCCAGCAAAGGCCCAACAGCTCGATCAACAACGCCAGAACCAACCATCCCACCTGCTTGCGCCGAGAGCTCGTCAAAGTGAGCCCGGCGACACCGAGTGACAAGATCGCGATGGAAACATATTGCCATTCGCCGGCCACCGATCTCGTGATCGTGCGGTGAAACGGGACGAGTTCCGCGGCCAGTAGTTCCAAACGCAGCAATAGTCCGCTCGCGTGCAGCGCGCCGATGATTCCGGCGACGACGAAACCAATGATCAGAGTTGCGACTAAAGGTCGTTTCATCGACAAACTACGCTTTCTGGGCCGGCGCAACCGGATAGTACGAGCGCACGACGAGGTCGCTCAAAAATTTATCCGGGGCCTCAACTGCCTCGGCATTCAGCACAAACTTTTTCTGGCCGCTGTTTTTCTGGATCAAACTCAATCCAAATTGATAATCCTTGAACAGATGTGCGCAAAGTTCCGCCATCGTCATCCGCTCCGTTTGGGCGCGCTCGACCAGGCGCCGGATCGCCGAATCATCGAACATAACTTCGAGTCCATATTCTTTCTTGAACTTATCGGCAAATTGATGCGCGCTCACCTCCAGCGCTTTCCCGGTGTGCTCGTGGCTTTCGGCCATGAGACGGTCGAGGACGCGCTTCGGCTCACGCACCAGTTCCGCCGTGACGCGCAACTGACTTAATCCTGACCCTGCCAGATAATATTTGTAATCGCGGAATAATTTCTCAAACACTGTCAATAATCCCCGGGCGCCGGTTTTTTCCTCCGCCGCGGCTTCGGCCATCAAGCGCAACGCTTCGTCGTCGAAGCTGATCTCGATTCCATACGCGCGAAAGGCGCGTTCATATTGTCGAAGTAAACTGCCCTCAGAATACTTCATGATCTTAAACAGATCCTCGGCATCGAGATCCAAACAAACAACCCGCACCGGGAGACGGCCGATGAATTCCGGCTCAAATCCGTACTCGACAAAATCCTGCGTGGTAACGTGCTGAAACAATTCATTGTCCATCACCTGCACGGGCGCGGCGCTAAATCCGATCTGTCCCTGCCTGACCCGTCGCGCGACTTGCTCTTTCAGCTTCTCAAATGCACCGCTCACCACAAAAAGAATGTGCCGGGTGTTGATCGTTTCGCGTTTCGCCTTCCCCCGCCTCTGGAATTCAAAGGCGGCCTGCAATTGCGCCTGGAGATCGTTCATGCTCCGCACCGGCACTTCCGTTTCTTCCATCAACTTGAGCAACGTGGTCTGCACGCCGCGTCCACTCACGTCGCGTCCAATCAAATTTCCCGCCGAAGCGATCTTGTCGATCTCGTCGATGTAAATGATCCCGAACTGCGCCAAGTTGACGTCGCCATTCGCTTTCTGCACCAGTTCGCGCACGAGATCTTCCACGTCGCCCCCCACGTAACCGGTCTCGCTGAACTTGGTCGCGTCCGCTTTCACGAACGGCACTTTAATGAGATCGGCAATGTGCTTGATGAGATAAGTTTTGCCGACGCCGGTTGGCCCAACCAAAATGACATTCTGCTTCGCGTACTCAGTCTCTTCCGCCCGTCCCGGATCTTCCTTCTCCAGCCGCCGGAGATAATTGGCATGGTTGTAATGATCGCACACCGCGATCGAGAGCACCTTTTTCGCTTCCTCCTGCTTGATCACAAAGCGGTCGAGATGCGCTTTTATGTCGCGCGGGAGAAAGCTGAAAACGAATTCCTCATGGTCGACCTTCTCGGGCTTCTCTTCCACGCCGGATTCAGCTGGCTCCGGCTGCGTGAAGGTCGCGACCGAGACGCGATCGCCGAAGTTCGATTTCATGAATTCGGTGATCTTCGCCTTCAGTTCTTCCGGTGAAGGAAATGGTGGTGGTGGGTTCTGTTCCATGGCTGCTCGTGCTTTTCGCGATCAAAAGGTCGCGCGAAAATCTATCATGGCAAAGACTCGTGTAAATCTGACTCCTGAATGCGGCATTCGTTCATCCGCGCAGCGCTGTGTAGACAGAATAGACGTGGCCCGATTGCAGCCGAATTCTGCGCTTTTATTGAAGCGGCAGGCTGAGCCGGCGTAGACCGGCGCGACATCTCGCGTCTGGACCATGAGCGACCAACCGTGCGTCGCGAAGAGTGTGATTACAAATTCACCGATTCTGCGCGACGTTGTCCAAAACCCTTCCGGCGAAAATCGCGTCGAGATCGCCCAGGACCTTGGCCGGACCGAGATACTGCGCGCCGGCGTAGGTACTGGATATGACCTTGCCTGTTGCATCGACCAGAACCAGACACGGGATTCCGTGGCCGGCGTATTTCCTAATTGCGTCTTTGCCTTTAAGTTTTTGAAAATCGATCGCTGGCCACGGCATGTTTGCCTCGCGCATGTAAGTTTCCATCGCGAATTGCGATTTATCGAAGCTAACAAAGACGATCTCGAATTCCGGATGTTGTGTTGCGACGCGATTGTAGTAATCGACCAACTCCGGTGTGAATTTGCGGCACGGCGCGCACCAATGCGCCGAAAAGTAGAGCGCGATCAACTTTTTCTTTTCCAGCTCTTCGTCATCGAAATGGCCGAGTGCTCCATTGCGCAATGAAACGAGATCGCCCTTTACTAGTTCACGGAGCGCGTTTGCATTCGGCGCTTGCGGCCGGGCAGCTGCGCGCTCGCGCGCCATTTGACTTTGGTACAAACTGTCGAACTGCCGCGAACGCGCTGCTTCAGCCGCGCGTCGCTTCGTCTGATCGGCGATTTGCTGCTGTGCAATCGTCATTTGCTCCGACGAAAGCGAATACTTTCCACTCTTTAGCGCAGTGATCAGTTCAGCGGACGCGCCCGCTTGAAGCAGCGTCTTTTCTTTCTCAACATCAAGCTTCTCGGCAAAATATCGGATGGACAATTCTTGCATGATGGCGTTACTGGAATAGCCCGAGCGCAACATCAGACTAATCTCCTTGATCGTGAGCGGCGATTGCGCGGCGCGCGCGACAAGGATCGACCAGAGAACGCAAACTAAAGCCGCCAGGGCACGGTTACGCATTCGCTCTTTCCATAGCAAAAGCTACGCCACAACCTCCGGCCGATTGTTTAATCGCTCTGGCGCGACATAATAAGGCGTGCCCAAAATCTCGGCTCGTGTTTCAGCTTCTGTGCCGCGGCACCGGCCAGGCCCGTAGCAAAGAGATGGCCCGTTGAAAACCTCGCCAGAAAAATCGACAACGATCAAGCTAGTGGCGCCGAAACAAGTCGCGCGGCTTCGCCTCGATCGTTTTCTGGCCAGCCAACTGAGCGGATATTCGCGGGCGCGACTCCAGCGACTGATCCGTGCCAGATTCGTTAGGCTAAACGGCCAAGCGGCAAGGCCGCGCGATCTTGTCCACGCCGGTGATGAGATCGAGCTAACCGAACCACCGCTCGAAAAGATCGACAATCAACCGGAGCATATTCCGCTGGAGATTCTTTTTGAAGACGACGATCTCATTGTCATCAGCAAACCGGCCGGTCTCGTGGTTCATCCGGGAGCGGGTCATCGGGAACACACCCTGGTCAATGCATTGCTTCATCATTGCCCCACCCTTTCCGGAATCGGCGGCAAAGAACGGCCCGGCATCGTGCACCGTCTCGACAAAGAAACCAGCGGCTGCCTCGTCATCGCGAAAAACGATCAGGCGCACCGAAGATTGTCGATCCAGTTTGCGGAGCGCACTGTCGAAAAAATTTATCTCGCGCTCGTCGCGGGAAAATTGCGCAAAACCGCGGGCGTAATTGAAGAAAGAATTGGACGACACCCCGTCGATCGACAGCGAATGAGCGTGGCTTCGTCACGCGGGCGCGCGGCGAAAACCGAGTATCGTGTCGTTCGCTCCTCAGATAAAATGAGTTTGGTCGAGTGCCAATTGCATACCGGACGCACCCATCAAATCCGCGTGCATCTTTGCCATCTTGGCCATCCGGTTTTGGGCGACAAAGTTTATAGAGCGCACTCGGCCAAAAATTTCTCGCGCCAAATGTTGCACGCTTGGAAGCTCGGCTTTCAACATCCGCGCACGGGCGAATGGAAAAGCTTTGCAGCGCCGTTACCAAGCGATTTCACCGACGCGATGCGCTCGATCGGACTCTCCAGGCTAAATTTAGGCGGCGAAGCCGCATTTATTTAACATCGCCCCCGAAAGCGTTCGGGGCCGATCCACCTTCGCGTGATTGATACAGGTGGATCGAGCAGTCTCTTGCTCGATGCTAAACCTAGGCGGCGAAGCCGCATTTATTAAAGCCTGGCGGACTCGAGACCACCGCTCCTTGTCTAAACGCGTGCTGCTGGATCAATACTCAAGGGAACATCAGCTTGCGGCGCGGGTTTACGCGGCGCGATCCCGCCTCGTCGCAAGATGCGCTGCAAACCCGCACGATACGCAGCGACATCGACAAGTTCCGCAACCCGACGTTTCAATGCGCGCGCCCTGGTCGCAAGAAAAATCGCGAAGAGCAAATACGGGACGATGAACCAAAGATCGACGTGGGAAGCGTTGAGCTGCCGATAAATCAAAAGACTCAGGGCAACGAGATTGAAGATGACGGTCGTGGTGACAAATCGAGTGCGGAGCCTGACGCGCGTGAGGCATTTCGCGCCGCCGTGATACTCGGTCACGGTTTGCAGCGCGATGCTCCACCAAAAATTTCCGTAAATCTGAATGTCCCACTCATTCCAACCGGTATCGGTGGAATAGCGCCAGCCTTCTTCCTCGAGAAACTGGAACATGGCGCCAAGCAAATGATGACGGTCCCTTCCCTCTTCGCTCCAAAAAATTCGGCGGCCCAAACGACCGGCAAGATTCGCGCCGGCCGGCAAATGTTCGTGCGTCCGGATCACAGTGCGCGGCGTGCGCTTGAAGTGCAGCCAGGTGAAATAACGCGAAAATCCTCGCACGAGCGGTTGGACAAAGGCCAGAAACAGGACGAGCAGGCGGGCGTGGACGGTGTCGAATTTCGGTTCGATGCGCGCCCGCACCATGTAAGAGAGCGCGACGCAGAGCGTGCCGCCAAACATCAGATAAGGGACAATGCGCAGCATCGGCAAAAAAACCCCAATCCCAAAAAGGAAAATCGTCAGCGCGAACCATTCGACGCTGCCCAGATAGACGGCCACGTCCGATTGCGGTGTGGGATAGATCGATTGAAAAAAACCGTCGCCGAAAATTCCGTGATAAATAACCGGCCGATCAATGAACCAACTGAAGCGGGGCGTTCCATAAATCTGGCCGCGCCATTTCGCCGCCCCGGTTGGGCCGAAGAAAATCAAATGTTTGAAGCGCAGTAACGATTCCGCTTCGCCGTAGCCGTCCTGTTGTTTTAAAAAAGCGCGCAGGGTGAAGCGGCGATGATGCCACACGATGGCGGTTGGGCTGAAAGCGATGACGCAACCAGCCTGTTGAAGTCGCCAGCAAAAATCGACATCGTCGCCAGCCTTGCGATATTCGGCATCGAACCCGCCGATATTCTCAAAGGCCCATCGGTAGAAAGCCATGTTACAGCCGGGAATGTGCTCCGCGATTG
>Ga0209056_10002216_pt1 | contig 21112 bp, 11 predicted proteins | sample GraSoiAngelo_114_FD_185876 | JGI IMG/M metagenome (GOLD analysis project Ga0209056, IMG submission 185876) | Grasslands soil microbial communities from the Angelo Coastal Reserve, California, USA - 14_0903_13_40cm (SPAdes) (version 2) | ecosystem: Environmental > Terrestrial > Soil > Grasslands...
GCCATTCTGCTATGGCTGGCCGCTATGGCTGCCCGCGGTGGCGATCGTCCCGGCCGCCGCAAGCACGGCAGCGATTCTCCTTGTGTTGATCAAACTGACCAGGGTTCAAACACCCGGCATCAAGTGTAGGCGTCTGGCCCCCGCGTTTAAAATATACTGAAACAAAAAAGGCGTAACGAAGATGAATGTTCGGGAGTGGTTGACATGCTTCGAATCGGTTGCCTGGCCGCGGCATCGCACCCTCTCTGCACGTTAGAAATCGAATCGGGCACGGAAAAATAGGTTGTCACTTTTCCTTAACTGTTCGAAGAAGCTCGTCTCATTGCTTCCCCGAACACGTTTACCCCCAGCGACACGCTGAACTTATCACTCACCCTGCGAGAGTTATTTCCTCTCCGATCTTGCCGCGGTTCGTAGTAGCCTACCTCCAGGCTGAGAATCCCCTGGCCAGGGTCTCTGGAGCACGCGTTTATGGCGAGACGCGGAACTCCTGCGGCGCGCATCCCACAAACTTGAAAAACAATAATAATCTGGTATCCTCGATCTCGGGGAAAGACAGCTAGTTCAATTGGGTACGGGGCAGTGAGGGCGATAGCTCGAACAGTTGGCTATTAGCGCAAAACCGTTGTTTGCGATTAACTCTATGAACAAGAATCTTGTTCGAAGAAGGAATGCCACAAAGCGTATGGGACCCAGGATCCCCTCCGCCGTGCGCAGATTGTCGAATGCGCTGTGTTTTGGAGTGGCTAGGAGCGACTGCGTCACGTTCAAGGAAATCGACCGTCGCGAGGAGCTTTCCTATAAGGAGTTTGAAGAAGGATACCTTTATGCCAACCGGCCCGTGGTAGTGAGGGGCGCTCTCCGCAAGTGGAAAGCACTCTCGCGATGGACCCCGGAGTTCTTCAAAACCGAGTTCGGCGGGATGAAGTTCAGCATCGCCGACCATGAAAAAGGCCAGCCAGACTACAGAGGAGACGGCGGGACGGAATACACGATGGCGCAGTTCATCGACCGCGTACTCAGCTCGACCGACGAGAACCCGGCGCCGTACTTTCGCAACAAAAAAATGTACGACCTCTTTCCGTCGCTCAAGCAGGACATCGAGCCGCTGCCCGAGTATTGCTTTCCCAACTGGTTGGCCGAATGCCATCTGGTGAAGCACGTTCGTGAAGCCCTGAACCGTGCCGCCGCCATCGAACTCTATATTGGCGGCCAAGGAGGCGCGTTTCCGGTGTTGCATTATGACGGCATCGGCACTCACGCTTTTCTGATGCAGATTTATGGTCGGAAGAAATTTATCATTTTTCCGCCAAGCCAGGCAGGCCACCTCTACCCATGGCCCGAAAAACAGAACTTCTCGCAGATCGACATCGACAAACCCGATCTCAAGCGCTTTCCCCTGTATGCGAACGCGGTGCCGACGACGTTTGTGCTCGAGCCGGGGGAACTTCTTTTCGTCCCCAGTCACTGGTGGCACACCACGAAGATGCTCACGCCGAGCATCACCATTTCAGTTAACACGGCGAACCAATCGAACTGGCAGGAGTTGATAGAATTTGTCGCGATGCGGCAACCTAATCCGTTCGTGTCGCTGGCCAGCCGTGCCTATCTGACCGGCGCCGGTGCTTGGCGCGCATGGCGTGACCGCAATTGGAGCAAGTCAGTCAATTAACACGGTAAACCCCCGCGGATTCAGCAACCTGCACAACCCCCATCGCTTAAAAGCTGTTTTCGTCCGAACCGCACTCCGCTGCATACAAGAAACAGCCAATGCTCCGTGCACGCACTCTTCCGGGTTTCTGCAGAATTTGATTTCTGGGATCGTTTTATGCGCAGCGTAAATTCCCTGTGGAACCTGTGTTGGGATTGTCAAATCGGTTGGATTTTCGGCACTGTCCGCGGACGTTTTCTTCAGCCCAATTGCCGGGTGGCTAACCGGACCTATTCGCTCGGTTGCGACAGTTTCACGACCATAACTTGGTATCCGATAAGTTCGATTGGCGTTTCTGGTTTGTCCGAGAAAAACTCGCTTAAGGCGCGGTTGACGCCGCTAGCAATGAGATAACCGTGAACAATAAGAATCCCTCCCGGATTCAGTCGTGGATAAAAGAATCGCAGACAGTCCATGGTGCTTTTGTAGAGATCGACATCCAAATGAACGAACGAGAAGCGACAGGCTTTAAATGAGGCGGCTGAGTCGGGAAACAGTCCCTTGTGAAGTTCAACCGGCAAGCCCTTCAGATATTCACGGACCTCCTCCAGACTGCAGGCATACCTACCCTTCCAGGACCAACTATCGTCAACGCCAATTTCCGGATCGCCTTCAAACGTATCGAATGCATGGATGGTTTTACCATTTGAGTATTCAGCGATGAGGCGTGCCGAACCGCCACGTGCTGTTCCGACTTCAGCGATATCACCATCGACATCTGTCGTTGCTCGTAGCGCGCTTATGAGTTGGCAGCCCTCGGCCGGGTTCTGCCCGAGTTGGCCCTGGGCTCTGAGTTGGGCGACACGCTGCAAGCGTGCTTTTCGGTCACCGGGTGTATATTTGTTCGAATCGGCGAATGGGCCCTCACCGTACTTCTGGAGGACCATACCGTGCTTGGCGCACCACACCTTCAGAAACCCGCCTAGCTTCATTCGAGTTCGCATCATTGTTTCATTTCCTCCTGAGACTTCTGGGTATTTGAACACTGCGCACCTTCGGCGGGGTTACCGCGGCCCACCAGCGGCAACCCGGCGGCCTTCGCATCGTGGAATCGCTTGGATTTTTTCGAAGGACCCGCAGCCTTCCGCGTCTGCGCACGCTAGGTTTGGCTTTTTAGAATTGAACGGCGCATTATTCGCCTTGGATGTACACGTGTCAAGAAATGCCTAACGGGATGGAACGGCACCAGTCTACGGACCTCGGGAACCGAGGCCGAGCAAACTGGACGCATTCAAAATCTACATCGAAGAACGATTGAAGGCTGGAGTGTGGAATGCACGCGTGTTGTTGCGGGAGTTGCGGCAGCGCGGATACGGCGGTGGCTACACGATTTTGACCGACTGGTTGAGACCGCAGCGCGAATCGGCACGAGCAGTAGCGGTGCGACGGTTCGAAACACCGATGGGTCATCAAGCGCAAGTGGATTGGGGACATCTAGGTTCGATTGAGATCGATGGGAAAACCCGACAGCTGTCGGGGTTCACCTTCACGCTGGGCTATAGCCGAGCCATGATGGCCGAAGCCGCACTGGATCAGACGTTGGGCACACTGCTCCGCATGCACGAAGAAGCCTTCCGCCAGTTGGGCGGCGTGCCGGAAGAGATTCTCTACGACCGGATGAAGACGGTGTGGCTGAAGACGGACGAACGCGGAGAGATCGTCTGGCATCCGGTGTTCACGGATTTCGCCCGGTATTGGGGCTTCGGCCTCGATTTTGCCGGCCTTATCGGGCCCAGACGAAAGGGAAGATCGAGTCCGGCATAAAGTACGTGCGCCGGAACTTCTTGTGTGGGCTTCAAGGTCGTGAACCCACGAGCCTGGAGGACTTCAACGGCCAGCTGCGGCAGTGGATCTGGGAAGTTTCCAACCAGCGCGTCCACGGCACAACGCACGAGCGTGTGGATCGTCGATGGGAGGCCGAAAAACTGAAGCTCCAATCGATCGGCGGCCGTTTGCCATACCCATTTGCCGGAGGTGTTCAATGACAACGACGATTGAGCATCTCCAATCGGCTCTCAACGGACTCGGATTGAAGGCCGTCGAAGCCCGGCTCGAGAATCTGCTTGAGCAGGCCTCGAAGACCGAACCCAGTTATGCGGATTTCCTCCGGGACTTGCTCGGCTGTGAGGTGGATGCCAGGCAAGCCGGTATTTGCGCGCTCGACTCCAACTGGCTCATCTACCCTTTGTGAAGAACTTCGATCAGTTCGATTTCGGTTTCCAACCGTCGATCGACGAGCGGCAGATTCGCGAACTGCGGACGCTGCGTTTCATCCACGAAGCCAGTAATGTGATTTTTCTTGGACCCTAGCGACGGCGTTGGGTGCCTTTTGATGATCGTACTGAGCGCGGTGAATACCAAGAAAAAGGCGACACAAATCGCACCGACTGGGTTTGATCACTGTTTGACCAAAGGGGGCTGTCGCCCGCTTCGCGGTCGCCATCCCCGATTAGCACCGGCCCCGAGGGCTTGGATATCGGGAGACCAGTAGGAATCCTCTGAGAGTTCGGCGAAGCGGGTCTCCGAGGCTTCGAGCATGGCGCAATGAACTGAATAGGAACTGAATAATTAGCATTTTACAAAAAAACAAAAAACATGTATTTATCAACCACTCTCGACACCGGCTGGATAGCGAGATCGACATCGGAGGTATCGCACCTCTCGAGCTGGGCTGCATGGAGGCTATGGCCTTTCGCAGCCCGTTTTCGTTTTGGGCAGAAAGTTCAGGAACAGGCACAAGCACGCTGAGTACAGGAGGTCGCAGCAAGCTTTGAATAATTAAAACAGCAACGAACCCATGAACGTCTTCGACTGCGGACTGGTGGAGGCAGTAGGATCGAACCGCTGGCGTGGGTCTCGAGAGTGCTCCATAGCTACTGATGGGAGCTTCGTGCATGATTAAGCATCTAATCGTCGACAGCTTCCCCCTCTCCCCTATGCAGCAGGGGATGCTGTTTCATCACTTGATGGAACCGCACTCCGGTGTTGACATACAGCAGCTGGTTGTCCACCTGCCAGAAGAGTTTGACGCCAGCCGGTTGGAAGCCGCCTGGCAATGGCTGGTACGGCGACACGATATCTTGCGCGCGCGATTTGTTTGGGAAGGGATTGAACAGCCCGTGCAAGAAATTGCGGCCGAAGTATCCGTGCCGTTCGTGGTCGAGGACGCCCGTCACCTTTCCGAGCACGACCAGCGCGAACGGCTTGCATCGTTTTTGAAAACGGATCGTCTCCTTGGATTTGAACTAGACCACGCTCCGATGCTTCGGCTCACCCTCTTTCAGTGGGGTGAGGCATCTTTCTCTTTCGTGTGGACGTTTCATCACGCATTGCTCGATGGCCGCTGCTATCCGATGCTCTTGCGAGAAGTGTTTGAGGCTTACGCTGAGTTGGCGCAAGGCGAGACAACTGCTCGTACGACGCCGCTCCCCTATCGCCGGTATATCGACTGGCTACAGCAACAGAGTCCTGCTGGAGCAAGATCTTACTGGAAGGAACTGTTGACCGGGTTTGTTGCACCCACAGCCCTGGGGATCGACCGGCATGTACCCGCGGAGGGGGGGCTGTATCAGCAGGGCGAAGCGTGGGAGATTTTGGATTCCGCACTGACGGCTCGACTGCGGGCGTTCGCGAAAGACCATGAGCTTACTCTCAACGCCCTGGTCATGGGCACATGGGCGATCTTGCTCCATCGCTATTCCGGCGAACAGGACATTGTTTTCGGCGCTACACGGGCGTGCCGCAAATCGACGGTGGCGGGTGCCGACGAAATGATCGGTTTGTTTATCAATACCCTGCCGGTCCGCATCAAGCTGAGTCCTGATGATGCGGCACTCTCCGTCTTCAAAGCAGCACGGCAGCAATGGCTGGACATGCGTCCCTATGAGCACACTCCATTAGTTCAGGTAAAGGCGGTCAGCCAAGTGCCCCCGACGCGGCCGTTATTCGAAACGCTCCTGGTCTTTGAAAACTACCGGCTCGACACGGCGATGCGTTCCCTTGGCGGCGCGTGGACAAAGCGGCGAGTCGAATTACATCGACTCACCGATTTTCCTATCCGGCTGTTGGCTTATGACGGTCAAGAACTGAGCTTCAAAATCGAATTCGACCGTCGCCGTCTGGATGATGCCGCAATCTCGCGGTTGTTAGGGCACTTGCGGCAGTTGCTGGAGGGCATCGTTACGAACCCGACGGAAACCGTGGGTACACTGCCGATCCTCACCAAAGCCGAACGTAAAGAGCTGACGATCGACTGGAACAAGACCAGCGTAGACGTCCCGAAGCGGCGGACAATCCACGAATGGATTGAGGCCCAGGTGGAGAGTACACCGGACGCTCACGCCGTCACCTTTGAAGGAAAGGATCTGACCTACCGCGAACTCAGCCGTCGCGCCAACCAAGTTGCCCACCACTTGCAGGGGCTTGGCATCGGACCGGATGTGCCCGTAGGAGTTTTTCTGGAGCGTTCGCTGGAGATGGTCGTGGGCCTCCTTGGCATCCTAAAAGCAGGTGGTGCTTATCTGCCGCTCGACCCGGACTACCCGAAGGACCGTCTGGCCTTCATGCTCGAGGACGCGGAAGCGCCCGTGCTGCTGACACAATCCACGCTGGTGCCGCATTTGCCAGTGCACACGTCGAAGGTCGTCTGTTTCGACACAGACAAAGCGTCGCTTGATCGTGAGCCGGATACGAATCCATTGCAGAACTGTACGCCAGAGAATCTCGCCTACGTAATTTACACCAGCGGCTCAACTGGAAAACCGAAGGGTGTTCCGAACGGGCATGCGGGCGTGGTCAATCAACTGCTCTGGATGCAAAGCGCCTACAGGCTGTACGGAACCGACCGAGTCTTGCAAAAGACTCCTTATAGCTTCGACGTTTCCGCGTGGGAATTCTTTTGGCCACTGATGACGGGCGCGTGTCTTGTTCTAGCGCGGCCTGAGGGACATCAGCATCCAGACTATCTGGTAAAAGTGATCCGAGAGCAGAAGATCACAACCATGCATTTTGTTCCCTCGATGCTGCGTATTTTTCTAGAATCCGAAGGAGTCGAGGGCTGCACAAGTCTGCGGGGAGTCTTCTGTAGCGGAGAGGCGTTGCCATTCGAGTTGCAGGAGCGCTTTTTCCAGCGGCTGGGCGCGGAACTGCACAACCTTTACGGTCCAACCGAAGCAGCGGTTCACGTGACCTCCTGGCAGTGCAGCCCGAACCGCGGGCTTTCGATTGTGCCCATTGGAAGGCCGATCTGGAACACCCAGATCTACATCCTCGACAAGTACTTGCAGCCGGTCCCGATTGGAATCCCGGGTGAATTGCACATCGGCGGAGTCGGACTGGCACGCGGTTACCTGAAGCGGCCGCAGATGACAGCGGAGAAATTCATATCCGATCCGTTTAGTGGACGGGCGGGAGCGCGTCTCTACAAGACGGGCGACTTGGCGCGCTTCCTGCCTGACGGGAACATCGAGTATCTAGGGCGGATGGATCATCAGGTGAAGATCCGTGGTTTCCGCATTGAACTCGGCGAGATCGAAGCGGTGCTGTGCCAGCATCCGGCGGTGCGAGAAGCGGTAGTGATTGCACGGGAGGACGTGCCGGGCGAGAAGCGTTTAGTGGCGTATCTAGTCACGCGCCCACCGAAGCCCGAAGCGAAAGCCTTGCGAGAGCTTCTCAAGAAAAAGTTGCCCGAGTACATGGTGCCGGCAGCGTTCGTGTTTTTGGAAAAGCTGCCGCTCACTTCCAGCGGCAAAGCGGACCGGAAGGCCCTGCCGGCTCCTGAACAGCAACAACCCGAACTGGACGGGCGGTTTGTGCCGCCGCAAACCGAGATGGAACGTAAGATTGCGACGGTCTGGCAAAACGTGCTGGGGCTGGAGCGCGTCAGCATCGATGAACATTTCTTCGATCTGGGCGGTCATTCCCTGCTGCTTGTGCGGGTGCACGGCAGGCTGCGGGAAACGTTGCGGACTGAATTCCCCATCGTGACGCTCTTTGAGCATCCAACCATTCGCTCACTTGCGCTCCACCTGAGCCAGTTCGACGGTCCGGCGCCCAAGGCTAGTGAAGAGTGGCGCGACCGTGCGCTGCTCCAAAAGCAAGCGCTGGCCCAACTGCGCTTGAGGGCAAAGGAGTAGCTGTATGGGCGAAGAGAAGTACGAAGGCATCGCAATCATCGGGATGGCCGGACGATTTCCCGGCGCCGAGAGCGTCGAGGAATTATGGGCAAACCTGGTCGCGGGTAAAGAGGGTATCTCTTTTTTCAGTGACGCGGAGCTTGCCGAGTCTGGACTGGACGCCGTGGAACTCAAGCGCCGCGGTCCATACGTTCCAGCCCGCGGCGTCCTCAAAGGCGCGGATTGCTTCGACGCGGCTTTCTTCGGCCTACGTCCCAAAGAAGCCGAAGTGATGGACCCGCAGCAGCGAGTGTTTCTCGAGGTCTGTTGGACGGCGTTGGAGGGCGCCGGCTATGCACCCAACCAGATGCGCTGTGCGGTTGGCGTTTTTGCAGGCGCGTCCCCCAACACATATTCCCTTAACGTTCTTAGCAAGCGGCCGGATCTGGTTGAGATGGTCGGGCCGGACCTGGTCATGTTCGGCAACGAAAGGGACTATCTTGCGACACGGGTAGCGTACACGTTTGACCTCAAGGGTCCCGCTGTTAATGTGAGCACGGCCTGTTCGACGTCGCTGGTAGCCGTCTGCCAGGCTTGCCAATCCCTGCTGACTTATCAGTGTGACATGGCGCTTGCCGGCGCTACGTCGGTGCGTGTGCCGCAAAAACGCGGTTATTACTACCAAGAGGGCAACATCAGGTCACCTGACGGACACACGCGTACATTCGACGCGCACGCCGCTGGGACCGTATCCGCCAATGGTGTGGGCGTGGTCGTGCTCAAGCGCCTGGCGGACGCAGTGACTGACGGTGACCACATCTATGCAGTGATCAAAGGCGCGGCGTTAAACAACGATGGATCGCAGCGCGTCAGTTTCAGCGCGCCCGGCGTCGCGGGCCAGGCGGAAGTTATCGCCATGGCGCACGCGCTCGCCGGGGTCGATCCGGAAACGATCACTTACGTCGAGGCCCACGGCACCGCCACGCCGCTGGGCGACCCGATCGAAGTGGCGGCGCTGACGAAAGCGTTCCGCCTGGGGACAGAGGCCAAACAGTTTTGCGCGATTGGTTCGGTCAAGTCGAACCTGGGTCACTTAGACGCTACGGCTGGGGTGACCGGCCTCATCAAGGCGGCACTCGCGCTTCACCATAAAACAATTCCTCCAAGCCTTCATTTCACGAATCCGAACCCAAAGCTGGATATCGAAAACAGTCCGTTTTATGTGAATGCGGCACTTCAGGAATGGAAGAACAAGCCCGGTGTTCCCCTCCGGGCGGGCGTGAGTTCTTTCGGCATGGGAGGCACGAACGCGCACGTCATTCTCGAGGAAGCGCCAGAATCGCCACCGCCGGGCCTATCGCGCCCTTGGCAGTTGTTGGTGTTGTCGGCCAAAACCGCTGATGCGTTGGATCGGGCGACGGCGAATCTGTCTCAGCATCTAAAGCGGATCGTGCGCCGCGCTGATGCCGCCGAGGGGTCGCGGGAACTGGCGGACGCCGCGTTCACACTGCAAACGGGCCGGAGCGAGTTCATTCACCGTCGCATCGTGGCTTGTCAAGATCCCGCTGAGGGCGCTGGCGCGCTCGAAGCGAGCGATCCCAAGCGTGTTTTCACCTGTCACCAGCCACTCCGAGAGCCGTCTGTCGTCTTCATGTTTCCCGGACAGGGCTCTCAATACCCGGGGATGGGCGGCGAACTCTATCATTCCGAGCCTGTGTTCCGCGCCGAGGTCGATCGTTGCGCCGAATGGCTTCGCCCCATCCTGCAAGCCGATCTGCGCGCGATCTTATTTCCCCCCGATGGATCGGAAAAAGAGGCGGAACAACTGCTCGTGCAAACCCAGTTTACTCAGCCGGCCATGTTTGTGATCGAGTACGCACTTGCGAAACTCTGGATGTCCTGGGGCGTCAAGCCGGCAGCGATGATCGGCCACAGCGTAGGAGAGTATGTGGCCGGGTGCCTGGCTGGCGTTTTTGCCCTGGAAGATGCGCTTTCGCTCGTAGCACATCGGGGTGCGTTGGTTCAGCGGCAACCGGGCGGAGCGATGCTTTCGGTAAGGTTATCGGAGAAGGAACTTTTGTCGTTGTTAAATCAGAACGGGCAATTGGAAATCGCCGCGATCAACTCGCCGACCCAGTGTGTGGTGGCCGGATCCTATGATGCCATTGCGGCATTCGAAAAGAAGCTTGCCTCCCGGGAAGTAATGACCCGGCACCTGCACACTTCACATGCGTTCCATTCTCAGATGATGGAGCCTGTGCTTGTGCCGTTCACTGAGTTGCTTCGCCAGGTGAAGCTCAACGAACCGCAGATTCCTTACGTGTCCAATGTGACGGCTCGTTGGATCACCCCTGAGGAGGCCCAGACGGCCGAGTACTGGGCGGGCCATGTGCGACAGACGGTGCGTTTCGCGGATGGGATTGCGGAATTGATGAAAGACCGGGCAAATGTTCTGCTGGAGGTCGGCCCGGGCCAGACTTTAAGCGCACTGGCACGACAACATCCGGCCAAGTCGCCCGAACAAATAGTGCTCGCGTCGTTGCCGCTGACAGGTGTTCAGGAACCGTGCGGCATTCTTGAGGCGTTGGGACGGCTTTGGATGACCGGTGTTGCCGTGAACTGGGAAGGATTTTATGCGAATGAGCAGCGAGGGCGGGCCGTGCTCCCTACCTATCCATTCGCACGCACGCGTTACTGGCCGCAGCCCGCCGTTACTGAACGTGTTCCATCGCCTGCCGCGATACCCGTGGGGATGAATGGTGGGAATACGCCGCAGACACCGTCCGCCGATGAAATGCAGCCGTTGCGCAGCTCTCAGGCCGTAGTCGCGTCACCAGCCGAGACAAAGCCGGAGATCGCTCGAAAGGATCGTTTGTTTGCCGCCACTCGTTCGCTGTTGCGGGGGCTTTCCGGACACGACTTTTCTGAAGTTGACGCTTACGCGAACTTCGTGGAATTGGGTTTGGATTCGCTTTTGCTCGCACAGGCTGCGCAGTTGTTTGAACGAAAGTTCGGCGTCTCGATCAGTTTCCGCCAGTTGATGGAGGAATTGAGCTCGCTCGATGCCATCGCATCCTACATGGACGCCAGGCTGCCACCGGAGGCGTTCGCTGAGAAGCCGGCTACGCCGCCATCCGCGCCATCCCCAACACACGCTGTTGCAGACTCTCAAAGTGCGGTGCTGGAAGAAATTTTGCGCCAGCAGCAGCAACTTACCAATCAGGTGCTCCAACTGTTGGGCCGCGAGCCCGCTGCGATTTCTCCGCACCCCGCTTCCTCTTTGTCCACGGCCATATTGGCGCCGCCACCGGCCTCGGAAGTCAAATCGCAGCATGGACCCTTCAAGCCGATTTCCCGGGGTGCCGATATGGTGCTGTCACCGGGCCAACAGCGTGCCCTGGACGCGCTGATTGCCCGATACACGGCGCGTACTGCCGGTTCAAAGAAACTTGCTGCGCAAAACCGGCCAGTTCTGGCTGATCCACGCTCCGTGGCAGGGTTCAAGCAGATCTGGAAGGAGATGGTGTATCCCATCGTCACGACACGATCGGACGGATCCAAGATCTGGGACATCGACGCAAATGAATACGTCGACTTTGTGATGGGTTTCGGCGCCAGCCTGTTCGGACATCGGCCGTCATTTGTTGTGCAAGCCGTCCGCGAACAACTGGAACAAGGTTTTGAAGTTGGGCCAATCCAGCCGCTAGCCGGCGAAGTTGCCGCCCTGGTGAAAGAGTTCACCGGAATGCAGCGCGTCGTCTTTGCCAATACCGGTTCGGAAGCGGTAATGGCGGCCATACGCTGCGCGCGCACGGTTACCGGACGCGAGAAGATTGTCGCGTTTGCCGGCTCCTATCACGGCGTGTTCGACGAGGTGCTGTTCCGTCCGATAACCGCCAACCAAGGTGGTCAAACCGTACCGATTGCTCCGGGAATTCCCAGCAGCGCCCTTTCTCAGGTGATCGTGCTCGATTACGGCAATCCGGAGTCTCTCGAGATTCTTCGGGCACGTGGATCGGAAATCGCGGCCGTGCTCGTGGAACCGGTGCAGAGCCGAAGGCTTGATTTGGTGCCGAGGGAGTTTTTGCAGGAGCTGCGGCGAGTCACTGCACAAACGGGTTCGGCGCTTATCTTCGACGAAGTGGTGACCGGTTTCCGCATACACCCTGGCGGAGCGCAAGCCTATTTCGACATACACGCTGACCTGGCTACGTACGGAAAGGTCATCGGCGGAGGACTTCCCATCGGGGTCGTTGCAGGCCACACGAAATTCATGGATGCCCTGGACGGTGGGCAGTGGCAATACGGCGATACGTCATTTCCCGAAATCGGCGTCACTTTCTTCGCGGGAACGTTTGTGCGACATCCGCTGGCGCTCGCCGCTGCCAGGGCGGTCTTGACACACCTCAAGCAGAAAGGTCCGGAACTTCAGCGGCGACTGAACGAGCGAACGGGGAGGCTTGCAAATGAGATACGGACCGTCATCGATGAATTTCATGCACCTTACGATTTGACGCAATTTGGCTCCTTCATGCATCTCACGTTTCCGCCAGAGTATCGGTTGGCGGGATTACTTTTCTATATGCTTCGCGAGCGTGGTATTCACATCTGGGAAAACCGGGCCTTCGTCATTACGACGGCGCATACTGACGCTGACTTCGCCCGCATGACTCGCGCGCTCCGCGAAAGCTTGTCGGAAATGTGCTTTGGAGAATTTCTGCCTCCTCCTGCGAGTTCCCGAGGCGAGGCCCGTGCGTTGCCTGCAGCTCCGCCCGCCGAAGCGCCCGTGTGCAGGGAGTACGCCTTGACAGCGACTGCGGAACAGTTCGAGGTCGGTGGCGCTTTTCCCCTAACTGAATCACAGAAGGAAATCTGGCTGGCCGCTCAGATGGGCGGAGAGGCAGCAGTGGCCTATAACGAGTCGTTACGCTTCGAATTTCGGGGGGCCTTCGATGTGCAGGCATTCCGTGGGGCGATCGCCCAACTGGTGCAACGGCATCCCATCCTCCTCGCGAGCGTCAGCCCGGACGGCCAGTGGCAGCAGATTAAAGTCGGCGGCAAGCTCGACGTGCCTCTCCTCGATTTTAGAGGTATGGATAAGACCGAGCAAGAGCGGGAATTGGCTGCAAAAATAGGACAGGAAGTGACCGAACGGTTTGACCTCGTCGCTGGCCCGTTGTTGCGTGTAAGGATCGCCTGCCTCTCAGACGATCAACATGTAGTAACTTGGACCGCGCATCACATCGTTTGCGATGGCTGGTCGGTCGGAGTCCTGATCCGCGAATTGGCAATCATCTACTCTGCGCTCAAGCAAGGGCTTCAGCCGGTTCTGCCAGCGCCTTTTTCTTTCCGAGAATATGCCCTCTCAGAACACCCCGATGACGCTGAGGTGCGACTGGCCATGGAATTCTGGCGTCGACAATTTGATGAGCAGCCGCCGCCGCTGGAGCTTCCGACTGATCGCCCCCGTCCGCCGATCCGTTCCGCTAAGGCGGCTGCCCGGGGGTGGACCGTGGACGCACGTGTCCAAGAGTCACTCAAGCGCATTGCCGGACAGCAACGCACCACGCTGGTGGTCGTTTTGATGGCGGCGCTGCAAGGTTTGCTCTACCGCCTGACGGGCGAGACCGATCTCGTTGTTGCGCTCGCGTTTGCGGGTCAAGCTGTAAGTGGAAAGACTCGTCTGGTGGGACAGTGCGTAAATACACTCCCCATTCGTACGCGGCTCAAGGTGGAGGCGAGCTTTCTGGAAAACATGGCATTGGTGAAAAAAAGCGTATTGGACGCCTACGATCACCACCAGTCCTCACTTGGGAGCATCATCCAGCATCTCAATATGCCCCGCGACCTGAGCCGGCCAACTCTCGTCAATGTCTATTTCAACGTCGATCGGGATACGAGTGACGTGAGATTTGATGGCGTCGAGTTTACATGCGAGGCGAACCCGAAGCGGGCTCTCCATTTTGATCTATTTTTCAATGTCATCGAAAAGTCTCACGGGCTATCCATTCTGTGCACCTACAACACCGACTTGTTTGACGCGACCACGATTGAACGGTGGCTGAAGTACTACGAAACTCTGCTGCAAGGCATTGCAGCGAACCCGATGGAGGTGTTGGGCAAACTACCTCTGCTGCCCGAGGCTGAAAGCAGAGATCTAATTGTCGGGCGGAATGCTACGCACATTGAGTTCCCGAAGAAGACGTTCATCGAATGGTTCGAAACTCGTGTAGGAGAGATACCAGAAGCACAGGCCGTGGCGTTCGCAAGCGAGTACATGACCTACGGGGAACTCAGCCGTCGCACCACGCAGCTTGCGCATCGCCTGAAAAGATTTGGTATTGGGCCGAATGTACTGGTGGGGATTGCCGTCGAACGCTCCTTAGATATGCTCGTGGGCCTTCTGGGGATTCTAAAGGCTGGAGGTGCCTATGTACCGCTGGATCCTTCTTTCCCGGAAGACCGTCTTGCCTACATGGTGGAAGACAGCGGTATACGCGTACTGGTCACACATCGCGGACTGGACGAACGGCTGCGGACCAGGCCGGAATTGATCGTCCGCCTGGACTCCGATTGGGAAGGTATCGCCAAGGAGAGTACCGATCCTCAAACCCTGGCTGGCGCGGACCCTGAAAGGCTCGCCTACGTGCTCTACACCTCCGGTTCGACAGGCAAGCCAAATGGTGTAGAGATCCAACACTCCGCTCTCATTAATTTGCTCCTTTCGATTCAGCGAGAGCCGGGCTTCACCTCGAAAGATACGATGCTGGCGGTAACCACGCTATCGTTCGACATTGCTGGGCTGGAGCTTTACCTGCCCCTGATAAGCGGTGGAAGAGTGGTGATCGCGAGCTATGACGAGTCCCATGATCCAGTGCGTTTGATAGAACGAATCCGCGACTCGCATTGCACCGTGATGCAAGCTACACCGGCTACATGGCGGGCGCTGGTCGATGCCAGCTGGAGAGGTTCGTCAACTCTCAAGGTTCTCTGTGGAGGCGAATCGTTGCCCCGTGATCTGGCAAGAGAACTTCTTCCGCGATGCAGAGAGTTGTGGAATGTGTACGGCCCGACAGAAACGACCATCTGGTCGACCATTCACCGGGTCACTTCCGCCGACGGGCCAATTCCCATCGGCCGGCCGATCGCCAACACGGAAGCCTTCGTGCTGGATGCGTATCGCAATCCTGTTCCCGAAGGCGCTGTCGGCGAGTTGTACCTTGGTGGTGCTGGCTTGGCGCGCGGCTACATGCGTCGTCCCGAACTGACACACGAGCGTTTCGTCGAAAGCCCCTTTAGGGCTGGTGAGCGACTTTATCGCACAGGCGATCTGGTGCGCTGGGTTCCTGGACCCTATCTCGAATGCTTGGGGCGTGTTGATAATCAGGTGAAGGTGCGAGGATTTCGCATCGAGCTAGGCGAGGTTGAAGCTGCAATGTCCAATCACGAGGCCATAGCGCAGTGTGTGGTGGTTGCGCGAGAGGACAGCCCGGGCGACAAACGGCTAGTGGCCTATTTCGAATTGCGCCCAGGAGCGGTGCCCAACGTCGCCGCTTTGCGTGCGCATCTTGCGAAGGCACTGCCGGAGTACATGGTGCCGTCGACCTTTGTTCCCCTGAACAAACTACCGCTGACGCCCAACGGTAAGATTGACCGCAAGGCGTTGCCTGCTCCGGCCGAACAAGACATCCAGGTCCACGGGGAGTTTGTTTCGCCCCGGGATCCGCTCGAACAAGCACTGGCCCAAATTTGGGCAAAAGTGTTGAGAGTGAAGCGGTTGGGCCTGCGCGATAATTTTTTTGAACTTGGTGGCCATTCGTTTGCCGCGGTCCGAGTGTTGACAGAGGTTCGAAAGCTGACTGGCAAGACCCTCCCATTGGCGACGCTTTTTCAGGCTTCGACGGTAGAGTCCGTCGCAGAACTGTTGCGCAGGGAAGGCTGGACGCCTTCTTGGGCGTCGCTTGTACCTATACAACCGGTTGGACAGCGACCTCCCTTGTTTTTGGTGCACGGCGCAGAGGGGAACGTTTTACTGTACCGGCGACTGACTCAATATCTGGAGCCGGATCAGCCGGTTTATGGCCTGCAGTCCAAGGGTCTGAATGGCGATGGACCTCTTAACGCTACGGTGGAAGATATGGCATCCCAGTACATTAAGGAGATTATAACCGTACAACCACACGGCCTATATTTCCTTGGGGGCTACTGCCTGGGAGGAACTATAGCTTTTGAAATGGCACAACAGTTAAGCGCGATGGGAGAGACGGTCGGCCTTGTACTCATGCTCGATACTTATAACGAAGCTGTTTCTAACTCGTTTTTTATGGATAGTACCGTGCACTTATTACAGGATTTGTGGTTTCACGCCGCCAACTTGGTTTCGATCCCATGGGAGGACGGCAAGAAGTTTTTAAGAGAAAAGGTCGATACCGAACTGGAACGGCTTAGGATCAAGCTGCTTGCTGGCTATCACGCTCTCGCGGGGGCGCTGAGACGGAAAACGCGGAACAGCTATCCCTATTTGGCTGTGTCGAAGGCCAATGATAAGGCTTTGGATCGCTACGTCCCCCGGCCTTATGGTGGCAGGGTAACCGTTATTCGTGAAAAAGGACATTTCCTGGGTCATTCGAGTCCGACTATGGGATGGGACAAAATTGTGCCTGAGGGTCTGGAAATTCGTGAACTTCCTCTACGCCCAAAGGGCCTGCTCGTCGAGCCGTTCTGTCGTTTACTAGCCAAAACTGTAACGTCATGTTTGCAAGACGTGCCAAATCATTAAACCATAAAACTATGCGCACGTGATCCTCTGGTAAGCCAGGTCGCGGCCGAGTTAGGTCTGCGCAATAATGTTGACGACAATCTGGTGGCCGCCGACCCGCTCGTCGATGGTCGAGGCGCGGCTGTAGCCATCCCGCACTCGCTGTGGCCGCGCCTGTGCGAACTGCTCATAAGTGGATTGTGGCAGAGGCGCGGGAATCGGCGAACGGTACGAATCTGATAAAGGGTGAACCGGGTCCGGCAGATTGCCCGACGGGCCGAGTTGGGCAACGATCGTCTGGCCAGTTTCATCTCCGCATGAGACAAATGCCGTTTCGCTCGTCTTTACGCTCGCACACACGCCGTTTTCCGTGGCTTGAACGCGCACGACGCGCGCCGTGGGATTATCAAGAAGAATGGTCTTGAGCACCTTTCGCGCGGCCAAATCGAAGAAAATTTTTAGGAAAGTCTGTGCGCCATAGCCCTCCGGTACATTGCGTTCGATTACCACGGAGTCCCGATCGACGCGCGCGACGCGCGCCGAAAACAATGCTCCGAGACCAATACTCGGATCTCCCAGCTCCCACGTTGAACCTGAGTTTTCCGAAATCGTCAACCGGAGCGATTCTCCGGGACCTAAGCTAACGATGTTCATCCCATACTCGCCCATTGCCGGATAATTCATTATTCGCCCGCCTATCAACAGCAGCGTGTGCTGGGCGTCGATCGACGCCGTGTACGATGCGTTTCCGGAAGGGACGGCCTGAACGAGGAGAACGCCTAACAAAAACGTCTGCATGCCCGTATTCTAGTTGAAATGGGATCCGGACATAAAAGGGGCTGTCACGTCCAAGAACGAGATAAGCTGATATCGTCGGCTTGAGCTAGGGAGGATGAACGGAATCTAACGACATCGCGACGGCCGCATTCCGTCTCCGCATTGCCGCCCTCAGCTAATGATTGCTACGATTCAGGCTGCGCATGCATTGAGTCTGCCGGAACCGCGTGAATCTGCACTCGCGATCGCTTGGCGGCTCTACGACCAAGGCGCTTTGTACTCATCGGGCCGCGCGCCAGGTGACTGCACACCTGCCTTCGCGCTGAAGACAGCGCCAACCGGCGCCTCCGGCGACAAACGCACGATTTGCTGAAATCCTGTATGCGCCAGCATTGCAGCGCAACAGGCAACGTTCGGGAACCAGAAGCAGGTTGGATCGTAGGATGGCTTGTCCGCCGGTCCGCTCTGGATGCCAAAAGGATGAAACTCAGCCTTTGGCACTTCAGAAGAGTCTTCGCTCGTAGCAGTTTGCATCAACAACGTTCCCGTACAAACAGAGTGAATCCTCTCCAATGCCAGCAGGGGATGCCGAAGGTGGTAAAGCACGCCAAAAAAGAAGACCAGATCAAAGCTGCCGAATGTTTTCGGATTCAGATCATAGACGCTTGCACGGAACGATTGTGCAGATGAACCCAATGCCGCCCGGCAAATGTTAAACTTCCGGATCATAGGCGGGTACGTTTCAATCGCAACGACTTCCGCCGCCCCACGCCGTTCCGCTTCGAAGGAGAAAAATCCCTCAGCGTGACCGATGTCGAGTACCCGCAGCCCGTGCATCTCGTCTGGCAAACCGAAGAACGGTAGCTTATCTGTCCTAGGATTACTCCAGCCGGGCGTAACCATGCCTCCTGGTAACTCGATCGCGTGAAACCAGTATTTTTCGGATTCAATCTGACTCTTGACCCAACTCGACAGGGGCTGGCTATCACTTTGCAGAAATTCGCCCCTGTCCACAATGTGCCTGCTCGAATTCTCCTTCCGCCATACGCGCAAAAATCGTTTCACGATTACTCGAATTCCGTTGGAGATTGGCATATTTCTTTCTACCTTCTGACGTCCAGCTCGCTTACATATCGGAACGGGCATCTTCCATGCGGCAGGCGGTATCACCCGCATGAAAATCGGAGCATTCTTGCAGAAGGTGTCGCCATCCGCAAGAAATCAACTATCCATGCGAAAGCAGTCACCACGCGGCCGAACGCTCGATCTTCCCGATTTTCGCCGAATAGGATAAATGAAACGTATCGAGATTTCCGATCCCGATGGGAACAGCGCGACGAGGCCGGCAGTAAAGCCTAAGGTAAACCGATCACGCGTCCCGCGATGGCTACAGTTCCCCACAGTGCGAGCGAAACTGTGGCCACGAGTTTGCTTTGGAGTGGACTCATGGGTGTCTCGGCTGCCATGACGAGTTTGCGGCGCACGGCAAAGGTAAAGACAAGCGCGAGAAACAGCGCGGCCATCTTCACCCAAAAGGCGGTGAGATAGTAATACTTCGTGGCGGCGAAACACATGAATTGGAGGATGCCCGTCGGCAACAGAATCGCCAGGCTGACGACAAACCACCGTTCGGCGTATCGTGCGATTTGCGGCAAAGGCTGGTTCCGCATTCCAAGTCCCAAGAGACGCAGGTCCACCAGCAACACTGCTCCGCCAATCAACGCCAATCCCATGAGATGAATACTCGCGATGACGGGAAAGACCCACGGGGAGCTGCGCATCGCGGACAACAGCGAAGAATATTGAAGCAATTGAAAAAACTTAAACAACGACATCTATCGTGAACCCGTGATGCAGCCCGCCAGCAAATTCAGGATTGCGGGCTGAGGCTGCTTGTTGCAGTCGAACCAATACACTTGATAAGGAATCATGCGTCCCAGCACGATGAGGACTGCCCATAACACCAATGCTACGCCGGCGCCTAATCTAGCGCCTCGAGGCGGGACAGGATCGGAATCCCACTCGGTCCTCCGTCGATCGACCGTGCTGTGAAAGATCCATACATTGACCGCAGAAAGAACCAGCACCACCATTTTGGCGCGAAAAAAAATGTTTTGATACCGGAGCAATGGAGCAGCGTAAAAAAGAAGCGAACCAGAGACGATCATCAGTAGAAATCCCGCGACAGTCCACGGCAGGAGCCGCTCCATCACCTCCGAGACGCGCACGCTCTGCATTGTCAAGCCCATCAGGCGCAGGTCCACGATTGCAGCCGTCCCGACAAACAAACACAACGTCAGAACGTGAACCGACAAAACGACGAGATATAAATAGCGGGATTCGTGGAGCGCGATGCTTCCAGGAGTGGCCGCGAGCCACTCACAGAGACGAAGGAGAGACATAACTGTTCTGTAGCGGCGGTCTATGACCGCCGGCGATCCAGCGAATTGGAAGATCGCCGGCGCTCATAGACCGCCGCTACAGTTCAACTCACTTGCTCGATTGGCCGTTAGCGCCCGGAGCAGAGCCGCCCATGAATACCTTTTTTCCATCGAGGTATTCCACGAACACGCCGACGCACTTACTCTCTCCGCTCTTGGCCTGATACGCGAACACCTTGATCTCGCTTCCAACCGGCAGACTGGTCTTCGTGATGCCATTCCGGAAGAGATTGACCGGAGGTCCGCCTTCGACGCCCCAGTTGGTTACTTTGCCGTCCGCGCCTGTCACATCGATCCACAGCCAGGAGTGTGGATTGACCAACTCCACTTTTGTAACCTTGCCCTGCAAGTTGATCGGCTTATTTTCATCGAAAGCTGCCGAGAACGCATGATGTGCACTCACTGGAACCGGGACCAGAAGTAGACCGGCAACGATAGCCATACCGATTATCGCGATTGTCATCCGCATCTGAGATCCCTCCTTATGTTTTAAGTTCATTTCTTCTTCGCCTCCGCTTCAGCTTCGCGCGTCTGCGCGCCCTTCACGACATTCATCAATCCGTAATTCTGTTCGTGACACGCGAACTCGTACAACGGCGGATCAATCCTCGAGATAAGAGTTTCTGCCGACCAGGGTTGCGTCCACGTCGCCGGATCGTCGAGCGTAAATTCGTAACGCAGCGTGTTCGGACCCGCAAGCGCGAAGCGCTCGGTCAGCTTCGTGCGCGCCGTGCCGCCGAGGAAGTTCGTGCCCGGCGCAATGAAATTGGTAGTCTCGACGACGAGCGTGTTGCCTTCCCAATGGCCTCGCGAATCTCCCAGCCAGTTGCGGAGGTTCGATGGAAGATGGGGACGCCCGTCCAGAGGGATGATGCGCGCGTCGCTATTCGACTGCATGATCAGGACGGCGTAACCCGGCGCCTGGAAGATCTGAGCTTCCGCCGTGACGCCGGCAGCTCCAGCCGCGGAATCCGATCCGGGGTTGCCGCCTCGAGTCATCGGTCCTGCATTATTTCCCGTAATGCAGCGCGTGTACCAGTTGTTGAGCGTTTGCACGCCGACTTGAGGGTTCCTCGCACGAGCGGCGGCTCTGCCGTCGGCCTGGCGCTTTTGCGCCTCGGGCGTCAACGCCGGAAGCCTCCCATTCTCCGGGTCAAAGATCAACGATGTCCGCCGGTTTGGTCGGACGGGACTTTGCCAGGCGTCCATCCCATACTCTTTCCAATCGTAGTGAACGGTTCTGGGATCGACTTCAGCGTCGGACTCCACTGCCTTCTTGAACGCAGCGAGGGCTTCTTCTTCCGTATAGAAT
>Ga0209056_10002217_pt1 | contig 21086 bp, 13 predicted proteins | sample GraSoiAngelo_114_FD_185876 | JGI IMG/M metagenome (GOLD analysis project Ga0209056, IMG submission 185876) | Grasslands soil microbial communities from the Angelo Coastal Reserve, California, USA - 14_0903_13_40cm (SPAdes) (version 2) | ecosystem: Environmental > Terrestrial > Soil > Grasslands...
GGCGATGCCTTTGGTGCGCAAAATCGTTTCGGCTTTCTCCAGATCACCGCCGCTCTCGACCAGCGCGCGTTTGCAGTCCATGAAGCCTGCGTTGGTCTTTTCGCGGAGTTGCTTAACCAGTTGTGGATCGATTTCGGTCGTTGCTTTCATTGAACGTTGGGCGTTCGACGTTGGGCGTTGAACGTTTTCTTCCGCTTACGCCGAAACGCCGGCCATTGCCACCCGCTCGCGGATGCGCGCTTCGCTGCTTGCGGAAACAATGGCATCCACCAGCTTCTGCAGAATCACGCGAATCGCGCGAATCGCGTCGTCGTTGCCGGCGATGGGGTAATCGATGATGTCGGGATCCGCGTTGGTGTCCACGATGGCAACCACTGGAATCCCGAGCCGCCGCGCCTCATTCACAGCATTTTGCTCGCGGATCGTGTCAATCACCACCAAGGCATCGGGCAATTGTGACATCTCAATTATTCCTTCAAGATTTCGCCGGAGCTTGGCGGCTTCGCGGTTCAGCGCGGCCAATTCCTGTTTGCCCATTTTTTTGTATTCGGGCGATTGCTCGATCTGCTCGATGTATTTCAATCGGCCGATGCTCTTGCGAATGGTAGCGAGATTGGTCAGCGTGCCGCCCAGCCAGCGCTGGTTCACGTAAAATTGCCCGCAGGCAAGTGCCGCCTCCTTTATCGCTTCCTGCGCCTGCTTCTTGCAGCCGACAAATAAGATCCTGCCCCCGCGGCGGGCGACTTCCTGGAGAAACTCCGTTGCCCGCTGCAACTGCTGCACGGTTTGATCGAGATTGATGATGTAAATTTGATTGCGCTGTTCGAAGATGTAGGGCTTCATCTTCGGATTCCAACGCTTCGTCTGGTGTCCAAAATGGACGCCAGCTTCCAATAATTCAGGCACTAGTTCTGTTGTTTCTGGCATAAGCGAAATTCCGCGAGGGAAGAACTTCCAGAGCGAGAGGCTGAAGATGCTACATCACCCGCCGGTGCGCAACCTAAAGTTAGGCTCTGTATTGGCTCAGTGATGATTGCGCGCTAAAAATCAATTCCCACTCTCAGCCGTACATAATATTGTTCCTGCTCGTCGCCGAAAAAGTAGCCGTCGTGCGCGGCGAACTCTTTAGTTTCATGGCTGAATGCCTGGCCAATCGGCAGTTGATGAAGAAATCCCAGAGTGGCGGACCAGCGTCCGCGTTCGTAATGAATCGTAGGGCCGATGAAATATGCCGAGTACTCATGCACCGTGGTATCGGCAAATTCCTGACGGTTCCAAAATTCTAACCCGGCTGACCAATTGTGCGCGAGCCGGCAGGAAATTCCGGTGAACCATTCGAAGACAGCGTCGCGCTCGTAACCGCCGTCAGTTTCTTCGAACTCTAATTCGTAATTGAAGTTCAGGGCCCAAGCGAGCCGGTCCCCGAACCAATTCTTTTGGAGTATGAGTTTCCATTCGAGTTCTGTCTCCTCATCGCCAATCGTCGGCTCGAAATAAACCGCGAGACCGAGTGGATGTTTGTCGGGACTCAGGAGCCGGTAAATCGCTTCGAGCGAAACCGATTCGAAATGATAACCGTCAAACGGCGTCACCGGATTATGTCCGGCATGCACATTTTCGCCGCCGGTTTCGTAAACGCCCGCCAAGCGCTTTCCGGGATGCGCCGGGTCCTCGGCCGGGACATCGCTGTTCGCATACACATAGTGATGATTCAAATAAAGTGCGATCTGAAAATTATCGGCCACGCCATATCCGAACTCCTCGCGAAAATCGATGACGTTGTAAGCGCCGTGCTCTTTTTCCCAGCGCGCGGTGACCCATTGTTCGAACTCGACTTCACCTTTCGAGGCAAGATCAGTTGTGTAGGTCCACGCCAGGTCCGCTGCATGTAATTGCACATTGTGAACTGACAACAAAACTGTAGCCGCAAAAGCTGATCTAAACCTCATCGCTATGATGGCATAACATCGTGCGAAAAAGCCTGCTGCCGGGCGGTTGCTAATTTTTGGCGCTGGATTGCAGCAGAATCGCAGAGCAGCGCGCGTGCCTAGCTCAAGGTTTGCGCTTGTTTCTCGGCGTATCTGGCCAACACCCAGCAGAAATCGGAAAGCCGATTGAGGTAACGCAAGATCTCGAGATTAAAGTCTTTTTCGCCAGCGCTGAACGCCGCAATGCGACGTTCCGCCCGGCGGCACGTTGCGCGAGCAAAATCCAGAGCCGCCGACACCGGTGTTTCCCCGGGGATCACCCAATCTTTGGGATAAAGCGATTTGTCTTTCTCAAGATCGAAAATGACCGCTGTGACCCGGTCCACCATTGCCTGTGTGGTAAGCTCAAAACCATTCTTGACGTAACGCTCCCGATCGCTCGGCGCTGTTGCCAACTCACCCATGACAACGATCAAATCTTTTTGTGCGGCGAAGATTTCGTCTGAAAGAAATTTATCAGTTGAGATTGACCTGGCGAGCCCAAGCGCAGCGGTCAACTCATCGATACAGCCGTAGGCATCGACGCGCGAATCGCCTTTTGGTAGGCGACGTCCGTACATCAGCGACGTTTCGCCCTTATCGCCGGTCTTAGTGACGATTGACATCACTGAGGACCGGGTGACTGGAGTGATGGAGTGAAGGAGTAATGGCTTTTGTTGACGCCCATCACTCCACTACTCCAACGGCTTGGATCATCCGATGGCCGGTTGCGGCTCGGGTTCTTCCATCACAGGCGCGCCGACTGGTTCGCCTTTTTCCACCAACTTGATCTGGCGATGCTGCGCGAACCCAGTGCCGGCTGGGATCAAGTGACCCATGATCACGTTTTCCTTAAAGCCGCGCAGTTTATCGACTTTCCCCAGCGTGGCTGCTTCAGTGAGAACACGGGTTGTGTCCTGGAAAGATGCAGCAGAGATAAAGCTGTCGGTTTCCAGTGAAGCCTTCGTAATACCGAGAAGAACGGGAACGGCCTCTGCCGGTTTGCCGCCTTTTTCGACCACTTTTTTGTTTTCTTGCTCGAAGTCGAGTTTGTCCACCTGATCGCCCCAAAGCAGTGACGTATCGCCCGGGTCGGTAATTTTCACCTTCCGCAGCATCTGGCGCACGATGATCTCGATGTGCTTGTCGTTGATTTCCACGCCTTGCAAGCGATAGACCTCCTGCACTTCGTTTACCAAATGCTCCTGCAATTCTTGCGGACCGCAGACTTCCAGAATCTCGTGCGGCACGATTGGACCTTCGGTAAGTTGCTGACCTTTTTTCACGAAATCGCCTTTGAACACGATGATATGTTTCGTAAGCGGGATCAGATGCTCTTCCTCGGCTCCAGTCTCTGGATCTTTTAAAATCAGACGTCGTTTGCCGCGGACGGTTCCGCCCATCTCGGCTACGACGCCATCGATCTTGGCAATTTCAGCCGCGTCTTTTGGCCGGCGGGCTTCAAATAATTCGGCCACTCGCGGCAGACCTCCAGTGATGTCTTTTGTCTTTGCGATTTTGCGCGGCGTTTTCGCCAGCAAGGCGCCAGCGCGCACTTTCTGGCCTTCCTCGACGATGACGTGAGCGCCAGCCGGGATGGAGTAGCTCGAAAGCACTTCCTTCTTGTCATCCACAATGAGGACCTGCGGGTGCAAATCCTCCTTGTGCTCGATGATCACGGTACCCATCAGGCCGGTGGCTTCATCGACATCGCGTTTGATCGTGACGCCCGCGATCATGTCGCGGAATTCGATCTTGCCGCCTTTGTCAGTGAGAATCGGCACATTGTAAGGATCCCATTGCACGAAAGTCTCGCCCTTCTTGACTGTGCCTCCGTCGCCTTTGGAGATCATTGAGCCGATCACGACGTTGTAACGCTCCAGTTCGCGGCCTTCCGCATTATGCACACTGATTGAGCCGTTCTTATTTAGGACGATCCAGCTGCCGTCGAGCGCTTGCACAGTGCGCAGATCGTTGAACTGCACGGTGCCATCGTTCTTCGCCTTGATGATGGGCTGCTTAAAGGTTTGGCTGGCAGTGCCGCCGATGTGGAATGTGCGCATCGTCAATTGCGTTCCAGGCTCGCCGATTGATTGCGCAGCAATGATCCCTACCGCCTCCCCAAGCTTAACGAACTGGCCGGTCGCGAGGTTGCGCCCATAACACATCGCGCACACTCCCCGGCCGCACTCGCATGTAAGAACCGAACGGATCTTCAAACTTTCCACGCCCACCCGCTGAAGTTCTGCGGCGATTTTCTCGTCGATGTACTGGTTCGCTTTGACAATTTTTTTCCTTTTGTCCACCGGGTCGGGGATCGTCTCACAACTGACGCGTCCGATAATTCGCTGGCCGAGATCGACCACTTCCTCGTCGCCTTCGTAGATCGAGCGTACCACGATGCCATTTACCGTTCCGCAATCTTCCGCATTGATAATGACGTCCTGCGCCGCGTCCACAAGTTTCCGCGTCAGATAGCCGGAGTCGGCAGTTTTGAGAGCTGTGTCGGCAAGACCTTTGCGCGCGCCGTGAGTGGAAATAAAATATTCCAGCACACTGAGTCCCTCGCGGAAGTTGGACGTGATCGGACGCTCAATGATTTCGCCCGAAGGTTTGGCCATCAAACCGCGCATGCCAGCGAGCTGACGCACCTGTTGGCGATTACCGCGCGCGCCGGAATCGACCATTAGATAGACTGGATTCAACTCTTTGCGCCCCTCGTTGTGCTCGAGAGTGCGGAACATCACGCTGGAAATCTCATCCCCGGCGTGCGTCCAGATGTCGATGATCTTGTTGTAACGCTCGCCATCCGTGATGATGCCTCTGCGATACTGCTGTTCCACCTGCCGAATCTGCCTGTAAGCGTTTTCCAACTCCGTCTGCTTCTCTTTCGGAATGATCATGTCCGAAATTCCAATCGAGACGCCGGCTTTGGTTGCTTCGGCAAAACCGAGTTCCTTCAATTTGTCCAAGGTTGCGACGGTTTCCGCCGGCCCGGCGATTTGGTAACAGCGCCAGATAATATCGCTGAGCTGTTTTTTGCCGGCAGGCTTATTGAAAAATCCAAGTTGTCTGGGCCAAATCTCATTGAAGATCACACGCCCCGGCGTGGTCTCGATAACTTTGGCTTCGGCATTGCCGTAGATGGTTTTTCTCCCAAAATCTGGATTCTTAATCCGGATGCGGTCGTGCGTGTCAACGCTGTCCTCTGCCATGGCAAACTCTACTTCGGCTGCATCGGTAAAGAGCGGGAGGCGTTGGCCATCTTTACTTTGGCCGCGCGGGTTTTGGGTGAGGTAATAACAACCCAGGGTGATGTCCTGAGAAGGCGTGGTGATGGGTTTGCCGCTGGAGGGTGAGAAAATGTTATTTGGCGCAAGCATCAGCAGTCGCGCTTCCATTTGAGCCTCCACTGAGAGAGGCACATGCACCGCCATCTGGTCGCCGTCGAAGTCCGCATTGTAAGCGGTGCAAACTAGCGGATGAATGCGAATGGCTTCTCCCTCGATCAATTGCGGTTCAAACGCCTGAATCGACAAACGATGCAAAGTAGGCGCGCGGTTGAGCAACACCGGATGACCCTTGGTCACTTCATCGAGAATGTCCCAGACCTCCGGGGTTTGACGCTCGATCATCTTTTTCGCGCTGCGTACCGTGTGCACATAGCCGAGGTCTTTCAGCCGTCGAATAATGAACGGTTCGAAAAGCACGAGCGCCATCTTCTTCGGCAAACCGCACTGGTGCAGCTTGAGCTCCGGGCCAATGACAATAACCGAGCGGCCCGAGTAATCGACACGTTTGCCGAGCAGGTTTTGGCGAAAACGGCCTCCCTTGCCCTTGAGCATGTCGCTCAGCGATTTGAGCGGGCGATTGCCCGCGCCTGTCACCGCGCGGCCATGTCTGCCGTTGTCGAACAAAGCATCCACGGCTTCCTGCAACATGCGCTTTTCGTTGCGAATAATCACGTCCGGCGTCTTAAGCAGAAGCAGGTTCTTAAGCCGGTTGTTGCGGTTGATCACCCGCCGATAAAGATCGTTCAGATCCGAGGTGGCAAAACGCCCGCCCTCCAGCGGCACCAAGGGGCGCAAATCCGGCGGAATCACCGGCAATACATCGAGAATCATCCACTCGGGACGCGCGTGCGAGTTCTGGAATCCTTGAACGAGCTTGAGACGCTTGGCCAGTTTCTTGCGGATTTGTTTGCTCTTGGTGGCGGCCATCGCTTTCTCCAGCTCTTTGTTGAGCTTGTTAAGGTCGATCTCGGCGAGAAGCTTCTTGATTGCTTCCGCGCCCATGCCGGCGACGAAATCTTCGCCGTACTGCTCCTGCGCCTCACGGTACTCGACTTCGTTCAGCAGTTGCGTCTTCTGCAACGGCGTCTTGCCCGGATCAATGACGATGTAATCCTCGTAGTAAATGACGCGCTCGAGTTGGCGCGCGCTCATATCGAGCATGAGACCGATGCGCGAGGGCATGCATTTGTAAAACCAGATGTGCGAAACGGGCACGGCTAATTCGATGTGGCCCATGCGTTCGCGGCGGACGCGCGCCAGAGTGACTTCCACGCCGCACCGGTCGCAGATCACCCCTTTATGTTTGATGCGCTTGTATTTTCCGCACGAACATTCCCAATCCCGCGTCGGGCCGAAAATGCGTTCGCAGAAAAGGCCTCCCTTTTCCGGTTTAAACGTGCGGTAATTGATGGTCTCGGGATTTTTGACTTCGCCTTTGCTCCACGATCGCATGGTGTCGCTGGATGCAACACCGATGGCGACTTGGTCAAAACCCACGGGCCGCTCTTCGCCCACTAACTCACGCCAGGAATGTTCGTTCATGATTTTTCCAAAATGAATTGATTGTGATTCTAAAAATTATGCGACGCTCTCCATAAAGGTGGGCGCTTGACCGCCTACCTTCACGTCCAGACCAAGGCTCTGCATTTCTTTAATCAGGACGTTGAACGATTCGGGCGTGCCCGCTTCGAGCGAGTTGTCGCCTTTAACGATCGACTCGTAGATGCGGGTCCGGCCTTGCACGTCGTCGGACTTAACGGTGAGCAGTTCTTGTAAAGTATAGGCGGCGCCGTAGGCCTCGAGAGCCCAGACTTCCATTTCGCCAAAGCGTTGTCCGCCATATTGCGCCTTGCCCCCGAGCGGCTGCTGGGTGACTAGCGAATAGGGCCCTACGGCGCGTGCGTGAATTTTGTCCGCAACCAGGTGACCGAGCTTCATCATATAGATGTAGCCAACCACCACTTCCTGATCGAACGCATCGCCGGTGCGTCCGTCGAAAAGCCGCGCTTTACCGGTTTCCTGCACCCAGGCGAAGCCCCCCTTTTTTCCGGCTTCACGCAAGTATTCACGGATCTGCTTTTCCTTGATCCCGTCGAACACTGGAGTGGCGACTTTGAATCCAAGCGCCTTCGCAGCCACGCCCAGGTGTGTTTCCAGAACCTGCCCTACATTCATGCGGCTGGGGACACCTAACGGATTAAGCACAATTTCAACCGGCGTTCCGTCTGCCAGGAAAGGCATGTCTTCTTCGGGCACGATCCGGGCGACGACACCCTTGTTGCCATGGCGCCCAGCCATTTTGTCACCGACACTCAGTTTGCGTTTGCTCGCGATATAAACTTTGACCTGCTTGATAATTCCTGGATCGATATCATCCCCGCTCTCTACGCGGTCCATGGCGCGGTCGCGTTCCAGCTCCAGCTCCGCGAACTTGTGTTCGTACGAGCCGATGATTTCGCGGATTTTATTGCGGATCGGACTCGGGTCGATTTCGATGTGATCATGTGCCGTTGCCAGCTTTCGCAACAGCGTTTTGGTGATTTTGCGATTGGCTGGAATAATAATTTCGCCATTCTTGGCGTTTACGACGTCGAGAGGGACTTTTTCACCCAGCAGGATATTCGACAGCGAATCGGTCAGTTGCTCGACCAAGCCGTCTTTCTTGCGCTTATGTTCTTCGCTGATGGTTTTGAGCTGTCGTCTGGTTTCTGCAGGCGTGAGTTTCTCGCGTGAAACCTCGCGACGAGACGAGACCTTCACATCCATCACGATTCCGTAGGTGCCCGAGGGAACCGTAAGCGAGGTATCCTTCACGTCGGCTGCTTTCTCACCAAAGATCGCCCGAAGCAGGCGCTCTTCCGGAGCCAATTCAGTCTCGCTCTTCGGCGTGATCTTCCCAACCAAAATATCGCCCGGCTTCACTTCCGCTCCGACCCGCACGACGCCGTCCGGTCCCAGGTTGCGCAAAGCTTCTTCGCTAACATTGGGAATGTCCCGAGTAATTTCTTCCGGGCCAAGCTTGGTATCTCGCGCGCCGATCTCGAATTCATCGATATGGATGGAGGTGTAGACGTCTTCCTTCACCACCTTCTCGGAGATCATGATGGCATCTTCGAAATTGTATCCGTTCCAAGGCATGAACGCGACCAGCACATTTCGCCCCAGCGCGAGTTCACCGTGATCGGTGTTCGGCCCGTCCGCGATGACTTGGCCGCGTTTTACGTGCTGGCCTTTATGCACAATGGGCTTCTGGTTCACGCACGTGCCGGCGTTTGACCGCATGAATTTGCGGAGTTCATAAACGTGAATCCCTGCCTCCGGGTCGGTTTTGAGCTTCCTCTTGCTTTCGGGCAGATGACCGTCTTTCGTGACAATAATTTGGTCCGCTGTAACCGAAGCGACCTTGCCGCCGTCAGCGGCCAAAACGACGGCGTGGGAATCTCGCGCCACCTTTTCCTCCAAGCCGGTACCAACCAGCGGCGTCTCGGAGACAACTAGCGGCACACCCTGACGTTGCATGTTGGAACCCATCAGCGCCCGGTTCGCATCGTCGTGTTCGAGGAAGGGAATGAGGCCCGCCGCCACCGATACGAGCTGTTTCGGCGACACATCCATGTAATTGACCTTGGAGGGATCGACTTCCAGAAAGTCGCCCCGGTAGCGCACGGAGACTTTTTCCCCGGTGAAATGCCCGCGTGCGTCCACAGGCGCGTTGGCTTGCGCCACGAGGAAATTCTCCTCCCGATCAGCGGTAAGATATTCGATCTGATCGGTCACGCGGCCCTTTTCCACCCTTCGATAGGGCGTCTCGATAAAACCAAACTCATTGATGCGCGCGAAAGTGCTCATCGAACTAATCAGGCCGATGTTCGGGCCTTCCGGCGTCTCGATCGGACAAATGCGCCCGTAATGCGAAGGATGGACGTCGCGCACCTCGAATCCGGCACGTTCCCGGCTGAGACCCCCAGGGCCGAGGGCTGACAAACGCCGCTTGTGCGTCAATTCCGCGAGCGGATTGGTTTGATCCATGAATTGCGAAAGCTGCGACCGGCCAAAGAAATCCCGGATTACCGCGCTAAGGGCTTTTGGATTGATGAGCTTCTGCGGCGTCATCCCGTCCACGTTGATGTCGAACAACGTCATGCGCTCTTTGACCAGGCGCTCGGTGCGAGCGAGGCCTACGCGGCATTGGTTCGCCAGTAATTCGCCAACTGTACGCACCCGCCGGCTGCCCAGATGATCAATGTCATCGAGCGTGCCTTCGCCCCGGCGCAAATTGATCAAATACTTGATGGCCGCGATGAAATCTTTGTCGGTCAAGATCCGCTCGGTGGGATCGACGTTGATCCCGAGTTTTTGATTAATTTTGTATCGGCCAACGCGGCCAAGATCATATTTTTTTGGATCAAAAAAGAGCCGTTTGAGCAAAGCGCGGGCGTTAGCCACCGTCGGAGGGTCGCCCGGTCGAAGACGGCGGTAGATATCCTTGAGCGCTTCTTCCTGATCGTGAGCGGGGTCTTTTCTAAGCGCCTTGACAATTGTGTCGTCGCCCGAGATATCGATGACTTTCACCTCATGAATCTTGAGCGCCATGATTTGGCGGACGGTCGCCAGAGTGAGCGGTTCGAATGCGCGCGCAATGGTCACTTCGCCGTCGCGGACATCCGCAGTAAGCACCTTGGTGGCGAGCTCTTCTTCGTCCAGTTTCTCGCTGAGTTTTAGATTCTCAATGTTGTAAAATAATTTGATGACGTCTTCGTCAGAGCCGTAGCCAAGCGCGCGCAGGAACGTCGTCGCGAGAAACTTTCGGCGCCGCTTCCGTCGATCGAGGTAAATGTAAAGAAGATCGGCCGTATCAAATTGCACTTCGATCCACGAACCCCGGTCTGGAATGATCCGAAAACTATAAAGCACCTTGCCGTTGACGTGGACCGTTGATTCAAAAGCGATCCCAGGGGAGCGGTGTAGCTGGCTTACCACCACGCGCTCCGCGCCATTAATGACGAAAGTGCCCTGAGGCGTCATCAGCGGGATTTCGCCCATGTACACCTTCTCTTCCTTGGTGCCTTTTTCTTCTCGCAATTGAAATGTGACATGCAACGGCGCGCTGTAGGTCTGTCCTTCGCGCTGCGCCTCCAGAGCAGTCAATTTCGGCTCGCCAATGTCATAGTGACTGAAATCAAGCACGGCCTTTTCATCATAGCTCTCGATCGGGAAGACCTCCTTCAGAACAGCCTGTAGTCCCTGATTCTTTCGCTTCGAATAAGGGACGTCTTTCTGCAGGAATTCGACGTATGAATTGGCCTGAACCTCAATCAGATTTGGCGGTTCAATGCCTTCCTTGATGCTTCCAAAGTAAATGCGTTCCGACATAGTCATTGAGAGCAAGAGCTAAGACCTCGCAGCGACTACACCAAATCGCGGGCCAACGCGGCAAGATTTACGGTTCAGCGACGAGCGAGGGGCACAAAAATGCCACCAAAATGGTAGCCTGTCAAATTGACGAGCTCCATCTCGTTGCCAGGAATCCGTTTTGCCTTTTAGCGCCGGGTTTAAAATACGCCTGCCCTAGCCTTAACCAGATTTGACCGTACTCCAGATCGGCTGCCGCACAACTATTTTGTGCTGCAGCAGCCGCTCAAAATGGGGTGGACTTACTTAATTTCGACTTTTGCACCCGCGGCTTCGATCTTTTTCTTGATCTCCTCCGCCTCCTGCTTGGTAACGCCTTCCTTGATTGTTTTGGGTGCCCCTTCGACGAGCGCCTTCGCCTCCGCGAGGCCGAGTCCTGGGACGGCGCTGCGCACCTCCTTGATCACAGCAATTTTGTTCGTGCCCATCTCCGTCAGGACCACGTCAAATGTGGTCTTCTCCTCCGCGGCAGGAGTTGCCGCTCCGCCAGGTGTGCCCGCTGCAGCGGGGCCAGCCGCAACTGATACCGGCGCGGCTGCGCTCACGCCCCATTTTTCCTCAAGCTGTTTAACTAATCCCGCAATCTCCAGCACCGAGAGATTGCTGAGTTGCTCCACCAGTTTATCTGTATCTGCCATTTTGTTTTTCCTCCAGTTGCCGCCTTCAAAAGCTTTCGAAGAATTAAAGCCGATAGCCATCGGCTCGGACAATTTTCGTTTTTGTTTGTTGTTTGTAGGGCAACCGCGCGGGTTGCCGCCATTTGGGCATGCGAGGCGCCCGCCCTACAAAATTCATGTCGCGGGGGCTCCCTCCTTCTCTGTTTTTGCTCTCAATAATCGCGCGAAGGCAGCGGCGGGTTCATTCAGTAAATGCACCAGCCGAGTTGCTGGAGATAAAAGTAGTCCCAGCAATTGCGCCTGCAAAACTTCGCGCGGCGGCAGTTCCGCCAATTGTTCCAATTCCGTTGCGGAAAGAACTGCGCGATCGAGAAAGCCAATCTTGAGTGCAGCGACTTTAAACTCACTCGCAAACATTTTAAAAATTTTGGCCACCGGCGCTACATCCTTTTCGCCTGTGACAACCGCAGTCTGACCCACCAGCTGGTCACCAACTTCTGGGAAACCTGAGTCCGCCATGGCACGTTTAAGGAAATTATTTTTCACCACGTGCATTTCCGCGCCAACCGGCACCAACCGGTTCCGCAATTCGGTGAAGTCAGCCACCTTCATGCGCTGATAATTGGTCACCAGCACAAAAGGCGAGTGTTTCAATTTCTCGGACAGATCTGAAACAATGCTGGCTTTTTCCGGTCGCATATTGTCGAGGTAATTATTGCCGATCTTAGATGCCGCTCAAATACGGCGCAGGATCGATGTGGACGCCCGGGGACATGGTCGCACTGATTGTCACGCCTTCAAGGAAGCGGCCTTTGGCTGTCGCAGGACGCGCCCGCATAACCGCTTCGATCACAGAATTTGCATTTTCCGCCAGCGCGTTTTCTTCGAAGGAAAATTTTCCAACCGGGACCGCTACGTTGCCGTTTTTGTCGAGCTTGAATTCTACGCGGCCAGCCTTCACCTCTTGCACGGCTTTGGCAGTGTCGTCGGTCACCGTCCCGGTCCTGGGATTAGGCATCAGCCCTCGAGGCCCCAGCACCTTGCCTAGCTTCCGGACTTCTGTCATTGCCGCGGGTGTCGCGATCGCAACGTCAAAATCCTGAAAACCTTCCTGGCATTTCTGGATGAGATCTTTCAACCCGATAAATTCCGCGCCGGCTTCTTCGGCCGCCTTCGCCGCTTCACCTTCCGCGAAGACAAGAACGCGCACCCGTTTACCGCTGCCATGTGGAAGTGGACAGGTCCCGCGAACCATCTGATCAGATTGCTTCGGATCAACGCCGAGGCGCAATGAAAGCGTCACAGTTTGATCAAACTTCGTGGGTGGAAATTTTTTGAGCGTCGCAACAGCATCGGTCAGGTTGTAAGCCTTGGTCCGATCCATCTGCTGCGCCGCGGCGCGATAACGTTTGCTTCGATTCGTTTGCATTTGTCGGATGCAGTTCAAACCCCAGCTATTTCAAAAACTCCGGCGCGTTTCGCGTCAACATCGACAATCCTCCCATGGATTTCGACCGCGCGCGCCTCGGCGTGGAAGTAGCTGGGTCCTGCTTAAATATCAGGCCGCTTATTCCAGCGGCGGGAGTCGGCAAGCTAGCGGTATTTCACGCGTTGTCAAAAATGAACTCTAAAACCGAAAATTCCAAAAAAGCTGGCCCGCCAAACAAAGTCTGTCATTAGTTTTGGGGCATGAATCCCGACCGTTATTCCCCCGATCTCCGACAGCGCTTTTCAGCAATAATGGCGGAATATGGCACTGAGCTTCCGCAGCAGTGGCCAAAGGGATGCATTGGAGCACCGACGGCTTTCCTCGTACTACTCGGACCAAGTATGGGCGGCGGCCGCGCGGGTGACACAGTGGCGGTCGGAGGCGCTAATCGCCGCAATGTGACACGATGATTATAGGCCGAGATGTCCAAACATTTCATTTGCGACGCCCGGCCGTTTGGATGCGTCTTTGTGCTGAGATTCTGGGAAATAAAGACTATGTGCCTCGCATGACTTCACTCATGAATTTGGACTGGCAACATTCAACTGAGGAAGACAAAATTCCGCCGCAATATCTCGTGGAGGGGTTCAAAGATTATGTCTGGCCTCTTCTCAATTATGTCCGCCCGCGGATAATCTGCGTCCTTACAAACCGTGTCTGGGACACCATCATTCCGCGAATCGAGCAATGTCACCCATTGAACTTTGAAGTGCCATTACCTTTGACTGATCGAAAGGGCAGACCTCCAACGAGGCTCCCGTTAGTCTTCCAACTCCCTAATTACGAATTTCAGACGCTACTAATTAAACCGCATAACCACCCATCGCGCGGACTAAGCTACGATCAATGTTCAATTATTGGCAGAGCCTGTCAGTATTTCCTTAACAATCAAGATCCCCAGGGGAATCCATCCGCAAACGTGATGCGCAGAGTGTGACTACCCACAGTTTGCTCGCTCTCATGAACGATGAGAAGTCGTCCAGCTAGATTGCTCTCGTTCCGGGATTTAATTATCGCCTTTCCTTCGCCATCAGCATTTGACATTTTCGCGCCCTAAATCCACCGGTACCGCAGCGTCGGGGGCTCTCTCAGTTTCGTATGCGTGCGGCCGATGCTAAGGCCTCCGCAATTTTGCCTCGCTCATCGCAAGTCCTTCTTGCGCGGCAGCGAGGCCGGGGTTGAGTGCGAGCGCTTCGTTGAAGGCGACAATCGCGCGCTCGTGTTGATTGAATAAGGCAAGGTACCGTCCACGGTTGGTCAACATGCTCGTATAGACCGGCAACACCTTGAGCTTAACCACGTCGTCCTGAGCAAACCGCAACGTCCCGTCAGCCAGACCGCGGGTCTCGAAGTGCGGCTCTGGCGAATCGTGGAAGCTTTGATCGGCGGCAAGGTTGAACGCGAGGCCTTCCGGAACAAGCTGATAATTCTGCGTGATCCACTTCGTCAGCTCACCGTTGAGTGTGTCGGTGAAGAGCAAGTCTCGCGTAATGTAAACGGGCGCGATCCTGTTCTCGTTGATCACCATGGACCGGATCATCTCGAAAAATGCGGCGGTGATTCTTTCACTGAGCAACTGGTCTCTGGCAAAGGCCGCAGGATCGCGTTCCCATTCTCTAAGAATCGCAACGAAAGCGTCAATCTTTTCGCGCGACCGCTCGACCAATTCCGGATAAGCGTTCCTTAGATAATCGAAATACCACGAACGACGCAGCAGATTAACATCGACAACTTTCACGTCGCGCCGGAGCTGTTCTATCTCCTGCGCATAAAACATCGGAGACGCGACTTGCCAGTCTTGTGTGAGCAACATCCCGTTGGGCGCTATCGTGCTTAACAGATTTTCAACGTAATCCTGCGCGATAAAGTAATGCCTGCGGTTGTTGAACGGCCAGTTGCCAGCGAAAGCGATCGCTGGCGCGAGTAGAGCAATGGTCGCCGCCAATACGTAGCGTTTCCCGGGTAACATTGGTTTCGCGACCAGGACCTGAATGAACCAACGGATGCCAAGCCCCCCGGCAATCGCGATCGAAATAAACGTCGGCAGATAGTATGCATCCTTGTCTTCCGCAATTTGGTAGCTGAGGTCGTAAGCCAAATCAGCAATGACGATAAACAATAGAAACCAGAAGAGTGTGCGGTCTCGTTTGTAGGCACTGGCGAAACCGGCAAAAGCCAGCAATAGTGGCAAAGGCAGCCATGCAGGTCCGAATTCGCACAAGACCAAGCGGTAGGATTCAACAAACTGCACCCCGATTGTGTTGGGGCTGAACGAGAGATAGACGCGGTACTGCCGGCCGCTTATGTGCCACCATATCTCTTGCAGCGAACGCGGATTGCCCCAGTTGATTACGGGTGAGTGCGACGCAGCAAGTGGCAAATAGGCATAAACAGCTACCAGGGCGCCAATCGAAATCAGTGCGGCATAAATGATTCGGCGGCTTACGAAAAATCTGAGCCCCTCCGTTCTAAAAACGATGACCGCGACGGCCGGAAGTGTCAGCCCCACCGTCACGTGGTGATCGCCCAGCGCTAACCCAAATACAAGTGCGGCGGCGTAAAGCCACCTGTCGTGCATGGTGACCGCCGCGCCGCTGTCTCTTCGCTCTGCAACGATGCGACGCCGCCACCGGAACATGAGAAAGAAGATAACGAGGATAAGCAACGTGTTGAGAGCGTAAACCTCAGTGACCGTCCCATAAAACCAGAGCGTACGAGAGAATGCCATGAGCAGACCCGCGCCCAGCGCAGGCGCGAAAATTAAAAGCGCGCCGACGCCCGCATCTCTGCTGTTTTGCGGACGTTGCGTTGCTCTTTTGGTTCGCGTCGGGAGGTATGACGCGGTCATCATGAACTCCGCGACAACGAGAGTGACCAGCCCAGAGGCGAGCGCCGCGAACAGGGCGGACGAAAAATTCACTCGCACTGCAACGTTTCCGACAGGCATGAGCGACGCGAGATGGGCTAGCATCACCCACAAGGGGACGCCTGGCGGATGGGCGACTCCGAGCCCGTGAGCGACCACAATCAATTCGCCGCTGTCCACCAGAGTGACCGTCGGAGCGAGCGTCCAGCTATAAAGTACAAGTGCAATAAGGAATATTGCACCGGCGCAGAGCCATTGCGCTCGAGCGAACGAAATTGCTCGTTCGCTATTGGACTGCGTATGCACGTTTGAAGTTCGCGGTGAATCGATTCTGCTCTCGTGCTTATCGCGAAACCTTTTCTCTGCCGCAGTCCTCTGAGCCATGGCCTATCGTCTCGCAATCTCGGTTCGCTGCAAGCTGCCGAATCAAGGAACGACGGCTTCCCAGCCGTCGTGGCCCTGCAACGGCTCGGTAGCCGTCGCTCCTTGTTTACTTGCCTGCTTTCGCTTCAATGCTCGGATGACAAGATCATTCATCGGCGGGCGCGCCGCATTCTTGCATCTGCCCACTGCCATCATCATGGCGACCTGTGAAATGTTGCGAGCACAATCTCCCACGCCCGCGTCACCGCCTGCGGACTACGATCTTCGATGGGGCGTCAAGATTCCCATGCGCGACAAGGTCGAACTGAACGCGACGTTGTATCTGCCAAAGGCGCCAGAGGGTTCTCGGCCGAAAACTCCGGTGATCTTCACGCTCACACCGTACATTTCCGACACGTACCACGCGCGCGCCGCGTATTTTGCATCGCACGGATACGCGTTCGCGCTTGTCGATGTGCGCGGTCGCGGAAATTCCGGCCGCGAATTTGAGCCTTTTGCTAATGAACCGCGCGACGGACACGACGTTGTTGATTGGCTGGCGAAGCAGCCGTTCTGCGACGGCAAAGTCGCGATGTGGGGCGGCTCCTATGCGGGATTCGATCAATGGGCTACCGCGAAAGAATTCCCGCCGCATCTGGCGACGATCGTTCCCGCTGCTGCCGGTCATCCGGGCCTCGATTATCCATCCTATAACAACATCGGAATGAGTTACGACGTGCAGTGGTTCACCTTTACCAGTGGCCGGGCCGCACAGGATCAGCTCTTCGGCGATCAAAAATTTTGGCGCACAAAATTTCTCGACGCTTACAAAAAGCACATTCCTTTCAAATCGCTCGATTCATTCGTCGGAAATCCGTCCGTCAATTTCCAGCGCATCCTCAAACATCCCATGGCCGACGCGTACTACGAAGCGATGGTTCCGACGCCAGATCAGTTCCAAAAGATCGTACTGCCGATCCTGACAATCGCAGGCCAATACGACGACGAGGCGGGCGCGCTGAGCTACTACCGGGATCATCTGGCAAATGCCACGCCGGAAGCGCGCACCAAACATTTTCTCATCATCGGTCCATGGGATCACGCGGGCACGCGCACGCCCACCGATGAAGTGGGCGGCGTAAAGTTTGGACCTGCCGCCGTTCTCGATCTAAATGATCTGCATCGCCAATGGTATGATTGGACGATGAAAGCCGGCCCGAGGCCGCCCTTCCTCAAAAACCAGGTCGCGTATTATTTACTCGGCCCCAGCAACTCCAGCGCGAACGGCGACTGGAAATATGCCGACAGTTTCGGCTCGCTCACCGCAAACCTCAAAACATTTTATCTTGAAGGTGCGCCGATGTTGGGCAACGACGCCTTCCGCTCAGGCTTTATGCATGAGAGTCGTCCGAAAGAACCTGCCTTCATGATTCGGCCCGGCAATTTTACTTACGATCCACTCGACACAAAGCGGGGTGAATTTGTCGAAGGAACAGAACCGAACGAGAAGACGGCGGGTATCAACCAGCGACTCCCACTCAGCATCGGCGAGGATGGATTGGTTTATCACATGAACCCGCTGCCTGGCGAAACACCGCTAATCGGTTGCCCCGCCGTCACATTGTGGGTCTCAATCGACACGCCCGATGTCGATCTTGAGTGTGACCTTTACGAAGTCCAGCCTGACGGCACCAGCATCGCGCTTTGGAGCAATATCCGCCGACTCCGCTACCGCGAATCGCTGCGTGAAGCGAAACTCGTGAAGCCGGGCGAAATCGTGCGCTGCGATTTCAATCCCGGTTTGTTCGTGGCGCGCCGTTTGATGAAAGGCAGCAGGCTGCGTCTGGTTGTCACCGCGGTGAATTCAATTTTGTGGCAGAAAAATTATTGCTCGGGCGGAATCGTTGCCGAAGAATCAACGAAAGACGCGCGCACCTGTCACGTGCAGGTATATCACGATGCCGCGCACGCCAGTGCGATTCAATTGCCACTCCGCGAGGTGGCCAGTTCACAAAAATAGAGAAAGCGCAATGGCCAGGAAAATTCGTGTGGGAATATTATTCGGCGGCCGTTCCGCAGAGCATGAAGTCTCGCTCCAATCCGCGAAGAACATCATCGACGCTATCGACACGAATAAGTATCAAGTCGTCTTGATCGGCATCGATAAAAAAGGACGATGGCATCTCAATGAGGACTCTCGGTTCCTCCTTCCGGCAACTGAATCCGGGTTGCCCATGCTGCCGGAAACGGGCGAGAATCTCGCGCTGGTCCCGGGGAAACAAATTGAACAACTGGTAGCGCTTTCCGGCGAACAAAGGCCGGGCTCATTGGACGTGATCTTTCCTGTGCTTCACGGCCCATTTGGCGAAGATGGCACTGTCCAGGGACTGTTAAAGCTGGCCAATATCGCGTTTGTCGGCGCTGGCGTGCTCGGCTCGGCAATTGGCATGGACAAAGATGTGATGAAACGTCTCCTGAGGGATGCCGGTATTCCCATTGCGCGATTTCTTGTGATGAACAGATATTCGCCTAAGGAAATCGGTTTTGATGACGCGCGAGATCAGCTTGGTCTGCCGCTTTTCGTTAAGCCTGCAAACCTCGGCTCGTCGGTCGGCATTCATAAAGTTAAAGATCGCAATGAGTTTGAGCGCGCGATCCGCGATGCGCTCAGTTATGATAACAAGATCTTAATCGAAGAGTGCATCAGGGGACGAGAGATAGAGTGTTCCGTGCTCGGCAACGAGGATCCCATCGCATCAGTGCCGGGCGAGATTTTGCCTCGCCACGAGTTTTATTCGTACGAAGCGAAATATCTCGATGAGAACGGCGCTGTGCTGGAAATACCGGCAAAGCTGCCGCCGGAGACTTCGGAGCGCATCCGCCAACTGGCCATCAACACGTTCGCTGTGCTCTGCTGCGAGGGAATGGCGCGAGTCGATTTCTTCCTGAGAAACGACGAACAAATCATCGTCAACGAGATCAACACCATCCCAGGGTTCACCAGAATAAGCATGTATCCGAAGCTCTGGGAAGCGACCGGCATTTCTTACAGCGAGTTGATCGACAGACTAATCCAACTCGCACTTGAAAGATTCGAGCGGGAGAAACGATTGAAAACCGATCGTACATGATCCCTCGCAAATTGGAGTGATGCGACTGATTTTGAGAGCGTTGATCATCATTAACGTGATGATCGTTGTGCTGAACTGGCTTGCGCTGCCGGTTAGCGCTCGAGCGCAGTCGGACGGCCTTGAAAAACTCGCAGCTGATTTCTGGACTTGGCGCGCGAAATACGCGCCGTTTACGGGTGACGACGTAAAGCGAATCGAGCGGCCGGGTGGAATCCGCGATTGGTCGCAGGCGAGCATTGACCAGCGACGAAAAGATTTGGAAGGGTTCGAGTCGCGCTGGAAAAAGATCGATCCGAGCAGCTGGCCGATTCCGCAGCAAGTGGATCATCGTTTGATCGGTTCGGCGTTGTCGCGCGTGCGCTGGGAGCTCGACCGAAACCCGCGCTGGAAACGCGATCCGAACTTTTACATCGAACAAACGCTGACCGCGCTTGTGGAAGCGCTCACGGTGCCCGCACCGTATGATGAGGCGCGCAGTCGCGAGATCCTCATGCGCGTGGAAAACATTCCTTCGATCTTGCAGCAAGGCGCGGAAAACCTGACGAATCCTCCCGCGCCGTTCGCGACGGTCGCCGTTCAGAGTCTCGAGGGAATTCGCGAGCGTCTCCGGAAGATGGCGGGTTCGCTCGCAGCATTGACAACTTTAAATCAGGACAAGTTGAACAGCGCCTGTGAACGCGCATCGGACGCGCTGGAAAAATATCAGCAGCAGCTCAAGCAGAAACTGGCGACGCTTCCTCAACAAACTGCGCTTGGTCGCGACGCTTACATTTGGTTCTTGCGCAATGTCGCGCTGATGCCTTTCACGCCAGAGGAATTGCTGGCGATGGGACAACAGGAATGGAATCGCGCGGTCGCGTTCGAAGCTTACGAGAAGAACCGGAACAAGGACGTGCCGCTGCTGAAAATCACCGACAACATCGACAATTGGATCAAAGACGCCGCGGCAAAGGAATTGTCGATCCGGAAATTTTTGGTTGAACGCGGCATTCTCAGCGTGCCCGATTGGGTGCAACATTACACGCTGCGTCCCACGCCGGAATACCTGCGCGTCCTCGGATTCACCGAGACTGACGATTTCACTGGGCCGTCGCGCTTGAAGGAGAACTGTATCCGCTACGTGCCGGAGCCATCGGAAAAGCTTGGTTACTTCTGGCGCGCAACCGCAATGGATCCGCGGCCTATCACTGTTCATGAAGGAATCCCGGGTCATTACTTTCAGCTTTGTCTCTCGTGGAAACATGAGGATCCCATCCGGCGGCATTACTACGACTCCGGAGCGAACGAAGGGATTGGCTTTTATGCTGAGGAAATGATGTTGCAAGCCGGCTTGTTCGATGACAGCCCACACACGAGAGAGATCATCTACAATTTCATGCGACTGCGCGCGCTGCGCGTGGAAGTGGACGTGAAACTTGCGCTCGGCGAATTCACGCTCGAACAAGCTGCCAAATATCTGCAGGAAAAAGTCCCCATGGACGAACAAACCGCGCGCCAGGAGGCAATCGCTTTTTCCACTGGTCCTGGTCAGGCCATCACATATCAGATCGGCAAATTGCAGATCCTAAAATTTCTCGCCGACTCGCGCATGCAACAGGGCGACAAATTCAACCTCCGCGCCTTCCACGATTTCGTCTGGAAAAATGGGAATGTCCTAATCGCGTTACAGGAGTGGGAATATTTGGGAGAAATCGAATCAGAAAAATAAAGCCGCAACATCGCAACATCCTCAGCCGGAGCTACAGTCGGTGCCTCCTTTCTCTGTCCGCAATCTTCGGTGAGTACGATTGTAGCTCTTCGATGAATTTCTGTTTGAATTTTGGAATATCGCCCGAGTCGAAAAGTGCTGCGATGCCAGCCCTTTTTGTAATCGCATCCATGTCGACGACCTTTAGCCAAGGCGTCCAATATTCCACCGGCGAGTTCAAGCAATCCCACATTCGTTTCT
>Ga0209056_10002220_pt1 | contig 21074 bp, 12 predicted proteins | sample GraSoiAngelo_114_FD_185876 | JGI IMG/M metagenome (GOLD analysis project Ga0209056, IMG submission 185876) | Grasslands soil microbial communities from the Angelo Coastal Reserve, California, USA - 14_0903_13_40cm (SPAdes) (version 2) | ecosystem: Environmental > Terrestrial > Soil > Grasslands...
GCGAAGCTGGGCGGCAGCACGCCGCCCGCGCCCACCGCCTTGGACAGCTGGAACATCAGCAGATCGATGAACGTGGTGGCGAGGCACACCGCCACACCCCACGCCGCGCCGCTCCGCGGCGTGGTGATCGCGAGCGGCGCGCCGAACAGCGCGATGATGATGCACGCGAACGGCACCGACAGCTTCAGGGCGCGCTCCACGCGCAGCTTCTTGGTGTCCGAGCCCGAGCGCGCCAGCGCGTCGATGTAGCGCCCTAGCTCGGCGTAACGCATCTCGTCGGGCGCCTTGGGCTCGGCGAGCAGCTCGACGGGCCCTTCCCGGAGGTCCCGCGTGCGCAGCGCGTCGAAGGTGAACGCGGTCTCGCGGCCCGGGCCGAGCAGGTAGTGCACCGTCCCCTTGCTGAGCGTCCAGCCGCGTGTCCGCTTCGTGGTGTCATAGCTCGCCCGCGGCGCCGCGATCACGATGGTGGGATACTCGGGCCCGGTGCCCTCGCGCTCCATGATCAGGTCGCGCATCGACCGTGCCGCGAGCTCGAGCCCGCCGATGGCGTACACCCAGCCGCCGTCCGCGCGGTACACGAAGTTGTTGCGGTACTGGTCGCTGCGGATCTGCTTCTCGCCCAGCAGCTCGGCGCGCCGGCTCGAGGTCACGGGGGCGAGCTCCGTGAGCCCGATGTCGACCAGCACCGCGGCCAGCGAGGCGGCGAGCAGCGGCCGAACCAGCCGATGAAACGAGATGCCCGACGCCTTCGCCGCCGTCAGCTCCGCGTGACGCCCCAAGGCGCCCACCGTGAACACCACCGCGAACAGCACCGCCACGGGAAACACCAGCGTGACGGTTTCGGGGAGGTAATACACATACGACAGCGCCAGATGTTGCTTCGAAACTCCCCGGGCCAGGTACTTGTCGAGGTTGTCGACCAGATCGATCACGAAGACGAGCAGTGGGAAGCCAAACGTCGCCAGGAAGAACACCTTGGCCCATTCGCGCAGCACGTAGCGGTCGAGCGTCGTCATCGCGCGTTGCCCGGCTTGCGGATACGCCACAACCCGATCAGGCCGACGACCGCGAACAGCAGGTTCGGCAGCCACATCGAGAGAAACGGCGGGACCACCAGGCGGTCACCCAGCGACTCACCGCCGATCAGCCCCACGTAGTAGATGGTGAAGACCGCCACGCTCGTGCCGATCACGAGTCCCACCCCGCCGCGGTGGTAGCGGAGGGCGATGGGTGCGCCCACCAGCGCGAAGATCACGCACGCGGCGGCGATCGCGTATTTCTTCTGGATCTCCACCTCGTACCCCGCCGCGCGCTGGTACGCCGAGCGGATGCGCTGCTCCTCGCCGGCCGTCGCACCGACCGTGACGAGGCTCGTCGGCGGCATATGCGCCGCGGGGGCGGGCATGCCGGGCGTGGAGCGCTGCGCAGGAGGGGGAGGGGGAGGGGGAGCCACGGGCGTCGCCGTGACCCGCGGGCGTGCGGCGGGGCGGGGCCGTCGCGGGGGCGGGGGTCTGCGCGACGGCCGGCGTCGGGACGAGCCAGGCCGTGACCCGCCGCAGCGCGCGGCAGTACAGGCCGACCGGCGCCGTGTCGACGCCGTAGGCCGCCGGCGGCGGGTACACCGGCGGCGGGTACACCGGCGCCAGCCCAGCGAGCCGCCGCAGATCGTTTTGCACGGCGGCGCGCGTGTCCTGGCGCGCCCGCTCCGCCTCGTGACGGGCCTGGGCGACCACGCCCCGCATCTCGCAGATCGACATCTCCCGGTCGCTCTTGTAGGTGTCGTTCTCGGTGCGCTCCAGCGTGTTGCCGACCCCCGCGACCCGCATGCGGTTGACGCGGAAGAAGGTGCGGTCGAGCTCCGTGGGATCGGTGCGATTGACTGCCTGGATGTCGCCGTCCTCGAGCGTGAGGTACAAATCGCGGCCGCCGGGGGTATATGCCATGCGACCCGAGTCCGCGCCGATGATCTGCCGGCGCTCGGCGTCTCCCAGGTTGTAAATCGTTACATCCTTGAGCTTGTTGGAATTCGGGTCGATACGCGCAGCGCGCAGGAAGAACTGCCCGGGCACGACCTCGTTGATGACCTGTTCTTTCAGCGTGAAGGACGGCTTCTTGCGCTGAATGTCGACCTGCAACGTGCGGAGCCGGTGATTGGAGCGCGGCAGCACCTGATCGTTCCACAGGAACGAGAGCAGCGCGACGACCGCCGCGCCGGCCAGCACCGGCCTGATCACGCGACCCACGCTCACGCCGCTCGCCTGCATCGCCGTGATCTCGTTGTCGCCAGCGAGATGCGTGAATACGTGCAGCACCGCCACGAGCACCGCCATCGGCAGCGTCACCGCGATGATGAACGGGATGGACAGCACGAACACCTCGAGAATGACGCTCCACGGCAGCCCCTTGCCCACGAGACTCCCGAACTGCTTGGCGATTTGGTTGAGGAGCATCAGCGAGGTGAGCGCCGTCAGCGCGAAGCCGAGCGGCGCGACGTGCTGTCGCAGCAGGTAGCGGCTGATGGTGCGCACGGTCGGTCGCGCCATTATATTCGCGGCTCCACGTCTCTACAAGTGCCGTTCCAACTCATGGAGTACCGGCACCGAGCGCATACCACGCGTGTTGGAACGGCACAAGGGATGCGGCGCCCCACCCTGGTCGGTCTCGTCGCTCTCTCGCTCGTCATACCCCAGGCCCACGCACAGGATACGGCGGCCGTACGTGTGCGCGCTCCCCGCCCTCCCCGCCCGCCGGGGTTCGTCGCCGCGTTCTCCTGGACGGCGCTCGCGCCGCCGCAGCTTGCTGCGCTCCTCCCGGGCGGGCGCCTGGGCCTCCGCACCAGCCCGGCCGCCGTGGCCGCGGCGTGGGCGCGGCGCGTGCGCGCCGCGCGCCGGGCAGGCCTCGCGGTCCTCGCCCAGCCTCCGGTCGCCGTCGCCGAGTCGGCGGCGGCCGCGCCGGAGGCGCCCACCCCGCCCGTGCCACCCGCGGGGTTGCGCGGCATCCTCGGCACCTACGCGGACATCGGCATGGAGCTGCGCGTGCGCTTCGAGCTCAAGGCCGACCGGTTTCAAAACCTCAAGTGCACGCCGTTCGAGCAGCAGCAAGCGCTCTCGGGCTGCCAGGCGCGCTTCCCCACCATCAGTCCGGTTCCGCAGTACTCGGTGCGCACGGCCGGGATCGTGGGCCGGCGCTTGCACGTCAACGTCGACTTCGACAGTCAGCGGGAGTTCGACGCAAACAACAACCTGCAGGTCTGGTACGAGGGCTTGGAGGACGAAGTCCTGCGGCGCGTCGAAGCGGGCAACGTCACGTTCCAGGCGCCGCCCTCCCGCTTCATCAGCGCCGCCATCCCAGCGAACAACTTCGGCGTCCAGGCGGTCGCGCAGCTCGGTGCCCTCGAGTTCCGCGGCATCTACGCGCAACAGAAGGGGAACGTCGTTCGGGACCGGGTCTATTCCGTCGGTGAGACGACGACGCAACCGATCGCCCGCATGGCGCGGGACTTGGACTATGAGGCGGGCCGATTCTTCTTCGCCGTGGACCCGGCCCTCATCCCCCGCTACCCCGCCGTGGATGTCCTGAACATCGACCGAGCGATCCTGCCCGACTCCCTCCGTGTGGGCAGCGTGCGGGTCTACCGCGTGCGGGCGGCCTCCCCGACCTCGACCACCAACCAGAACATCGGCGGCGTGCGCGCGGTGGCGTGCGGCCCCGGGCCGACACGCTCGGTGGACTGCGACGTGCAGCGGGCCGGCCCGTTCCAGTGGGAGCTGCTCCTGGAGGGGAAGGACTACTATGTCGATCCGAGCGGCGCGTGGTTCGCGCTCGCCTCGCGCCTCGACCAAAGCGACTACCTCGCCGTGTCGTACATCCCCGTGGGCGCGCCGGGGTGCGGCCCCACCGGGCGGTGCGTCGGCACGTTTCCGGCCGCTGCCAGTCGCGACACCGCGGTCGTCGATACGCTACGGCTGGTGTACGACCCGCGCCCGGGAGTCACGGCCGCGACGCCCTCGTTCCGCTTCGAAATCCGCAGCGCCTACCGCGTGGGCGGCAGCGAGGTCGACCGCACCACGGTCGCGCTCGCGCTCACCGTCAACCAGCGGGAGCGCACCGTGTTGGGTGCCCAGACCTACCTCGCCCAGCTCGGCATGGCGCTGGAGTCCGACCCGACCCGGTTCGACCAGTACAATCGGCTGTTCCCGCGCACGCGCGATCCCCAGCAGGGCGCGCCGCTGCGCGACTACTTCGCCGTGTTCCCGCACCTCACGCCGTTCGCCGACACGGCGCGCCTCGCTCCGGTGGAGCGCAACGACTCGCTGTACCGCACGCCCCGCCTGCTGCTCCTGACGCAGTCGCCCCCCTCGGTCTTCGCGCTCGGCGTGCACGCCAGCGTGTCGGCGTCGAGCGACCGCAGCCAGCTGTCGCTCAACAGCTTCCAGATCCGGGACGGTTCGGAAAAGATCTACCTCGGCAGCCAGCTGCTCGTGCGCGACGCCGATTACAGCATCGACTACGCCACCGGCCAGGTCACGTTCAAGAACCCCGACTCGTTGTTCCAGGGCGGCACCGCTCAGGTGCGCGCGCAGTTCGAAGAGCGCGCCGCCTTCGCGGTCGCCCCGACGTCGATTTACGGCCTCGCCGCGCGCTACGACCTGGGGGAGCGCGGGACCGTCAACTTCACCGGCCTGTTCCAGAAGGAGCAGAGCGCGTTCACGCGGCCGCCGCTCGGCTTCGAGCCGTCTTCCAGCTTCATCGGTGGCGTGAATACCGAGCTGCACTTCCAGCCCGAGTTCGTCACGCGGGCGCTCAACGCCCTCCCCGGCATCCACACCGATGTCCCCTCGCTGCTCAACATTTCGGCGGAAGTGGCGACGTCGCGTCCCAGCCCGAACCAGGCGGGCCAGGCGTACGTCGAAGAGTTCGAGGCGGAGGCGGGACGACCTCTTTCGCTCGCCGAAAACAGCTGGCACTGGGGCAGCATCCCCGCGACGGCTCGCGGCGCCGAGCCGTTCGGCATCGATCCAGCGGGCTTCGACGCCGCGAACGCGGCGGCGCTCACCTGGCAGAACCTGCCGCTCGGCGCCGACGGGCGTGCCATTCAGTTCCTCCCGCAACAGATCGACCCGACGATCCGGCTCGTCGGACAGGCGCAGTCCGCCGAGCAGGTGCTGTGGCTCATGGTGAAGCCGGACACGGTGCTGGGCCTCGCCAATGTGAACACCGGTAACCCGAACTGGGTGCGCCCCCACCAGGACGGGCCGCGCTGGCGCTCGATCACGCAGGCGCTGTCCGCGACCGGGATCGACCTGTCGCGCACCGAATATCTCGAGCTGTGGGTGTGGGAGGACAACCACCGCGTGGCGAAGGCCAATCGCGCGGCCCTGATCCTCGACTTCGGCTCAGTGTTCGAGGACGCGCTCGCCTGGGTGCCGGAAGCCTTCAGCGCTTCACCCGCCGGCGACACGACCTACTACGGGCGGCGCTATGTGGGGCGAGGCCGGCTCGACACCGAGCGCGATCCCATCACCCACTCGTGGAACGCCGTGATCAACGACGAAGGCATCCTCTCCGACCGGGTGACCGACGGCATCGTCGATTCGAGCACGGGCGCGGTGCGCGACACGCTGCCGCTCTGCAGCGCCACGCAGCACGGCCTGCTCCAGACGTTTTTTTTCGGTGACCTACGCTCGCGCTGCGGGCGGCACAACGGCTTCGTCGACACGGAGGACCTGGACGGCGACTTCCGGCTCGACTCGCTGGCCGGGGTGCGGACGGCGGAAGGCTTCGTCCGCTTCGTGTTTCCGATCGGCGACGAGCGCTTCTACGTGCGCGACGGCGCCATGCTCCCCGCATTCACGAACGGGCTCCCCGACGGCACGTCGGGCTGGCGGCTGTACCGCATCCCGTTTCACACCGATACGATTCAGGTGGGGAGCGTCGACCTGCGCCAGATCCAGAGCCTGCGGGTCACCGTGGTCGCCCCGCATACCGCCGGCCCAAATCAGCCCGATCCGCAGATCTACTTCGGGCTCGCCCGCGTGCGGCTGGTGGGCGCCACGTGGCTCAAGCGCGCCGACACGCCGATTCGGGGCGTCGCGGGCGAACGCGGGACCGGCACGGGCGAGGTGATCGCCTCTGTCGTGAGTACTGAGAACAGCGACCTCGGCTACACGCCGCCGCCCGGCGTGTTCGATGAGGCGGGGCGACGTGACGCGAACCTGCAACTCGCCACCGCCCAGATCAACGAACGCTCGCTCCGCTTGCTCGCGGGCGGCCTCCAGACCGGCCAGCGTGCCGAAGCGTTTCTGCGGTTCACCGCCGAGGGTGACAAGAACTTCCTCAAGTACAAGAGGCTCCGCACCTGGATGCGGGGGCGCGGCCCGGGGTGGGAGGATGGGGATCTGCACGCCTATATCAAGGCAGGCAAGGACCAAAACAACTTCTACCTGTACCATGCCCCCGCCCGCACCAGCTCGTGGGATCCGGAGATGGTCGTGGACCTGGACCGCTGGCTCCTGTTGCGCGCCAAGATCGAGCAGGCGTGGCTGCGGGGCGACACCGCCCAGATCTACGCCGGCTGCCCCGACACCTCGCTCGTGCCGTTCGACTCCGCGTACGTGATGTGCGACGGCCCCTACCTCGCGCATGTGCGCGATCCCGCCACCGCTCCGCCCAACCTCGCCGCCGTGCAGGAGATCGCGGCGGGCATCTGGCGCGTCGCTAGCCACGTGTTCGTCGATCAGGCGGAGTTGTGGGTGGACGACATCCGCCTGAGTGATGTCGTGCAGGACGCCGGCTTCGCGGGGGCGATCGACGTGACGCTCACCGCCGCCAACGTGGCGGACGTCGCCGTGAGCGTGTCGCGCCGCGATGCCCAGTTCCGGCAGCTCGGGGAGGATCCGCGCTACGTAGCCGACAACGCCGCGAGCGTGGCAGGCACGCTGCGGCTGGAACGGTTTGTTCCCGATCGGTGGGGTATCATCGCCCCGCTGACCGTGCGGTACGCCGCCACGTCGAGCGCGCCGTTCTACCTGGCCGGCACCGACCTCCGGGCCGATGCGCTCACCGGCCTGCGCACGCCGCGCGCGACGGCCGCGAGCTACGCGCTCACGGTCCGGCGCAGCCGCCGGTCGCTCAATCCCTTCATGCGCTATCTGGTGGATCCGCTCGCCCTCTCCGGCGCCTACGCCCGGGGCACCGCGCAGGGCGATCTCGCGCTCGCCACGTCGTCGAGCTACGCGTTCAACCTGGACTACGCGCTCGTGCCGGGCACGAGCCCCCCCCCCGGCGGGGGCGGGATCCGCCTCGCGCCCGCGGCCGTGCGGTTCCGGTCCGGCCTTGCAGGCGACGACGGGGCCCGCCTCACCTACGCAGTCCCGGTCGCGCGCGTCGCCGACTCCGCCCTCGCCCCGGCGCTCTCCCGCAGCCGGGTGTGGCGCAACAGCGGCGGGCTCGACTTCCTGCCGCTCCGCGGCCTCCAGCTCCGCGTCGATGCGGCCTCCCTGCGGGACCTGCGGGACTACGGCGACTCGACCACCATCGCCCGCCTGATGCGGCAAGAGCGGCGCACGCTCCTCGGCCAGGACGTCGGCGTGGAGACGCAACGCACCATCACGACCGCCGTCACGGCGACGCCTCAGGTGGGCGCGTGGCTCCGTCCCCGCGCTGCGGTCGTGACGTCCTTCAGCTATACGCGCGACCCCAACGGCCGCACGCCGGTCCGCGACATCGGCGACACCGCCGGCGGGTTCCATCTGCCGGCGGCATTCAGCAACCAGCGTCGCCTCGACCTGGCCGTCGGCGTGGACCCCAGGCGTCTCGGCGGGAAGCTGTTCGGCGACAGTGCCGCGCTCGCCAGGCTGCTCGGTCGCCTCAGCAATCTGGACCTCTCGTACGGGCGCACGCTGCTATCGAGCTACGATCGTGTGCCGGGTAGCCCATCGCTCGGCTACCAGTTCGCTCTCGGCCGGTTCGACGACTTCAAGACCCAGAGCGGCCGGCTCGCGCTGGCGGCGACGGACAACTCGAGTCTCAACGCCGCCGCCAACGTGGCGCTCCCCGAGGGCATGCGCGTGAACATGAACTACCGGCGCACCCGCGGCGTTACCTGGGCACTCCGGCTCGATCAGCAGGTGCCGATCCGCAGTGCCAGCACGGAGTGGCCCTCGGCGAACGTGATCTGGAGCGTGTCGCCGGGCGCGACCGGGCTCGGCCGGGTGCTGGCGAGCCTCTCGGCACAGCTCGGGTATCGCAACGTGGAGACCGCGAGCGACCAGCCGTCGTTCCTGGGGGCCGAGGCTCCGGCCGCGACCTCGGCGGGCAGCGAGCGCTCGATCCGACCCGCCGTCGCGCTCACGTGGCGGCACGGCGTGTCGACGGCGTTCGATGCCTCCTACGCGACCAGCGATCAGGTGAGCGCGGGTAACCTGTTTCACACCGAGCGCTCCCAGCAGAGCGCGAGCCTGGCCTTCGTGTTCCGGCCCCCGGCCAGCATCGTTCGCTTGAAGCACGACATCCGCGCCGCCGGCCGCTACAGCGCCAGCGCCAACAAGACGTGCCTGCAGGCCGCCGGCCAAGTCGACTGCGTCCCCTACGTAGACAGCCGTCAGACGCAGATGCAGCTTTCCCTGGACACCGATTTACCTCCCACCCTCAGCGCGGGCTTCCAGATGGCATACCTGGTGAACGACGAGCGGCAGGCTAACCGCAAGACCTCGCAGCTCGTGATCACCGCGTTCGTCGAGCTCCACACCAGCGTGGGGCAGATCCAATGAGGCGAGAAGCAGGGTGGGGGAGGTTGGGGAGGTTGTGGAGGTTCTGGAGGTTGCCTCCACCCGCCTCCACCAACCTCCACAACCTCCAGAACCTGCTTCTGGTGCTCCTCCTCGCCTGTCAGGCGCGTGGCAGCGCCCGCGGCGTGGCCCGCGAGTTCGACGGCGGTCGCGCGTTCAGCTACGTCGAGCAGCAGATGCAGTTCGGGCCGCGCATCCCCAACACGCCCGCCCACGAGCGGACCGGCGACTGGATCCTCGCCCAGCTGCGTGCCCGGGCCGATACGGTCGGCGTGCAGGCGATTACCCACGTCACCCGCCGCGGCGACACCCTGCACCTCCGTAACTTCCTTGCCCGGTTCCGCCCGGCGGCGGCCGAGCGCGTGCTGTTCCTCGCGCACTGGGACACGCGCCCCCACGCCGATCAAAGCGCCAACCTCGGTCAGCAACGGCTCCCAGTCCCGGGCGCGAACGACGGCGCCTCGGGCGTCGCGGTGCTGCTCGGCGTCGCCGACGCGCTCAAAGCCAAGCCGCCCGCGGTAGGCGTGGACCTGCTATTCGTGGACGGCGAGGACTACGGCGACTTCACGAAAGACTCAACCGACGTGCTCATCGGGTCGCGCTACTTCGCTGCCCACCAGCCGCCCGGCTACCCGCCGCTCTTCGCCGTGCTGTTCGACATGGTCGGCGACAAGGACCTGCGGATCGGCTACGAAGGCAACTCCCAGGCGTTTGCTCCGGAGGTGGTGGACCGCGTCTGGCGCACCGCGAACGAGCTCGGCTACGAGCGTTACTTCATTCCGCAGGTCGAGTCGACCCTCATCGACGACCACGTCGCGCTCCAGAAGGCCGGTATCCACGCGATCGACGTCGTGGATTTCAACTACGGTCCTGGCAACAGCTACTGGCACACCACGGAGGATACGATAGACAAGGTGAGTGCGGCGTCGCTCAAGGTCGTCGGGGACGTGGCGGTGGCGCTGGTGCGCTGAGAACGCGGAACGCGGAAGTCGGAACGCGGAACAGAATGGCGAGCGCCCGGGGGACAGAGGTCGCCGCTCTGTTCCGCGTTCCGCGTTCCGACTTCGGCGTTTTTCCGGCGCCCCGCGCATAGAACGGATACCACTCGCCGGCGGGCGAACCGTTACTGTGCCGCCATGGACGACCGCCACGCCGCGCTGCTGCTCGCCGGCCTCGCGTTGGCCGGCGCTGGCGTGCGCTATGCGCTCGCTCCAGCATCCGCCACCGCGCCAGGCGACGTGGACGACCGCCACGCCGCGCTGCTGCTCGCCGGCCTCGCGTTGGCCGGCGCCGGCGTGCGCTATGCGCTCGCTCCAGCATCCGCCACCGCGCCAGGCGACGTGCGGCTCGCCGCGACCGACACACCGCCGCCCCGCCGGCTGCGCGAGACGGCGCGCACCGCGGCGCGACTGGCACGCCCGCTGCTCCCCGGCGAGCGAATCGACCTCGATCGCGCCGACGTGACGGAGATCACGCGTTTGCCGCGCGTGGGCCCCGCGCTTGCGCAGCGGATCGTGGCCTGGCGCGAACAACACGGCCCGTTTGGCAGTCTCGCGCGCTTTGACAGCGTGCCCGGCGTCGGCCCGCGCCTCATCGAGAGCCTGCGACCTTACGTGTTATTTTCGGGTCAGATACCGTCGCCGCCTTGACTTCCCTCCGCCGCATTCTATGTTAGCTGGTTCATTTCCAATGAGTTGCATACGGCCACCGCAGCAGCCACCAGCGACAAGCTCGGCGAACTCCTCCTCCGCGACGGGCTGATCACCCCGGATCAGCTGAAGAAGGCGTTGCTGGAGCAGAAGAACACGGGGATGCGCTTGGGTTACACCCTGGTCAAGCTGGGCTTCGTCGAGGAGACCGAAATCTCCAAGATGCTGGCCCGGCAGTACCGCATGCCAGCCGTCGACCTCTCCCGCTTCGAGGTCGATCCCAAGATTCTCAAGCTCATCCCCCCGGACATCGCCATAAAGCACACTGTGCTGCCGCTCAAGCGTGAGGGGCGGACCCTCACTGTGGCCATCGGCGACCCCAACAACGTCACGGCAATCGAGGACCTCAAGTTCGTCACCCGCTGCGATGTGTTCCCGGTGATCGCGGGAGAGTACACCCTCCGGAACGCGATCGACCGCTACTACCAGCAGTCGGACGCCGAGCTGCAATCCTTGCTCAAGAGCGTCGCGGCGGCCGAAGAGCTGTTGGAGGTCGTGGAAGACCAGCAGGACGAGGATGTCCGGGCGCAGGACCTGGCGGACGACGCCCCCGTGGTGAAGCTGATCAACGGGTTGTTGACGGACGCGGTGAAACGGGGGGCGTCCGACATCCACCTCGAGCCGTTCGAGCACGAGCTGCGGGTGCGCTACCGGATCGACGGCGCTCTGCAGGAGGTCATGAAGCCGCCGGTCAAGATGCGGGCAGCGCTGACCTCCCGCGTCAAGATTATGGCGCAATTGAACATCGCCGAGCGGCGCGTGCCGCAGGACGGGCGCATCAAGCTGAAGATGGGGAGCAAGGTCATCGACTTCCGGGTCTCGACCCTCCCCGTCCTGTTTGGCGAAAAGATCGTACTCCGGATCCTCGACAAGGGCAACCTGACGCTCGACCTGACGAAGTTCGGCTTCGAGCCGAAGGCCGAGCAGGATCTGATGCGCGCGATCCTGAATCCGTACGGGATGGTGCTGGTGACGGGCCCGACGGGGTCGGGGAAAACCACCACGCTGTACTCCGCGCTGTCGCGCATCAACCAGATCGACGTGAACATCCTGACGGCCGAGGACCCGGTCGAGTACAACCTGCTGGGCATCAACCAGGTGCTGGTGCGGAACGAAGTGGGGATGACGTTTGCGGCGGCGCTGAAGGCGTTCCTGCGCCAGGACCCGAACATCATCATGGTGGGGGAGATCCGCGACCTGGAGACCGGCTCGATCGCCATCAAGGCGGCGCTCACGGGCCACCTGGTGCTCTCCACGCTGCACACCAACGATGCGCCGTCCACGGTCACCCGCATGGTGGACATGGGGATCGAGCCGTTCAACGTGGCGAGCGCCGTGAACCTGATCGTGGCGCAGCGGCTGGTGCGGCGCATCTGCAAGGACTGCAAGCAGGAGCAGAAGTACAACGACGAGGAGCTCAAGGCCCTCGGGATCCCGGTTGCCGAGGCGGCGAAGCTCACGTTTTACAAGGGCGCTGGCTGCGACAACTGCGGCGGCACCGGGTACAAGGGGCGGCAGGGGTTGTACGAAGTCATGGCCATGTCGAGCGCGCTCCGGCGTATGGTGCTGAAGGGCGGCTCCACCGAGGAGCTGCGGGAAGAGGCGGTGAAGGAGGGGATGCTCACCTTGCGCTCGGACGGCATGGTGAAGGTGAAGCGCGGGATCACCACCCTGGAGGAAGTCGTGAAAGAGACGGCGGCATGACGGCGGGCGCTTCGGGGGGGGTTCTGAATCTCCGCTCGTTGCTCGAGGAGATGATCGAGAAGGACGCCTCGGATCTCCACATTGTAGCGGGTGAGCGTCCCAAGATGCGGGTCGACGGGGACATTGTCGACTCATCGGTCGACCACGTCCTGACCCCGAAGGACACCCTCTCAATCGCCTACTCGGTGCTGACCGAGAACCAGAAGAAGCGGTTCGAAACCGAGAACGAGCTCGACTTCTCTTTCGGGATCCAGAACCTGGCGCGGTTCCGCGGCAACTGCTTCAAGCAGCGCGGCTGCGTGTCACTGGTCATCCGGCAGATTCCCTTCACCGTGCGCACGTTCGACGATCTCGGGCTGCCGGCCGTCGTGGCCAAGCTCGCTGAGCGGCCCCGGGGGTTGGTCCTGGTCACCGGCCCGACCGGCTCCGGAAAGAGCACGACCCTGGCGGCGATGGTCGACAAGATCAACAAGGAGCTGAAGGGGCACATCATCACGGTGGAGGACCCGATCGAGTTCATCCACCGCCACCAGGCCTGCATCGTGAACCAGCGCGAGATCGGCACGGATACGAACAGCTTCGCGGCCGCGCTCAAGTACGCGTTGCGGCAGGATCCGGATGTCGTGCTCATCGGCGAAATGCGCGACCTCGAGACCATCGCCGCGGCGCTGACCATCGCCGAGACGGGCCACCTCGCCTTCGCGACGCTGCACACCAACTCCGCGATGGAGAGCATCAACCGCATCATCGACGTCTTCCCATCGCACCAGCAGTCGCAGATCCGCGCCCAGCTGGCCTTCGTGCTGGAGGGCGTGATCACCCAGACGCTGCTGCAGAAGATCAAAGGCCGGGGGCGGGTCATGGCGGCTGAGATCATGATCTGCACTCCGGCCATCCGGGCGCTGATCCGCGACAACAAGGTGCACCAGATCGAGTCGGCGATGCAGGCGGGGAAGAAATACGGCATGCAGACGCTGAACGACGCCCTCTACCAGCTCTACGTGGGCCGCGAAGTCGCCAAAGACGAGTGTCTCCGCGTCTCGGCCAACCCGAACGAGTTCCTGCGCATGATCGGCGAGCCGCCGCAGGACGACAAGGAGCCCGCCGCCGGGCCGCCGCAGACGGGCCCGGCCAAGGTGGCGGCGCGCCGCTAGGCGCCCGGAGGGAGTGAGCTATGCCGGTCTTCCAGTACACCGCACGCACCCTGAAAGGCGATCTCGTCAACGACAAGATCGACCTGCCGAGTCGCGATGACGTCATCGCCCATCTGCGGAAAAACCGCATGGTGGTGGTGCAGGTCCGGGCTGCCCCGCGCGAGTTCAAGCTCAGCTTCAAGTTCGGCGGCGGCGTCAAGACGCGCGACATCGTGGTGCTCACGCGGCAGTTCGCCACGATGATCAACGCCGGCCTGCCGCTCGTCCAGGCGCTCGACATTCTGGCGCAGCAGACCGAGAACAAGATTCTCGCGGATGTCACCCGCCAAGTCGTCTACGACGTCGAGAGCGGCCACACCCTCGCCGACGCGCTGCGCAAGCACCCGCGCGCCTTCAGCGACCTCTACGTCAACATGGTGGCCGCCGGCGAGGCGGGCGGTATCCTCGATACGATCCTCGTGCGCCTGGCCCAGTTCCTCGAGAAGAACGACGCGATCGTGCGGAAGGTGAAGGGGGCGATGGTCTACCCCGCCGTGATTCTGTCGGTGGCGGTCATCGCGGTGTCGGTGCTGCTGATCTTCGTGATTCCGACCTTCCAGAACATGTTCGCGTCGGTGAACCTCGAGCTGCCGCTCCCGACCCGCATCGTGATCGGCATGAGCAACCTGCTCAAGAATTACTGGTGGGCGCTCCTGGGCGCCCTCGGCGTGATCGCCTTTGGCGTCAACCAGTATTACAAGACGCCGCCCGGCCGGCTGCAAATCGACGCGATGCTGCTGAAGCTGCCGGTGCTGGGCGACGTGCTGCGCAAGTCCGCAGTGTCGCGGTTCACGCGCACCCTCGGCACGCTGATCTCCTCGGGCGTGTCGATCCTGGACGGCCTCGAGATCACGGCCAGGACGGCGGGGAACATGGTGATCCACAACGCGGTGATGGAGTCGCGCGCCTCGATCGCCGGCGGCGAGACGATCGCCCAGCCGCTCGCGAAATCCAAGGTGTTCCCGCCCATGGTCATTTCGATGATCGCGGTCGGCGAGCAGACCGGCGGCATGGACGAGATGCTCTCCAAGATCGCGGACTTCTACGACGACGAGGTGGACGCCGCGGTGGGCACGCTGCTTTCCCTGATGGAGCCCATCATGATCGTGGTGCTCGGCGTCGTCGTCGGCGGCATGGTCGTCGCGATGTACCTCCCGATCTTCGATATGGTGAACGCGGTGCAATAAGACCGGACGCAGCCGGGAAAAAGCCGGGGAAGGGGGAGGGGGCCCCTAGGGTACGGAAGCCGGAGGGGCGGGCGGGTCGGCGAGACTCGCCCAGGACGGCATCTCGGCCCATTGCCGGGGGAAGCGCGGCAGGAACTTCACATGGCGGTTCACCACCGCCTGCACCCGACGCCACCAGCACACAATCGGGCGCGGCGTACGACCCACGCTGACGACGGCGAAGGGGATCGAGTCCGCCACCACCGTGCGTAGATCGGGCTGGCTGAGCGAGCACAAGTCCTCGGGGGTTTTCACACCAAAGCTCGAGTCGGGTCCCGTCCACGGATGGTTGTGCCACACCGCGAGGGTCGTCGGCAGGCACGGCTGGGGCTCCACCAGATCCGCGGTGGACCGCAGCAGGTCCGGCATCACGAAGTCCCGCACCACGGCCGTATCCCCCGACACGCTGCCCTGCAAGCAGAGCACCACCTCCCGGTCGAGACCGGCGGCGAGCAGGCTGAGCCGGCGGAACAACGACGGGGTGAGGACGAGGCGCTTGAGCGGCTGGGAGGCGAGGATGGCCGAGTCGGTCGGCGTAAGCGGCGCTTGGCCGACAGCCGACCGCGCGCACAGCGCGAGCCCGAGCAGTGCGACCGTGCAGCGATGCCTCATCGAGAAAGAATAGTGCTCGGCGCGCGGCCGCGCTGCCCCGCAGGCCGCGCTCTTGCACTTTGCCAGACCGATTCCAATACTTACCCGGTGCTCGCCGTCGCGGGCCGATCGTCCTGTAGCGTAACACATTGCTAGCATTTCACTTATATCCTGATGTCTTACGTCTGATGTCTGACCGCTCTGCTGATGGCTGACGGCTGATGACTGACAGCGCCGATTCCAGGAGTGCAATGTGAAGTGGCTCGGCGGCGGATCCTCCCGGTCGGCGATCCCGACCCCCCAAAGCCTGCTGCGGTCGGTGTATGCGGGCCGGTTGTGCGTGGCGACCGCTATCTACCTGAGCGCCGCCTTCAATCTCAACGTCGCCGCCCCGCTCGATCTCCTCGTCACATCGTTTCTCCTCGTGGCGACGGTGGTCGTCACCATCGCCTCGTACTGGCACACGCACCTGCGGGCGCGCTCCCCGGGCCGGACCTTCCTGTACGCGCAGGCGCTGTACGACGTCGCGCTCATCACGGCGGTCGTGCACGTTACGGGCGGGCCGCAGAGCGACCTGACGCCGCTCTACGTCCCGGTCATCGCCGTGACGGCGGTGCTGATGCCGCCGGCGAGCACGGCGCTGGTCACGGCCTTCGTCGGCATCGTCTACTTCGCCGACGTGTTCTTCGGTCACCGCACGCCGATGACGGCGCAGGTCGGCCTCCAGCTGTCGGTGTTCGTCGCCGTCGCGGCCGTCACCGCGTACTTCGCGAGCCGCGTCTCGGTGATGGGTGCGGAGCGGGAGGCGCTCGCCGGCGAGCTGCGGCAGGTTCGGCTCGAGGCGGCGGACGTGCTGCGCAACATCCCCACCGGCATCGTAACGGTGGACGAGGATGGCCATCTCCTGTACTGCAATCCCGCGGCCGAGCACATCCTGGGCTTCAAGGAGCGGCAGTGGCGGGGGCGCTCAGTCATGCCCGAGTTCGCGCGCATCGCGCCCGAGTTCTGGGCGGCGATCACGGCGACGGCGCGCCGCGGCGTCAGAGCGATGCGGGTGGAGGCCACGGTGCGGCTGCCGGAGCGGACGTTCCCGATCGGCGTCACCACGACGACGCTCGAGGTCGAGCCCGGCGGCGTGCCGCGGGTGACGGCGATCTTCACCGACATCTCCGACTCCAAGCGGCTCGAGGAGCTGCACCTGCGCGCCGAGCGGCTCGAAGCGGTGGCGGAGCTGTCGGCGAGCCTGGCGCACGAGATCAAGAACCCCCTCGCCTCGATCCGCTCCTCGGTGGAGCAGCTCGGCCGGGCCAAGCGCGCCCATCCCGACGAGAAGTTTCTGACGGGCCTGGTCGTGCGGGAGAGCGACCGCCTGTCGCGCCTCCTGTCGGAGTTCCTCGACTTCTCGCGGGTGCGCGCCACGGAGTGCCGGCCGCTCGACTTGCACGCGGTGGCCGCCGCGGCGATCCGGCTGGTGCGCGAGCACTCCGACTGTCCCGACGACGCCGTGATCGATCTGGCAGGCGGGACGACGCCGATGGAAGGCGATGAAGACCTGCTCCATCGGGTCGTCTCGAACCTGGTGCTGAACGCCGTGCAGGCCGCCGGCAAGGGCGCCCGCGTGACAGTCCGCACCGGGCGGCCGGCGCCGCACGAGCTGCCGCGGGGGGCCGGGATCGAGAACCCGGTGTCCCTCGCCGTGAGCGACAATGGCCCCGGCATCCCCGAGAGCCTGCGCACCCGCCTGTTCGACCCGTTCGTGACGGGTCGGAGCGGGGGAACCGGGCTGGGGCTCGCGATCGTGCAGCGCGCCGTGGAGGCGCATCGCGGTCTCGTGCTGGTGGACTCGACTCAGGGGCAGGGGACCACCTTCACCGTGTATTTCCCCGCCGCTCGGCGGAAAGAGGAAGCCGCATGACGCAGCAGCCATCCATTCTGGTCGTCGACGACGAGCTGGGGATCCTGGACGTGCTCCGCATCCTCCTGAAGGGCGAAGGGTTCGACGTCGTCACCGCGCAGGGGGGCAAGGCGGGTCTCGAGGCGCTGAAGGCGGCGGCGCCCGACATCGTGCTCACCGACATCAAGATGCCGGGTGTCTCCGGCACCGACATTCTCGCCGCGGTGCGCGAGCAGGACCCTGAGACCCCGGTCATCCTGATGACCGCGCAGGCGTCGCTGCAGAGCGCGATCCAGGCGGTGAACCAGGGCGCGTTCTACTACATCCAGAAGCCGTTTTCCAACGACGACCTCGTGGCGATCTGCCGCCGCGCGGCGGAGCAGCGCCTGCTCAAGGCGGAGAACAAGCAGCTGAAGCAGGAGATCCGCCGCCGCGAGCGCTCGGGGCTCGTGAAGCCGCTCGGCAAGTCGCGCCCGTTCCAGGACGTGCTGCGGCTCGCCGAGCAGGTGGCGCCCACCGAGAGCACCGTGCTCATCCGGGGGGAATCGGGGACCGGGAAGGAGATCATCGCCCGCTACATCCACGAGCTGTCAGCGCGGAGCGAGGGGGCGTTCCTGTCGTTGAACTGCGGTGCGCTGCCGGAGAGCCTGCTCGAGTCCGAGCTGTTCGGGCACGTGAAGGGGTCGTTCACCGGGGCAGTGCGCGACAAGCAGGGGCTGTTTGCCGCGGCGCGGGGCGGCACCTTTTTCTTGGACGAGATCGGGGAGATGTCGCCCGCCACACAGGTGAAGCTGTTGCGCGTGCTCCAGGAGCGGGAGGCGATCCCGGTGGGCGGCACCGAGGCCATTCCCGTGGACGTGCGCGTCGTGGCCGCCACCAACCGGGACCTGGAAGACGACATTAAGCGCGGGCGGTTTCGGAGCGACCTGTACTACCGCCTCAACGTGATCGCGATCGAGCTCCCGCCGCTGCGCGAGCGGCGGGAGGACATCCCCATCTTCGTGAAGGCGTTCCTCGAGCGCATCGCGCAAGAGCACGACCTGGAGCCCAAGCAGCTGTCGCCTCAGGCCCAGGAAGTCATCATGGCGTACGACTGGCCGGGCAACGTGCGCGAGCTCGAAAACGCGCTGGAGCGGGCAGCGGTGCTCACCAAAGGCGAGACGATCGAGCTGTCCGCGCTTCCCGAAAAGCTCGCCGAGCACCGTGCCGAGCCGCTCGTGTCGGAGCGCGCGCATCCCAACCCCACCCTCGACGTGATCGAGCGCGCCTACATCACCTGGGTGCTGGAGAGCGAGGGCGGCAACAAGACCCGCGCGGCCGAAGTCCTCGGCATCGATCCCTCGACGCTGTACCGCAAGCTCAGTCGCTACGATGGGGAGCCGGCCGCGGAGTGAGACTGAGCGTCCTCATCCCCGTGTACAACGAGCAGGCCACGATCCGCCCCGTCGTGGACCGCCTGCGCAGCGTGCCCCTCGAGCTCGAGCTGATCGCCGTCGACGACGCGTCCAGCGATGGCTCCGGCGTCCTGCTGGACGAGCTGCAGCGGGCGGGATGCGTCCACCACGTGGTGCACCACCCGAAGAACCGCGGCAAGGGGGCCGCGATCCGTTCCGGCATCGCCCGCGTGACGGGCGACGTCGTCGTGGTGCAGGACGCCGACCTCGAGTACGACCCCATGGAGCTGCCGATGCTGTTGCGGCCCATCGCCGACGGGAAGGCCGATGCAGTGTTCGGGTCGCGCTTCCTCGGCGGCCCGCATCGCGTGCTGTACTTCTGGCACTCGGCGGGAAACCGCCTCCTCACGCTACTGTCGAACATGCTCACCGACCTGAACCTCACCGACATGGAGACCTGCTATAAGCTGGTGCGCGCTGACCTGCTGCGGCGCCTCCCGCTCACGGCCGAACGGTTCGGGATCGAGCCGGAGCTCACCGCCCGGCTCGCGCAGGCGGGCGCCCGCATCTGGGAAATGCCGATCTCCTACAGCGGCCGAACTTACGCTGAGGGGAAGAAGATCACGTGGCGAGACGGCTGCGCGGCGCTGGCCCATATCCTCCGCTACAACCTGTTCCCGCCGGCGGGCGGGTGGCGCCGCCGCTGACCCGCCTCACGCCCGGCCGCGCCGGGCTGGCGGTGGCGGTGCTCGCGGGCGTGGCCGGCGCGCTCGCTCTCAACCACGACCTGGTCGGGGTCTTCTACGACGACGGTCTCTATGCCGGGATCGCTGTTGCGCTGGCTCACGGGCTCGGGTTTGTCCACCCGCACCTGCCGGGCACGCCGGCCGTAGTGCACTACCCGCCGCTCTACCCGCTGCTCCTCGCGCCCCTGTTCGGCGCCTTTCCGGTGCCGACGGCGGCATACCTCGGTAAGGTGCTCAACCTGCTGCTCGCCGCGCTGAGCGCCGGGCTCATCGCCTGGCACGCGGCCCGCATCCGCCTCCTGGGCGACGACGCGCCCGAGTGGCTCGCCCCGGGGGTCGTCGCCGCCGCCGCGATCGCCATCCCCGTGCTCGCGACGCAAGCCGTGCTCTTCTCGGAGCCCTTGTTCGGCGTCCTGTTCGCGGCGGCCGTGATCCTCGCGGACGCGCCGCCGGCCCGGGTGTCGCCCGCCGCCGGGGCGGCTCTCGCGGGATGCGCCGCCGCCCTCGCGCTCCTCACCCGCTCGATCGGAGTCGCTGCGGGGGCGGGGATCGTGGTGTTTCTGCTGGCCACGCGCCGCGCGCCGCGCCACATCACGCTCGCCGCCGCCGCACCAGTCGCGCTCGCCGCGCTGGGGTGGGGGGTGTGGCTGCTTCGGCACCGCGACGGGATCGACCCCGCGCTCGCGATGAACTACGGCAGTTACTTCGAAACCGTGCGGCAGGCGGGCCTCGGCGTGTTCTGGCCCGCCAGCCGCGCCCTGCTGCGGCCGCTCGGGGACTTGACCCTTGGCCTCGTCGCCTGGCCGCCGATCTACTACGTGTGCGCCGCCGCTGCCGCACTCGTTGGCGGCTACGGTGTCTACCTGTTGCTGCGGCGCTCGAGCATCGGCTGGACCCTGGTGTTCTACCTGCTGATCCTGGCCGTCTGGCCGTTCCCATCCGACCGGTTTCTGTGGGGCGTACTCCCGTGGCTCGGCCTCGCCTGGACGGCCAGCGCAGCAGCGTTATGGCCGGTGGTGTGGCACCGCTTCCGGCTGCGCCTCGCGGTGCTGGTGCTCGCCGCGGTGATGGTGGCGGGTTACGGCGTGATCGAGGTGCGCGGCTTCGCCGGCCGCTGGTGGGGAACTGCGGCGCATCAGATCTCCGCCAACTTCGCGGAGCTGCTTCCGTGGCTCGACACCCTGCCGCCACGGGCGGTGCTCGCCATCGACGACGAAGCGCTCGTCTGGCTGTACACCGGGCGCGCCAGCGTCCCGCTCTACGTGTACGGGTACCACGGTCGCACCGAGACGCGGCTCCGACCCGCTGAGCACCGCGCCTATCTCGAGCGTCTGGGCGTCACCCACGTGGTGCTGACCGGGTTCGGCTCCGGGTCGGACGTGGAGCTGGACGCCCTGTTGGGGGCATATCCAGGGTGGCTGACCGTGATTCACCGCTGGCCCGGGGGGCGCACGGCATTGCGGGTCAACCGCACAGGACGCGCCGTCGACCCTTGAATCAGCCTTCTGGTGTGCCTGAAGCCTTGCAAAAAGCATTACTCTCGGGCAAGTGGCAGAGCGGGCAAGACGGCCGTGCCAGCGACCCAACTTCTTTTGGGACAGATCGTTGCACCTACGGTGCCGATCAGGGCACACGGCTTGCTTGAATTGGACACCGGCAGAATGGCTCCACGCTGTTACGACGGATAGCTGCAACCGAGGACTCCAAAGGGGGATGTGCAGATGAACCGCAAGGGTTTCACGCTCATTGAGCTGCTGATCGTGGTCGTGATCATCGGCATTCTGGCCGCGATCGCGATTCCGAAGTTCGCCAACACGAAGGAGAAGGC
>Ga0209056_10002223_pt1 | contig 21067 bp, 14 predicted proteins | sample GraSoiAngelo_114_FD_185876 | JGI IMG/M metagenome (GOLD analysis project Ga0209056, IMG submission 185876) | Grasslands soil microbial communities from the Angelo Coastal Reserve, California, USA - 14_0903_13_40cm (SPAdes) (version 2) | ecosystem: Environmental > Terrestrial > Soil > Grasslands...
GCGACTGACCACAAGCTCGAAGGTCAGCTCCGGATGCAGTTTCTGATTGCGGGTGGCGACATTCTCGACTGCCGCAATTACAGGCTGCAGCTGCTTCTCCGGTTCTTTGAATTGCTGATGAAATTTGACGATTTGTTCGAGTGCCGCGACTTGCTCCTTCGGTTGGCGCGCCTGGTTGAACGCTTCGATTAACTCGTCGGCGTGCGAGATGCCTTCGGCGCGAATTTGGATCGGCTCTGTTTTTTTCGCGGGAATGGAAAATGCGCCGCTCGTCTTCAAGTGTTTGCGGGCCGATTCCCACCACCGTTTCCATTCCGTTTCATTGAAAAGATCGGGAACCATCCATTCGCTGAGCTCTTGCGCGGTCGCTTTTCCATCGAGGCTTTCCAAAATGTTTCGAACCAGCGCAACCGGATCATCTTTGGCCAGTTTTTTGGTCGCCGCGAGATCGCTTGCCTTGCGCGCGAGAAAATGTTCCGCGGGAATTACGGTGAGATTTTCAGCGGCGTATTGCAGTTGCATCGGGTGCCCCTTTTTGCCGGTGAAATCGATCACGATCTGGTTGAGCAGAAGATTCCATTCAGCGACGCGACCGAATCCCCAACTTTTGTGCAGGCAAAACGTCCCCGGCTTGAGCGCATCGAGCTTCTCAGCTGCTTTTGAAGGCAGCTTGCCAGCTTCAACGAGTTTCTCGAGCTCCGCGTCCATCAGAGTCGGACAAACTACGATGAAGGTCGGGCGTGGCAAGCAGCTCAATGTTTCCGATTGCCGTCCCGCGCGTAGCATGAAACCCTACGCGCGGTGTCGACGACAAGTATTTGGTTTTGGCTCGCGTTTCATGCCGGCGTTTTGGTCGCGCTGACTGTCGATCTTGTCCAATTCAAGCATCGCGGCCGCGAACTAAGTATGCGGGCGGCCGCTCAGCGCACGGCGATTTGGATCGTTCTTTCCCTGTTGTTCAATTTAGTGGTCTGGAAGATCCGCGGCCCGGACAAGGCCCTCGAATTTCTGACCGGCTACGTGATCGAGTACTCGCTTAGCGTCGATAACATTTTCGTTTTCGTTTTAATCTTCGCCTACTTCCGCGTCCCGCCGCTGGCACAGCATCGCGCGTTGGTATGGGGAATTCTCGGCGCGCTGGTGATGCGCGGCGTAATGATTTGGCTCGGCGTCGCACTGGTCGATCGCTTCGATTTCATCCTTTACTTCTTCGGCGCCTTCCTCCTAGTCAGCGCGTGGCGAATGTTTTTCGTCAAACAAGAGGCGAAGGATTTCGGCCAGAGCTGGGTGATGCGCTGCTGCAGCTGGGCATTTCCGGTAACGCCTGTTTTTCACGGCGAACATTTCAAAGCGCGGGTGGACGGCCGCTGGATGCTCACCCCGCTCGCGCTCGCGCTTATCGTGATCGACGTGATGGACCTCGTCTTTGCGGTCGATTCCATCCCCGCGGTGTTCGCAATCACGCGCGACCCGTTCATCGTTTACACTTCGAATATCTGCGCAATTCTCGGGCTGCGCTCACTTTATTTCCTGGTGGCAAAATTGATCACCCGCTTTGTTTATCTCAAAACCGGGTTGGCTATTGTCCTCGCATTCGTCGGCGCGAAAATGATGCTGCGTGACGTGTTCGAGATACCAACGCTGTTCTCTCTCGCCGTTGTCGTAGGCGTGCTCGCGGCGACGATTTGTATCTCGATGGCCGCGACCCGACGCGCTAACGCGACAGCCCCTGCGCCCCCTCCGACTGCTCAGTGAGCGCGCTGCGTTCCTCGGAAGCGCACCTCGCGCGGCGGCTCGGATTGTTCGACACCACGATGATCGTGATGGGCGGCATCATCGGCTCAGGAATTTTCATTAATCCCTACGTCGTCGCGCAACAGGTACCGTCCACAATTTTGATTCTTGCCGCCTGGGCTTTCGGCGGACTGATCGCTCTCGCCGGCGCTTTCATTTACGCGGAACTCTCGTCCCAAACGTCAACCAGCGGCGGCCAATACGTTTATCTGCGCGACGCATTTCATCCAGGGCTGGCGTTTGTTTACGGCTGGGCATTGCTGCTAGTCACCCAAAGCGGCGGGATGGCGGCAGTCGCAGTGACTTTCGCAAAATATGTGTGCGCGCTTGGACGGATGGAGGCCAACGACAACGTCGCAGCTTTGCTGGCGACAATCGTCCTTATCGTTCTGACGATGATCAATTGCCTCGGCGTGCGTGCGGGGAGCACGACGCAAAATCTGTTTATGATCCTAAAATTGATCGCGATTGCGGCCCTGGTTGGGTTCGGACTGACCGTCCCAGGCGCGCCTGCATCCGCCATGACAACTCCGACAGCCGTCGCGGGCGGAGGATCGACATCGTCAACGCCGGGAATCTGGAATTCATTGACTGCTTTCGGCGCGGCCCTCATTCCGGTTCAATTTGCTTATGGCGGATGGCAAACATCGTGTTTCGTGGCCGGAGAGGTGCGCGAACCGCGAAAAAATCTTCCGCGCGGTTTATTGCTGGGCGTGTTGGGCGTCATTGCCGTTTACCTTTCGGTAAACTTTGTCTGTGTTCACGCGCTTGGCGCGGAAGGTCTCGGAGAAACAAAGACGCCCGCATCAGCGGTGATGCGTCTGGCCCTCGGCGAAAACGGCGCGCGCATTATTGCGGTCGGGATCGCTGTCTCGACCGTCGGGTTTCTGAGCCAAAGCATGCTGACAGCGCCCCGGGTTTATTTCGCCATGGCCGAAGACGGTTTGTTTTTTGCAAGACTGGCAAAACTTAATCGCGCGCGGGTTCCCGCTTTCGCGATCGCGTTGCAAGGGGCGCTTGCGGTCGTGATCACGTTGTCAGGCCGCTACGAGCAGATTCTAAACTACGTCATATCGGTCGACGTAATTTTCTTTGCCCTAACGGCCGCGACGGTCTTCGTTTTTCGGCACCGAGCCAAAACAAATCCGTCTCTGTTAAAGGCCAGTCCGGCTCGGACTCCGGGTCATCCGTTCACAACGCTGTTTTTCATCGTCGCCTGTTGCGGTGTTGCCTTCAGCACGCTTTATCGTTATCCGCACAACAGCTTGATCGGCTTGGGAATCATGCTGACCGGTTTGCCGGCTTATTTGTTTTGGAAGCCACAGCAACAGAAAACGCCGAACACCGAACGTCCAACGCCCAACATCGAATGAAAACGGCATCAGAATTCATGCATTGGGCGAAGACACGCCCAAGGGTGAAGTACGATCTCGCGTTGAGCGGCGTTCTCAATCTGCCTTTCCCGGAATTGGACGTGAAGCTGAGCGAGTTAGAATTACATGGCGACAACGCTTACGGATATCGCCCGCTGGTCGAAGCGATCGCGGCACATCGGCAGGTCGCTCCCGAAAATGTGGTCACAATTTCCGGCGGCACCTCGATGGCAAACCATCTCGCGATGGCGGCGTTGCTCGAGCACGGCGACGAAGTCCTGATCGAAAAACCAACTTACGATCCGCTGCTCGCAATCGCCGAATATCTCGGCGCGAAGATAAAACGTTTTCCAAGAAGATTCGAAGACGGTTTCAAGATCGACATCGTTGAGCTGGAAAAACAAATCACTCCGGGGACGCGCGTAATCGTGCTGACGAACCTGCACAATCCGAGCAGCGAGTTGGTTGAAGAGGCTACACTCCGCAGAATCGGTGAGCTTGCGCGCGATGTTGGAGCGCGGGTGCTAGTGGACGAAGTTTATCTGGAAGCAATGTTTGAGAATTCGCCGCCACCGGCCGTTTCGCTTGGTCCAGAGTTTGTCGTGACGAGCAGCCTGACCAAAGGCTACGGATTGAGCGGGCTTCGTTGCGGCTGGATTTTCGCAGACGCCGAAATCGCGCAGAAAATTCGGCGATTAGACGATATCTTTGCCGCGAGCGCGCCGAACGTGATGGAGCGACTCAGTATGATCGCACTAAATCAACTTCCAAAGATCGCCGGGCGCGCGAAAGCGATGCTGGAGACCAATCGAGCAACGTTGAACAGCTTTCTTAGAGAGCGCGATGACATCGACGGTGTGCCGACAAGATTCGGCACAACTTCTTTTCCACGGCTACGCGACGGCAGCGTTGAGAAGCTTTCTACTTTGCTGATCGAAAAATACGAGACGGCCGTGGTCCCCGGCCGGTTTTTCGAGTCGCCGAACCACATTCGGATCGGTCTTTGTTGCCCACCGGAAAACTTTCGCGAAGGCATCGCACGCCTAGGCAAGGTTTTGGACGAGTTGGCGAGATAAAAAAGGAACCGCGGGCTGGAGGCCAACCCGCGGCTCAATTTAATTCCTGTCAGTTACGATAAGCCGAGGGTGGCGAGTGTTGGTTCGTCCACCGTTGACGTAATCGCGAGACCATGGTCAGCCTGGAAAGCTGCGATAGCCTGTCGCGTCATCGGTCCGAGTTGCCCGTCGATCGGGCCGGCGTAGTAACCGTCCCGCTGCAATTGTGTTTGCACGTCGACCACGATCTGGTCCGGCGTCAGATTGCCGTAACCATAGATCGGACCGTCGTACGGATAGTAAGCGTATCGGTCGTAACCCCACGCCGGATACCAGTAACCCCCGTCCCAGAAATACCAGCCTCCGCCAACAAAGATGATGCGGTTGTAGTGGCTGCTCCACCAACCCCGATCATGCCATTGCCTGTGGTAATTTCGAAACGCAGCATACTGCTGCCCGCTGAATCGGCTGCCCCGCCAATTGTTCGTGACCGTCACATTTCTGTTTCGGTTGACTCCGACGTTCCTAGTGGTGTTGCCGGAAACAGTCCGGTTACGAAAATTTCGTCCCGGGTTTACTGCAACATTGCCCTGGACACGAGCTCGATCGTTTTGTCGAACAGTGCGTTCACGCAAACGAATATTGGTCGTGTTCTCAGAACGAACGGTCGCGTTTGCGTGTCGCTCGCGCAAACGAGCATTGGTCGTGTTACCATTGAACCGCGGCGTGGTGCCGTAGGTATGTGTCCGCATCGGCGCCGTGGAAACGCTGCGTTGCGTCCGGATGGGCGACGTTCTGGTCACCTGCCGTGTCCTCACCGGCGCGACCTGCACTTTCGAGTTCCCGCCAGAGCCTCGATGGATCGTTGTCGTGGAAGTGTTGTTATCGTCTTGTTTCGTTTGGGCCAACGCCGCCGATGCGAGCGCTACACCCGTGCATATTGATATAATTAGATGTTTCATTTGTCCTTTTACCCCTTTGAAGGTTGGACAGATCGCAGGATGGATTATTCAACATCGTTAAGTATTGCTTTGGCTGACTCGCGTGTAGGCATCCGCCGCACTTTTCGTGTGACAAATCGACCGGTCAGAGCGCCGCAGCCGCTAACTGAGCTCGAGAGTCGCGACCGTGCGATCGGGTCAGATCGAGGATCGGCCCGAGCGGCACGATTCGGGTAGGATTAATTTCTTCGTGCGTCATGTAGTAATGACGCTTGATGTGATCGATGCTGACCGTCTCGGCGATTCCCGGCTGTTGATAGAGATCGAGCAGATAACCCTGCAGATTCGGGTAGTCGATGATGCGCCGAAGATTGCATTTGAAATGCCCGTGATAAACCGCATCAAAGCGAATGAGCGTGCAAAAGAGACGCCAATCGGCTTCGACCATCCGGTTGCCAAACAGGTATCGGCTTTTCGACAAACGCTTTTCAATTTCATCGAGCGCGTCGAAAAGTTTCTTGCACGAACCTTCGTAAGCCCGCTGACGCGTGGCGAAACCGGCCCGGTAAACTCGGTTGTTGACGTTGTCGTAAAGAAAATCGGAGAGCTTGCTGTGTTCGGCTTCGATGTCCTTCGGGAAAAAATCGATGTCTTTGTTTTTGGCAAACTCGTTGAAGACGCGGTTGAACATGGGACAGATGTCGTCCTCGCAATTGTTCACGATCTTTTTCGTTTTCTTGTCCCAAAGTGCCGGAACAGTCACCCGTTCTTTGAAATTCGGATTGGTCGCGGTGTAGGTTTGACTCAAGTAATGGAAGCCGTTCACCGGATCGGTCGATTCGAATTGGTCGAGTTTGTTCAGCGCCGAGCCGGGCCGGCTGCGTTCAGGGTCGCGGAAAGCCCATCCTTTCTCGTCGCGAAAAGGATCGACGATCGTCATGCCGATCGTGTCTTCGAGGCCTTTCAGCTTTCGGAAAATGATCGTGCGACTCGCCCACGGACACGCGAGTGAGACGTAAAGATGATAGCGACCCCCCGCCGCCGGATACGGGGTCGATCCATCATTCGAGATCCATTCGCGAAACGCGTCTTCCTGGCGTTGAAATTCGCCGGAATCGGTTTGTTCGGCAGGCGCGTGCGCTGGCACCACCCAATATAAGCAGAAATCAGGTCACGAGCACAGCGGTGGCGTCGAGTTTACCGGCGCGGAACTTTTCCAGTGCGGTGTTGGCTTGTTCCAAAGGAAAAGTTTTCACTTTTGTTTTCACTGGGATGAGCGCTGCGATCTTCAGAAATTCCTCGCCGTCGCGGCGCGTCAGATTCGCGACCGAAGAGATGACCCGCTCGTTCCATAGATCGACATAAGGAAATGAAGGGATGTCGCTCATATGAATCCCGCCGCAAACGACGACGCCGCCTTTGGCGAGCGCGCGCAGCGCGGCCGGCACCAGCGCGCCGACCGGGGCAAAAATAATTGCGGCGCCGAGTCTTTCGGGCGGCATTTCATCTGAACCGCCGGCCCAAACCGCGCCTAACGAGCGCGCGGCATCCTGTCCGGCTTTATCTCCCGGTCGCGTGAAAGCGAAGATTTCCTTTTGTTGATACAAGGCGACTTGCGCAATCAAATAGGCCGCGTTGCCAAATCCGTAAATGCCGAGCCGGCGGGCATCGCCGGTTTTCCAATACGATCGATAGCCGAGCATTCCGGCACAAAGCAGCGGCGCAACAGCCGCCTCCGCCAAGCCCGCTTCGGCGGCCAGGTCGACATCGAAAAGTTCGTCTGGGAGACGAAAACAATATCGCGCGTCGGCTACGGTGAACTCGGCGTAGCCGCCATCAATCGTGTAACCGGTGAATTTTGCGCGATCGCAAAGATTTTCGCGGTCAGACCGGCAATAAGTGCACTCACCATCGGTCCAGCCAAGCCATGGAACGCCGATGCGATCGCCAATTGAAAATCCATCCACGCTTTGATTGATTTGTTCGACCCGGCCGACAATTTGATGACCGAGAATCAGCGGAAGTTTTGGATTGGGCAGTTCGCCATCGACAATGTGAAGATCGGTCCGGCAAACCGCGCAGGTATTAACGCGAACGAGTAATTGTCCATGGCCCGGTTTGGGTTTGGGCAGGTCGCGGAGTGCGAGTGGTTGTCCGACTTCTTCGAGCACCATCGCGCGCATGGCGATGTATTAACCGGCATTAGGCGAATGGCAATCGGCGAGGTCTTTCCCGAATCGCGTCGGCGCTAGCCGTTTTGAGAAAGCAGCTCGTTACTCTTTTGCAATTCCGCGATCGTCGCGCGCAGTTCGGAAGTGCGCTCGCGAACGGCGTCTTCGAGGGCGGCGCGCTGATTATCGAGAAGCAAATGGGCGCGGCGGCTATTGAGAAGATTACGAATCCGCAGCGCAACTTCGACATGATCGAACGGTTTGAGCAGAAAATCGGTGGCGCCCGCCTCGAGCGCCCGTCGTTTGGTTTTCTCATTGGTATCAGCAGTGAGAACAACCACCGGCAGAAAATTTTCTTCTGATTGAGAAGAGAGCGATTCGAGAATGGCAAATCCGTCGGGAGGCGGCATCATTAAATCGAGCAAAACCAGATCGGGCTGAAAAGTTTTGTAGACTTGGAGGGCGAGTCTGGAATCGAGGACGGACTCGAAACGAGAGTAGCCCGCCTCGACCAGAATCTCTTCTAGGAGCGCCACGTTTACGGGCTCGTCGTCAATGATGAGAATCTTCATTTTGGCGAGGTCGGCCGAGTGATCCGGCCAGTGATTTGCTGCGCTCATGGGCTCGGGCAAGCCTCCTTCACATCTCCGTTGGAAATAGCCGCTGCTGGTGACTGTTCGACACTGTCAATGCCGTTGGTTTCGTCGAGGACTTGGAAAAATTTGTTAACATCCAGGGGCTTGGTCAGGTAATGGGCAGCGCCAGCGGACATGAGACGATTCATCTGCCGTTTGGTGGCATCGGCACTAATGACGACGACTGGAATGTGGCGCGTTGTTGAGTCGGCCTTTAACTGCGAGAGAACATCCCATCCCGGAAGATCGGGAAGGTGAAGATCGAGCAAAATGAGATCGGGCGTATGCTGGCGGGCCAAATCAAGTCCGACCTTTCCTTGCATGCAGGTGAGGAGTGCAGTGCCCGGCCGCTCCGCAAGCATTTGTTCGATCAGCGCCAGATTGGAAAGATTGTCTTCAATATAAAGGATACTTCGACTAGCCGGCTCTGAGCTCGGCTGCCGGGCGCCATTGGCTGCCCCGTCACGCGGAAATCGTTCCAGGGGTGATTTTGCCAGGGGAAGTTCAATCCAGAATGTGCTGCCTTTGCCCACAGCACTCTCCACTCCAATCGAGCCGCCCATCGCATCCATGAGCCGTTGCGACAGCGCCAATCCGAGCCCCGTTCCCTCGATAGCGGATTGTTCCGCGCCCAACCGTTCGAACGGCGTGAACAAGCGCGCGAGTTTTTCGGCGGGAATACCGGGACCAGTGTCGCTAACGAGAACGCGCACCTTTTCATTCCCAGGTACGTGATAAGAGACGGCGACCCCGCCAAAGAAAGGCGTGTATTTCACCGCATTATTGAGCAAGTTTACCAACACTTGTTTGAATCGCTGCCGGTCGGCGAGAACGTGAACGCCGGCATCAATATCGGCCGAGGCCGAAAGTTGAATGGAGCGCTCAGTGGCGAGCGGACGCATCAAGTCCAGCGTTTCTTCCAACGCGTCTGCGACACAAACTGGTTCGAGCGATAGTTGCATCCTTCCCGCTTCGATGCGGCTGATGTCGAGGACCTCGTTGATTAGATCGAGAAGATGCTTGCCGGCACTCAAAATGTAGCCGACGCGTTTGCGCTGTACTTCCGTCGGCTTTTGTCTTTCAAGAAGCTGGCCGAAGCCAAGGATCGCATTCAGCGGCGTGCGCAATTCGTGGCTCATCCGGGAGAGAAATTCGCTTTTAGCTTTGCTGGCGCGCTTTACCTCGTCCACCAGTTTGCGCTCCGTAACGTCTTGCACGGTACCGAACATGCGGCGCGGCTGACCGGCCTCGTCCAAAATGACATCGCCCTGGCTGTAGACAAACCGCACTTCCCCGCTGGGCCAGACGACGCGATATTCCACTTCGTAGCGCGGGCCGCCTCGAAGCGCCACCCCTATTGCTTGCATGACCATGTCCCGATCTTCGGGGTAGATCAGTTCCTGAAAACGGGCAAAGTTGTTGACGTCTTCCTCAGGCGACAGCCCAAAGACGCGGTTGGTTTCGCTGGACCACATGAGGCGGTCGGTAATAAGGTCGCGTTCCCAGTAGCCGAGGTGCGCAATGGCTTGGGCTTGCGCGAGTTTGTTCTCATTTTCTCGCAAGGCGGTGTCTTGAGATTGGATCTGGGCCAGCATTTGATTGAATGCATCGGTCAAAACTCCAACCTCATCGCCGCACACCTTTGCTGCGCGCACAGAGTAGTCGTTGTGATCGGCGATAGTCCGTGCGGTCCCAGCGAGTCGAAGAATCGGAGTGGTAATGAGATGCAGAAACTGGTTTGAGAGAATAAATGCAACAAGCAGCGACGCGACGAGCACCAGAGCAAAGATCCCGCCATATAGTTTCAGAAGCTGCGATGTCGTCGCGTGTAGATCGGCCAAAAGGTAGAGAGTCCCTTCGCGTGCACCGCTAGCCATCACTGGCTGCGCTAAAAGGATGCGGTCGCCGTCGATCCGGAACCCGGATTCCAATCGCGCGGCTTTGATTTGGGTTTCGTCCCGTGGTGTCCCAAAAAAAGCGAGCTGCTGCTGGTCCGCGAGCTCAAGCCGTGCACTAACGATTTGGGGCATTGTTCTAAGTCCGCCAAGTATTTGGGCGGCAGCATCCTCATCTTTGAACATGACTGCCGCAGCACAGTTGTGCGCTGTAATCTCGCCGACTACCGCCAGTTCGTGTGCCGAGTGCTGTTTCAGGGTGTACGCTTGAAAGCAGAACAGGGCTGCAAACGCGAGGAGAAGCACCACGCTGGCGATCATCATGATCACCAAGGTGATCTTTTGCCGGATAGGTCGATCGCGCAGCTTCAGCATGGAGCGAATTCCCAATTTCGAGCCGTGTAAGAGCTATTTTCGAGCCGAGCGTAAAGAATTGCGTTGCGGGTTAACGCCTTTTTTGAAACCAGCAACCGCTCGGACCTCAAACTGCTCGGCTACCGTGGCGATGGAACGCATTTTGCTTGGGAGAGGTGGTGTCCAATACCGAGGGACACCGAGTTTGCAGAATTCAAAAAGCCTACGCCCTTCGAATCACATCATGAATCCTTCTTCACCACCGGCTGAGAAGTCCGTAAAATCGCCACCGGTCAGGCGCGAAACGTCCGAACAATCTCAAGACGCTAACGTCTATTCGGAGCCCAGACACAAAAATAATCGCATCTTGACCGTCGCTTTACTGGTTGCGGTGGCAATCGCCTTGGGACTCGGGTTTTGGAATTTGTCCCGTCAATTAGCGCCTCAGCTAATCACTTCCTCAACATCGAAGGAACAAACCAGTGCGAGTTTGCTCCCGGAAAAGAGTGTTGCGGTACTACCGTTTGAAAACCTTAGCGACGATAACGAAAATGCATTTCTGGCCGACGGCGTGCAGGGCGACATTCTCGGCGCACTGTCCAAAGTCGCCGACCTCAAGGTCATTGGCCGCACTTCCGTCAACAGTTATGCCGCTGGCGGAGCGCGCAACCTGCACGAGATCGCCGAAACGCTCGGAGTCGCCTACGTCTTGGAGGGAACTGTCGGCCAGACGCATGGCAAGGTTCGCATCACGGCTCAATTAACTGATGCTCGCACCCAGAATCGTTTGTGGGCAGAGACCTACCAGCGCGATTTGGGCGAAGTGTTCGCAATTCAGAGCGAAATCGTCCAGCGAACGATCTCGCAGCTGCGAGCGAATGTCTCCGAAAAAGAGAAAGCTGCTATCGCAGAACGGCCCACCAAGGATCTCACCGCATACGGACTATACGTCCGGGCGAACGCGCTCACCGCAACCATTGCTCTCAACCCGCAGATCAACGACCGCTTACGCGAGGCGATTCAGTTGCTCGACCAAGCCATCGCACGGGACCCAGACTTTTATCTAGCCTACTGCGAATTGTCTGTCACACATGACTATCTGTATTTCTTTGGCCTTGATCACACGCCCGAGCGCCTCGCCCTGGCGGAGGCTGCGCTAAAAGCTGTCGTTCGCCTGAGACCAGATGCGGGCGAGACCCATCTCGCTCGCGCGAACTTCTTCTACCGCTGTTATCTCGATTACAATCATGCACGCACCGAACTGGGACTCGCGGAGCGGGCCTTGCCCAACAACTCCCAAATCTTCGAGTTAACGGGTTACATCGATCGCCGCCAGGGACTGTGGAACGAATCCGCCCGGAGTTTGCAAAGAGCTCTCGAACTCGATCCGCGCAATTTTTTTATGCTCCAGCAGATCGCGCTCAGTTATCAGGAATTCCGGCAGTTCGGGGCGATGGCTGCTGCGTTGGATCGCGCGCTCAAGTTGATTCCCCGCGATGTCGATACCCGGGTCACCCGTGCGCTTGTCGATCTTGAGTGGAAAGCCGACCCGCAGCCGCTGGATGAAATCATCAGAAAAACCTTGGCCGAAGACCCGGCAAAGGCGCCAGATCTGGCGGCCCAGTGGTTCTATGTTGGGCTTTGTGAACGTGATCGAGTGGCAGTTGCCCAAGCTCTGGCTGCGATACCGGCGAACGGAATATCGGTGGACCTGAATTTTCCACGCTCGTGGTGTGAAGGGTTGGCCGCCCGCGCTCGAGATGACGCCGCCGCTGCGCGAGCCGCGTTCCTTATCGCGCGCGCCGAAGTCGAGAAAACAGTACGCGAGCAACCGGACTATGGCCCCGGCCTTACGGTGCTGGGGCTGATTGATGCTGGACTTGGGCGCAAAGAAGAAGCAATTCGCGAAGGTCTCCACGCTGTCGAGCTATTGCCCATCAGTAAAGATTCCATCGACGGTGCAGAGGTGATGAAATATTTGGGTGTCATTTATGCATGGTGTGGCGAGAAGGATCTTGCCATTAAACAGATCACCGCAACCCTGCAAATCCCAAGTACTTTGAGCTACGGCAACTTGAAACTGCATCCGTACTGGGATCTACTGCGCGGCGAACCTCGTTTCGAGAAAATTGTGGCTGACCTGGCCCCGAAGAGCCGCGAGAAGTAATTCTTCGAAGCTGACGCGGGTTTGCAGGTAGCAGGCTGTTCCCCAGGCTACGGCGTTGGTAGCAGCGTCGCCGGCAGTTTAGCGCGCAGCAGCTGGCTCGAATTCGCCTTCCTTCGGCGGGGCCGGCGCGCCTTCGTGATGGGTGTGAGCGCTTCGCAGGAAAGGCACTTTGTCGAGAACGTGTTCCTGGAACCATTCCAACCAGAGATAGATCACGGGCGTGACAAATAACGTGATCAGTTGCGAAAAAATCAGGCCGCCGACAATCACCAATCCAAGCGGACGTCGCGAAGAAGCATCCTGTCCAAAACCAAGGGCGAGTGGCACCGCACCCATGAGAGCGGCAAGCGTTGTCATCATGATCGGACGGAAACGTTCGACGCTCGCTTCGTGGATTGCCGAGCGCAGGTCCCAGCCTTCATCGATTCGCTGCAAAGCAAAATCGACCACCATGATCCCGTTCTTCTTCACGATGCCAAGCAGGAGAAAAAGGCCGATCACGCTGTAGAGCGACAAGGTCGACCCAAAAATCCACAAGGTGAACAGTCCGCCGACGACGGCCGGCACGATCGCCGGAAACAATACCGTGATCGGGTGGACGTAGCTCTCGTAAAGAATTCCGAGGATCACGTACATGACAAAAATGGCGGCGATCAGGAGCAGCGGTAGCGCCTTGAAAAGCTGCCGGAAGACAAGCGCCTCGCCCTGAAACGTCGCTTGAATGCTCGGATACTGGTTGTGCACTTGGGCGAACGAATCTTCGATGAACTTTGTCGCATCACCGATGGCGACGTCCGGCAGCAAATTGAAATTAATCGTGACGCTGGTGAACTGATCGAAATGGTTTACGGCCTGCGGCCCGACCACCTGACTTGTCGACGTTACCGCGCGCAGGGGAACGAGATCCGAACTAGTTCCAGTTGTGGTGGTAATAGCGCCGATCCCCGTGCCGCCGCCGCTTTGGTTAATCGGGCTGCCGGTGTTGCTCCGCACATATAAATTGTCGAGGTCTCGCGGCTGCGCTCGCTCATCGTCCTTCACTTCGAGAATGACCTGATATTGGTCGTCCGGCTGTTTGATCAAATAGACGTAGTTCTGCGAATAGGCGTTCTTCAATAAACTTTGGATCGCGGAAGTCGAAACGCCATAGGTGGCAGCGCGCTCCCGATCGATGTTAATTTTCAGGTTCGGCGTGTTGTTGTAATAATCGGAGCGGACCGAAGCGAATCCTTTGAACCCGCGCAGCTTCGTCATCATTTGATTCGCCGCACCGTAGACATCTTGCGGAACGATGCCGCTGATCGTGTAAGCGTACTGGCCCTGTGTTTGGTTGGTTGCGCCGACATTGATTTGCAGCACTGGACTGGGCGATATGACCGCGGTCAGGCCAGGAATTGTATTGATCGACTTTTGTATTCGCAAAAGACATTGCTCGATCGGATCACGCTGCTCGCGCGGTTTAAAAATGCAAAAAATGATTCCTTGCGATGACGCGCTGCGTGATCCGGAACCGGCCAGAGTGAAAAATTGTGCCACGCTCTGTTCCGCGATGATTTTCTCGTTTACGAGTTTTTGAAAAGCCCGCATCTGCTCGGGCGACGACCCTTCCTGGGCGATGAAAACGCCGCGCGCAAAACCGCTGTCCCCCGGTGGAAGAAGCGTGAACGGCAAATGAGTGAAGAAGAACCAAAGGCCGAGAATACAAACGAGCAGAATCGGAATCGTCAGCCAGGCGCGATCGAGAAATCTATCCAGCGCCCGACTGTAGGCGTCAATCACGCGCTTGATAAAATTGCCGGTCCACCTTTCCATGCGCGCGCGTTTATGGCCGGCTCTGCGTTCACCCAAAATCCGCGCGCACATCAACGGCGTCAAAGTCAGGGAGACAAGACCTGACGCGAGAATCGCCACAATGATGGTGATCGAAAATTCCTGGAAAATGCGGCCGAGTAGTCCCGGCAGGAACACTAAAGGAATAAAAACGGCGGCAAGCGAAAGCGTCATCGACAAGATCGTGAACGAAATTTCTCCGGCCGTGTTGTAGGCCGCTTTCAGAATTGATTCCCCGTGTTCTGCCCGACGGATCACGTTTTCCAAAAAGACAATTGCGTCGTCGACCAGAAATCCGATGGCGAGTGTGAGCGCCATCAACGTCAGATTGTTGATCGAGAATCCAAGCATGCTCATCACCGCGAAGGTGAGCAGCAACGAAAGCGGCAGCGCGACCGCGGGAATAAGGGTGTCGGTTGCGCGACCGAGAAAAATATAAATCACCATCACCACCAGCACGAATGCGATCAGGAGTGTCGCCCGCACATCGTGGACGGAGTTAACAATCGTCTGCGATCGATCGAAAACTGGCGTGAACGTGATCGATCCCGGCAAACTTGCGCGCAGCTCCGGGAAAAGTGCCTTGACCGAATTCGCAACTTCAACCGCGTTCGCGCCCGCTTGTCGCGAAACCGCCAGCACCACGATTGAGCCCGGCGGATTAAATCCGCGCATCCAAAAGAAGCGTGAAGTGCGCTCGTCCTGCACACCTTGTTTAACCTCGGCGATATCACGCAGATAAACCGGCGAACGATCCTTGTTCCGCGCGACAATCAGATTTCGGTAACCGTCGGCCTGATCGATCTGGCCGTTTGGTTGCAAAACAAAGCTGCGATGCGGTCCGTCGAATTGTCCGGCGCCGGAGTAAACCGTTCCCCCTTTGATTGCGTTCGCGACATCATCCATCGTCAGCCCGCGCGAAGCCAATCCCGCTGGATCGGCCTTGATTCGAATCGCGCCTTGCACGCCGTAAATGTTCACTTGCGAAACGCCGGGAAGAATTGCGATCCGCTGCGCCACTGCGGTTGATGCGTACTTATATAGATCGCCGTCGGTCAACGTGTCCGACAGCAGGCCGAGCAGATACACCGCCTGATCGTTCGGGTTCGTTTTGCTGAACGTCGGTGGACTCGGTAAATCGATCGGCAACTTCCCGGTCGCGCGCTGAATCGCGGCCTGCACATCGGTCGCCGCGTCGGTGATACTTTTGCTCAGCACAAATTGAAGAGTCAACGAGGTGTTGCCCTGCGTGCTTTGGCTGGTGATGATGTCGAGCCCGGGGATTTGGAGGAATTGTTTCTCGAGCGGCGTAGCAATGTTGTTTGCCATCGTGACCGGATCCGCGCCCGGATACGCGCAGGTGACTTGAATAATCGGATAATCGACCGCCGGCAGATCGTTTACCGCCAGTTTGTTGTAAGTCGCGATTCCCGCGACGATGACGGACAACGTCAGCAAGACAGTCATCACCGGCCGGCGAATGAATGGGCCGGAAAGTCCGGTACCTTTAACCGGAACTAATTTGGCTTCTTTCGGCGTTGCCGATGTCGATCTTAGACGATTTTGATCTTGTCCCGCGTCTGCGGGGTGTTCGCCATCCGGCGCGCCGTCTTGCTGATCAGAACGCTCCATAAAAAAGCGTCACATCGCGCTTTTGCTGGCGGCAGCTTGATCGCTCGCTCCATTCGGAGCGTTGTATGGTTTGGGATCGACCTTCGTCCCCGGCGCAAGCGCGAGTTGTCCAGTCACGACGACTGTTTCACCGGGCTCAATGCCACTTTCAACGACCATGAGATCGCCATCTTGCCGCTGCCCCGGTTTGACTGGACGAAGATCCACGGTGTTATCGGGCTTCAGGACAAAAATGAATGGCCCACTTTGACTGATCTGGACAGCCTGCGATGGAACCAGCCGCGCGTCTTTGATCGTGTCGAGAATGAAACGAACACGCACGAATTCCGACGGCCAAAACGCGTGGTCCGGATTTGGCGTCACCCCGCGCGCTTTCACCGTTCCCGAACCGGGCTGGACTGCGTTGTCGATGAAATACAAATCGCCGAGACGCGGCGGAATTTTGTCATCCGGCGAATACGTTTGCACCTTCACGTTCGGTCCGCCGAGATATTTCCTCACTAATGCCAGATCCGTTTCGGCGACGGTGAAGTCGGTGTAAATCGGATCGAGGCCCTGAATTGTCAGCAAAACGGCGCCGCTGCCAGTGTTGCCGCTCACGATGTTGCCCACATCGACAAGGCGCAGTCCAGCCCGGCCGTTGATCGGCGATTTGATGTAGCAAAAATCCACGTTCACTTGAGCCGCTGCGGCTGCTGCTTCGGACTTGCGCGCGTTTGCCTGAGCAGTGTCGAAGTCCTGGGGGGCCGTGACGTTTCTCGCGCGCAGCTCCGTCTGCCGCTTCAGCGTCACCTGGTCTAGCGCAGCTTGCGCCTGCGCCTGCTGGAGAGCGGCTTGATAAGGGCGCGGGTCGATCGTGAAAAGGAGATCGCCTTTCTTCACATCGGCCCCGTCCTGAAAATGGCGCGCGATGATTTGTCCGCTGACCTGGGCTTGCACTTGCACGGTTTCGTAGGCGGCACACGTGCCGATTTCGTCCAGATAAAGCGGTACATCTTTGCTGATCACTTTCGCCACCAACACCGGTCGGACCGGCGGTTGCGTTGTTTTCGCACTCTGCACTCCGCGCTGCAATGTTCGCGCGACCGCGAACGCCGCCAGGAGAACGAACAGGAAATAACCCCAATTCGGAATTCGTTGCTTCGAGACACGACTTGTTTTCACTCGTCTCGGCTCCTGAAGTTCGGTAGCTGCTCCATTTCCTGATTCTAATCGGGCACCCATCTTAGTTTTGGCCGTTCTTTCCACCTCGAACTCGTCGAACGGAGGCTTGTTTTTCATTTCCATTCCCCTTTTCCGCTTTTTGTCGGATAGAATCCAACACGCGGATGCAGGTGCGAAGTTGGGACGGCGAAATATCGTCGAGTAATTCGTGTCGAAGTTGGAACGCCGCCGTGTTGATTTGTTCAATCACCCGTTGAGCGCGAGGCGCCAAATGCACCGTTTTGCAACGACGATCCTGCAACGAACTTTTTCGCGCCACCCAGCGATCGCTCTCCAGACGGTGCAACAGGGTCACAAGCGTTGGTTCTTCGATGCCGAGAAGCGCAGCGATCTCGGCCTGGGTCAACGGACCGGGCGCCACGGACAAATGCAACAGGGTCCGCCACTTAGCCTGGCTCAAACCCATCGGCTTCAGCCGCTCGTCCAATTTCAGCCTCCAGGCACGGGCGGTGCCATGCAAGAGCGGACCGAATGAATCAACATCAGTCTTCAAAAGTCAAAATTAGTTAGCATGCTAACTAATTCGAACTTAGAGCAGTGTCAATGCCACCGCTTATTCAATCTTGAGCAATAAGATCGATTCTTTGCGGTAATCGGTTGACCGCATGATGCGGTGCGGCTGGCGCGGCGCCCAGCGCTTGCTTTCCATCACTTCTTGTTCCCGTTCCGGGCGGACCAGCAGATAGCGCGCGTCCGTGGGCACTTCATCAATTTGGCTTGCGTAAACGAGTTTTGAGCGCATGTAAAAAAAGATCGGCTGATAATTTGGATCGAGCGCGTAAACCGTCTCCGATTGCGGAATCATCGATTCAACCTGCTTCGCAAGACGCTTGATCCGCTGCCGCCGGTCCATTTTCGGAACGACCGCAATTGCGTACGTCCACATGGCAAGGCAGGCCAGAACGACGATGCCGATAATCGTGCGACGACGCGCGTTAAAAGAAAACGATTTCCCCCCAAGCCACCTCGGCCAGCGTAGATTTTCCTCACAGAAAGTCATAGCCAGCAGCCAGCACGCGGGCACTAGCGCGGGCATCGCGTAGCGCGGGATCGATCCGGGGACAAGATTGACGATCACAAAAGGAACGAGCGCGCCCCAAGTCAGCGCTCGAGCAACTTGTCGATCTTTCTCCGCAGCGAAGTTTTCGAATCGCACCAGTGGCAAAAAAATTACCCACGGCAGAAGATAAAGAACGCCATGCGGAATATTGAAAATCCACCGGCCAAATTGAAAGTCGGTGCCGCGGAGCCGGCCGGTGAACTGTTGCGACCATTTCGTTGTCGCCGTGGCATGTCCCGCGGTTTGCAAAAACGGAACCGCCCAGGCCGCAAAAATTCCAAGCATCAGCGCGATACCGACGAAATGGGCCGGATGAAAGAGCGCTCGCCATCTGCGCTCTTTCCAAAGAACCGCGATCACGACGCCATAAAAGAACAAAAGATGAACGGGACCTTTGGCCAGCCAGCCCAGTCCAAGAAAAACAAACGGCAGCGTCCAAATCAACCAGGGCGATTTTTTCTGCTCCCAAAAACTCAGCCAGAAAATGATCGCAAGCGCATAAAGCGACACATAAAGCCCTTCAATTTCGATGAGTCGCCCTTTCTCGATGATACCCGCGTTAATCAGCCAGATGAGTGCGGCAATGGTCGCTCCACGCGGCCCCAGACTGGGACGCGACACCGTGGCAAAACTGAGCGCAACCAAAAGGACGGCAATCACTGACGGCATCCGTGCGGTCCACTCGTTCTGTTGCCCGAAAATCTTGAACGAGGCGACGACGAGCCAGTTAATTAGCGGCGGTTTCCGAAAGTAGGTTTCGCCACCGACCTGCGGCACCAGATAGTTGCCGGTCTCGAGCATCGTGATTCCGGGCAAAATTCGACGGCCCTCTTCGCCTTTGATCGCGAGGGACCCGAGCGCCGGAAGATAAAGCGCAGCCCAAAGGAGAATCACGATCAACAAATTACCGGCGCGCGAGTTCATTGAGGTGAGATGTTGGACGTTCCGCGAGCGTCGTTCAACCCCACAGCTTGACGCTCTCTCTCGACAAGGGTAAGTTCAGCGTCTAGTCCGCGCTGATTGGAGTGGGAAATGATGTCCCACTCCTTTTGGTCTGCGGACTGGATGTTTTATGAACGCTGAATTCATTGCCATGCTGGATTACCTGGAGCGGGAGCGCGGGATCAAACGCGAAATCCTGCTCGAAGCGGTTTCCACGGCGCTGCTTTCGGCATCCAAGAAAAGCGTCGGCGCCGCGCGTGATCTCAGGATCGACATCGACCCGCGGACCGGCGACATCCGCGCCCTCGCCAACCTCGTTGTGGTCGACGAGGTGACAAATCCGCAGGACGAGATCGCGCTCGCCAAGGCGCGCAGGATCAAACTGGACGCGAAAGTCGGCGACACTGTCGAGATGGAAGTGACGCCGCGAAATTTTGGACGCATCGCGGCGCAAACCGCCAAGCAGGCGATGATGCAGCGTATTCGGCAGGTCGAAAAGGAAATGATTTATGAGGAGTTCAAGGACCGCGCCGGCGAAATCGTCAGCGGCACGGTGCGCCGCTTCGATCGCTCGGACGTGATTCTCGATCTTGGAAAATTTGAGGCGATCATGCCGCAGCGCGAACGCGTGGTGGTGGAAGATTACAATGTCGGCGACCGCCTCCGCGCTTATGTCGTCGCCGTCGAAAATGGATTGCGCGGTCCCGAGATCATCGTCTCGCGCAGCCATCCGAATTTTGTGCGCCGCCTTTTTGAATTGGAAGTAAGCGAGATTGCCGATGGCACCGTTGAAATCCGCGGCATCGCGCGCGAGGCCGGTTATCGAACAAAGATCGCGGTCTGGAGTGCGAACGATAAAGTCGATCCGGTCGGCGCTTGCGTCGGCATGCGCGGGTCGCGCGTCAAAAACATTGTCCGCGAACTCAACAACGAAAAGGTCGACATCATCCGGTGGAGCTCCGATCCGAAGGAATTCGTTCTCGAAGCCCTCAAGCCGGCGAAAGTCAAAAATATTGTCTTCGATCCTGAGAAAAAGAGCGCGCAAATTTCGGTGGATGAAGACCAGCTTTCGCTCGCGATCGGGAAAAAGGGCCAGAACGCGCGTCTGACTTCACGACTTACCGGTTGGGAAATTAACATCGACAAGGACACATCGGCCACGACGGCGGTTGAGCAGAAAGTTGCGCAAGCAGCGCAAACGCTCGCCAAGGAATTACCGATCACTGAAGAACAAGCAGTGACGCTGGTGAAATCCGGCTTTACGAATCTGGAAGGTTTGCACGCCGCCGATGTTCAAGATTTGGTAGACATCCTCAGCGTGGACGAAGCAAAGGCGCGTGAAATCCACGACGCCGTCCACAAACAAGATGTAACGCAAGCAGCGGGCTCGGCTCAAGAAGCTTGAGCCATGAATGAATTTGTAAAATGGCAACAAAGACAAAAGCAAAAACAGCGGCAAAAAAATCTGCCGCCCACAAACCCGTTGCCACGCATAAGTCTGCCCCAGCCAAGGCGCAGGTTCCGAAAAAGAAAGTAGAGGCGCACGCTCCGCCACCGGCGAAAGCGCCGGTTCATCGCGCGGCGGAAGAAAAGCCTCACGCAAAACCAGGCGCCGCTCATCGTCCGCCCGTCGAGAGCGTCTCGCTAATCGACAAGAAGCACCCGCAGAAGAAAACTGCTGACGGCGAGATAAAAAAGAAAACCACAGTTCTGCCGCCGATCTCGCGAATTCGCGCCTCGTTGGAAGCCCCGACCGCGCCCCCGAAAAAACCGGAACCCCCTCAGCCGACAACGACAACCGATGGAGCGGCCGCAGTTGAAACGGCTGCTCCCGAAGCCGAAGCGCCCGCGCAAAACGTCATTCACATCAAGCCTCCGATTATTGTGAAGCAGCTCGCGGCCGAGCTTGGTTTGAAACCGCACCAGCTCATCGCCGAGCTGATGAACTTCAATATTTTCGCGAACATCAATCAGACGATCGAACCCGATATCGC
>Ga0209056_10002224_pt1 | contig 21065 bp, 23 predicted proteins | sample GraSoiAngelo_114_FD_185876 | JGI IMG/M metagenome (GOLD analysis project Ga0209056, IMG submission 185876) | Grasslands soil microbial communities from the Angelo Coastal Reserve, California, USA - 14_0903_13_40cm (SPAdes) (version 2) | ecosystem: Environmental > Terrestrial > Soil > Grasslands...
GGGCGCGGCGGAGCAGCTGCGCCGCGCCTACAGCGGGCGGCCCGACGCCGAGATCGGCGCGCACCTCGGCGAAGTGCTCTGGGTGATGGGCCGGCGCGACGAGGCCGAGCGCATCTGGCAGGAGTCGGTCAAGTCCGCGCCGGAAAACGACACGCTGCAGAAGACGATCAAGCGCTTCAAGCGGTAATGGCGATGGCGCTGCGGCGCTCGGCCGCCTATGCGCTTGCCAGCCTTCTGCTGGGGGGCTGCGCGCAGCTCGAGACGCGCCCGGCCCGGGAGGCGGAATTCGATCTCGCCGGCCGCCTGGCGGCGCGCTACGGGGAGGAATCGTTCACCGGCAATATCGCCTGGCGCCACGCCAAGGATTTCGACGAGATGCTCATCACCACTCCGCTCGGCCAGGGCGTGGCGCGCATCGTGCGCGATGGCGACCAGGTGGCGCTCACCACCGCCGAGCCGCGCGAGTACCACGCTGCAGACGTCGAGTCGCTCACCCAGCAGGTGCTCGGCTTCCGGCTGCCGCTCGACGGGCTCGCCGACTGGGTGCGCGGCCGGCCTTCCCCCGACCTCGAGCGGCGCGGCTGGAAGATCGAGTACCAGGAGTACGCCGGCGAATTGCCGGCGCGGCTGCGGCTGCTCTACCCGGGAATCGAGCTGCGGCTCATCATCTCGCGGTGGAAATGACCTGGTACCCGGCGCCGGGGAAGCTGAATCTGTTCCTGCACCTGCTCGGCCTGCGAACTGACGGCTACCACGAGTTGCAGACCGTCTTTCGCCTGATCGACCGCTGCGACCGCGTAGGCATCGCTCCGCGCCCGGACGGCAAAGTGCGCTTCGATGGGCCGCTCGGCGAAGAAAATCTCTGCGTCCGGGCGGCGCGGCTTCTGCAACGTGAAACGAGCTCCAGGCGCGGAGCCGAGTTGCGGCTCGAAAAGCACCTCCCGGTCGGCGGCGGGCTCGGCGGAGGCTCGTCGGATGCGGCGACGGTCTTGCTGGTCCTCAATCGCCTCTGGGAAGTCAATCTCGGCCGGGCGAGGCTGCGCGAAATCGGCCTGCAGCTCGGGGCCGACGTGCCGTTTTTCATCTTTGGGCGCAACGCCGTCGGCGAAGGCATTGGCGAGCGCCTGCGAGGACTCGAGCTGCCGGCGGCCTGGTACCTCGTGCTCACGCCGCAAGTCTCGGTTTCGACGAAGGAAATGTTCGCTTCGGCGTTGACAGCGGATACGAAACGACTCAAAATACCGCCCTTTTTCTCGGGACAGGGGCGCAACGATTTCGAGCCGGTCGTGACCGCTCGCTTTCCCGAAATTGCGGCGCAGCTGGCGTGGCTCAAGAGCCGATGCCCGCAGGCGCGCATGACGGGCTCCGGGGCTTGCGTGTTCGCCGAGTTCGAGACGAGGGTGCTGGCGGACGTGGTTCAATCCCAGTTGCCGGGGGGGATGAGCGGGTTCGTGGCGCAGGGGCTCGAGCGTCACCCGCTCCATGACCGGGCAGATTGAACAACTGGGGAGTCGCCAAGCTGGTTAAGGCACCGGATTTTGATTCCGGCATACGAGGGTTCGAATCCTTCCTCCCCAGCCATATACAGTGACCGCGATGACCACTGGGATGAACAGCGCGCCGCTAGACCGCCTGATGGTATTTACGGGCAACGCCAATCCGCGCCTTGCGCAGGACGTGGCGAAGCACCTCAATCTGCCCATCGGACGCGCGATCGTCGGCAAGTTCTCGGACGGCGAGGTGCTGGTCGAGCTGATCGAGAACGTGCGCGGCAAGGATGCCTTCGTGCTGCAGTCGACGTGCGCGCCGACCAACGACAACCTGATGGAGCTGCTGGTGATGATCGACGCGTTGAAGCGCTCCTCGGCGGCGCGCGTCACCGCGGCGATCCCGTATTTCGGCTACGCGCGACAGGACCGCAGGCCGCGCTCGGCGCGCGTGGCGATCAGCGCCAAGGTGGTGGCGAACATGCTGGCGTCGGTCGGCGTGGCGCGCGTGCTGACGATGGACCTGCACGCCGACCAGATCCAGGGGTTCTTCGACATCCCCGTGGACAACATCTACGCCGCGCCGGTGCTGCTGGGCGACGTGTGGAAGCAGCGCTACGAGGACTTGATCGTCGTCTCGCCGGACGTCGGCGGGGTGGTGCGGGCGAGGGCGCTGGCGAAGCGGCTGGAGTCCGACCTGGCGATCATCGACAAGCGGCGGCCGAAGGCGAACGTCGCCGAGGTGATGAACGTGATCGGCGAGGTGAGCGGGCGGACCTGCGTCATCATGGACGACATGGTGGACACCGCCGGCACCCTGGTGAAGGCGGCGCAGGTGCTGAAGGACGAGGGCGCGATCAAGGTGGTCGCCTACTGCACGCACCCGGTGCTCTCGGGCGGCGCGGTGGAGCGCATCGCCGGCTCGCCTCTCGACGAGCTGGTGGTGACCGACACCATCCCGCTGCGCGACGAGGCCCGCCAGTGCAAGAAAATCCGGCAGCTGTCGGTGGCCGGCCTGCTCGCCGAAACGATTTTGCGGATCTACACCGAGGAATCGGTGAGCTCGCTTTTCATCGAGTAGATTTCCCAATCCAGGAGCAACGCGATGGCAATTGAAATCACGGCGCGCAAGCGCGAAGCGCAGGGCACGGGTCCGAGCCGCCGCCTGCGCAACGCCGGCAAGGTGCCGGGCATTCTCTACGGCGGCGACCAGGGCCCGGTCAACATCGAGCTCGACCACAAGGACCTGTTCATCAACCTGAAGAACGAGAGGTTTCACGCCTCGATCCTGACCCTCGAGCTGGCCGGAACCAAGGAGCAGGTGCTGCTGCGCGCGGTCAACATGCACCCGTTCAAGCTGCAGGTGCAGCACGTCGACTTCCAGCGCGTCGTCAAGGACAAGAAGATCCACATGAAAGTGCCGCTGCACTTCGTGAACGCCGAGATATCGCCCGGCGTCAAGGAGCAGGGCGGCGTCGTCAGCCACGTGCTCAACGAGCTCGACGTCATCTGCCTGCCGGACGATCTGCCTGAATACATCGAGGTCGACCTCGGCAGCCTCGCGGTCGGCCACTCGATGCACGTGCGCGAGCTCGCGCTGCCCAAGGGCGTCGCGCTGGCGCTGCACAAGGACGAGAACCCGGTCGTCGCGACCGTGATCGTGCCGGCGCTGATCACCGAGGAAGAGGAAGCGGCCGCAGCCGCCGAGGCGGTGGCGCCCTCCGAGATACCGACGACCGAGCAGGCTGCTCCGCCGAAGGAAGGCGAGGCGCCTGCGGAGGGGGAGAAGGCCGCTCCGAAGGCTGCTCCGAAGGCCGCCGAGAAGCCCGAAAAGCCGGAAAAACCCGAGAAAAAAGAGAAGAAGTAGCCTACCTTGATCCGTCTCGTCGTCGGCCTGGGCAACCCGGGCAAGGAGCACGAACGCACGCGCCACAACGCGGGGTTCTGGCTCGTCGAGCGCTTCGCCTCGGCCAACGGCATCGTGCTGCGCAAGGACAACAAGTTCCAGGCGCTGGTCGGCCGGCACGAGCCGAGCGGCGCCTGGCTGCTCATGCCGCAGAGCTTCATGAACGCGAGCGGCCGCGCGGTGCAGATGCTCGCCGGGTTCTTCAAGATCAAGCCCGAGGAAATCCTGGTGGTGCACGACGAGCTCGATTTCCCGCCCGGCACCGCCAGGATCAAGCAGGGCGGCGGCATCGCCGGCCACAACGGCCTGAAGGACATCTCGCAGCGCCTCGCCACGCACGACTACTGGCGCCTGCGCCTGGGGGTCGGGAAGCCCCCGGCCGGAATGGAAGGCGCCGACTACGTGCTGCAAAAACCCCCGGCCGAGGAACGTGCGGCGATCGATGCGGCCATCGAGAGATCCCTGGCCGTGCTGCCGCAATGCCTGTCGGGCGACATCCAGAGCGCCATGCAGAAGCTGCACACCGACGATAAAAAACAGGAAGACAAAAAGCCGGAACCGAAGAAAGAGCCCGAGAAGGAAAGCGGCCTCAAGTCTTCGCTGAAAGCCCTGTTCGGCAGGAAATGAACCTGAAGTGCGGGATCGTCGGCTTGCCGAACGTCGGCAAGTCGACCCTCTTCAATGCCCTCACCAGGGCAGGCATCGCGGCCGATAACTATCCGTTCTGCACCATCGAGCCCAACGTCGGCATCGTGCAGGTGCCCGATCTGCGGCTCGAGGTGATCGCCGAGATCGTCCAGCCGCAGAAGGTGGTGCCGGCGGTGGTCGAGTTCGTCGACATCGCGGGTCTGGTCGCCGGCGCCTCCAAGGGAGAAGGGCTCGGCAACCAGTTCCTCGCCAACATCCGCGAGACCGACGCCATCGCGCACGTGGTGCGCTGCTTCGACGACCCGAACGTGATCCACGTCGCGGGCAGGATCGACCCGGTGTCGGACATCGGGACCATCAACACCGAGCTGGCGCTCGCCGACCTGGACGCGGTGGAAAGGCAGCTCGCCAAGCACGAGAAGGTGGCGCAGACTGGCGGCGACAAGGAGGCGCAACGCCTCGTTTCCGCCTTGAGGCAGGTCAGGCAAGCGCTGGATGCGGGGCTGCCGGCGCGCAGCGCCGAACTTTCGAAGGAGGAGCGCGCGCTGCTAAGGCCGCTCTTTCTCCTCACCATGAAACCGACGCTGTATGTCGCCAACGTCGCTGAACAGGGATCCCAGAAGTTCCTCGAACAAGTCGAGGCGTACGCGGCCAAGGAGGGCGCACCGGTGGTCCCGATCAGCGCTTCGATCGAAGCGCAGATCGCCGACATGCCGGAGGAGGACAAGAAGCTGTTCCTCGAGGACATGGGGATGGACGAGCCGGGGCTCAACCGCGTGATCCGCGCCGCGTACCAGCTGCTCGGGCTGCACACCTACTTCACCGCCGGTCCGAAGGAGGCGCGTGCCTGGACCATTCCGGCGGGGGCCACTGCGCCGCAGGCGGCTGGGGCGATCCACACCGACTTCGAGCGCGGCTTCATCCGGGCCGAGGTCGCGTCGTACGATGACTTCGTTGCCTGCGGCGGCGAGCAGGGCGCGAAGGAGTCTGGCAAGCTGCGCCTGGAGGGCAAGGACTACACTGTGCGCGACGGCGACGTCATCCACTTCCGCTTCAACGTCTGATGCTGCAGACCACCTTCGGCTCCGCCGCGCCCTCGGATATTCCCCACCTGGTCCGCCTGCTCGGGCTGCTCTTCACCCAGGAACCCGAATTCTCGCCGAACGCCGAGAAGCAAAGCGAAGCGCTCGACGCGATCCTCCACGATCGCTCGCGCGGGCGCATTTTCGTCGCCCGCGAAGCCGGCAAGGTGGTCGGGATGGCGAGCCTGCTTTACACCATCAGCACCGCCGAGGGCGGCAAGGCGGCGCTGTTCGAGGATTTCATCGTGCAGCCGGAATACCGCCGGCAGGGAATCGGCACGCGGCTGCTCGAGTACGTGATCCAGCAGGCGCGCGCCGAAGGCGTCCTGCGCATCACGCTGCTCACCGACCTGCAGAACGACAACGCGCAGGATCTCTACCGCAAGCTGGGGTTCGTCAATTCGTCGATGCAGGCGATGCGGCTGAAGCTGCAAAAATCTTCCTCAGCGTGACCGCGAAAGGCACGACCTCCGCGCCGTCGAGGACGCCCCGCTCGACCATCTCGCGGTGCAGCCGGCGCAGGTTGTAGTGCGGCACCGAGGCGTAGAGATGGTGCTCGATGTGGTAGTTCACCTGGTGCGGAAAGATCAGCCACTCGAGCCAGGGCGGCGCGACGTTGGTGCGTGCCGCGGTGAGCGGCGAGGAGAAATCGGTGGTCGCGCCGTGCTCGGCGATCGCGCGCAGCCTGAGAATAGCCTGCACCACCGTCACGAGCGGCAGGATCCACAGCACGAGGTATTGGACCAGGTAGCCGGTCAAGCCAAAGAGAAGCAGTGCGGCCAGGTGAAAGAAGATCACCGCGTTTCTGTCGCTGCGCGCCTCGTCACGCAACTTCGCTGAAGTGTCGTCGAGCGGCCGGACCGCTTTATTCGTCGCCGTGTTCAGCGCCGGCGCCCCGCCGAGGAAATAGGCGTACGTTTTCCACGCCGTTAGTCCTAAGAGGTCTTTGAGAAGCTTCTTGACGAGGTAGGCGCGACCGCGCGGATAACCGCCATGCAGCGCCGTGTCCGGATCGAGCTCGCCGTACAGGTGGTTATGGTGCAGGCGATGGATCACGCGGTAGGTGCGCATCGAGAGCCCCTGCACCGTCGAGCAGGCGCGGCCCACGGCGTCGTTGAGCCAGCGCGAGTCGTAGAGCAGATAGTGCGCTGCGTCGTGCGCCATGACAAAGAGCGCGTGCTGCCGCGTGCCCACGATGATTATTGATAACAGGATAATCAGAGGATTGGGCCAGAAGGCGAGAGCAGCTGCAATGGCGATCGCAATCACCGACACGTCCTCGACGAGCGCCACAGTGGCGCGCCACGCCGAGCGGCGGGTGAGGCGCTGCACGAGCTCTTTCGGCAGGGCCTTGCGAAAGTCGTCCTTGAATTCTTCGCCGCGAGCGGGTTCGCTCACTTGTCGATGCCGCCCAGCAGGATGTACTTGACTTCCAGGAACTCCTCGAGCCCGTACTTGGAGCCTTCGCGGCCGAGGCCCGACTGCTTCACACCGCCGAAGGGCGCAACCTCGGTCGAGATGATGCCGACGTTGGCGCCGACGATGCCGGTCTCCATCTCCTCGGCGACCCTGAAGATGCGGCCGACGTCGCGGCTGTAGAAGTAGCCCGACAGCCCGAACTCGGTGTCGTTCGCGAGGCGGATCACCTCCTCCTCGGTCTTGAAGCGGATCAAAGGCGCCACCGGTCCGAAGGTCTCCTCGCGCGAGACCAGCATGTCGGGGGTGACGTTCGCCAGCACGGTGGGCTGGAAGAACAGGCCTCCGCGCTCATGGCGCTTGCCGCCGACGATCGCTCTGGCGCCTTTGCCGAGCGCGTCCGCGACATGCTTCTCCACCTTCTCCAGGCCCTGCTGGTCGATCAGCGGGCCGATCACGACCCCGGGCTCGGTGCCGGGGCCGACCTTGAACCCCTTCACCTTCTCCGCGAGCCTGGCGGCAAAGGCGTCATAGACGCTGTCCTGGACGTAGATGCGATTGGCGCAGACGCAGGTCTGGCCGGCGTTGCGGTACTTGGAGGCGATGGAGCCTTCGACCGCGGCATCGAGGTCGGCATCGTCGAACACGATGAACGGCGCGTTGCCGCCGAGCTCGAGCGAGAGCTTCTTGATCGTGTCGGCGGACTGCTTCATGAGCGTGCGCCCGGTCTCCGTGGAGCCGGTAAAGGAGAGCTTGCGTACGCCGGGGTTGGCGCACAGCTCGCCGCCGATAGCGCGCGAATTTCCGGTGATGACGTTGAACACGCCTTTCGGGATGCCGGCGCGCTCGCCGAGCTCAGCCATGGCGAGCGCCGAGTAGGGCGTCTTGCCGGCGGGCTTGAGCACCACGGTGCAGCCGGCGGCGAGCGCCGGCCCCGCCTTGCGCGTGATCATCGCGTTCGGGAAGTTCCACGGCGTGATCAGCGCCGCGACGCCGATCGGCTGCTTGATGACGAGGACTCGCTTGTCGGTCCACGGCGAGGGGATGGTGTCGCCGTAGGCGCGCTTGCCTTCCTCGGCGAACCACTCGATGAACGAAGCGCCGTAGGCGATCTCGCCGCGCGCTTCGGCCAGCGGCTTGCCCTGTTCCGCAGTGAGCAGCTGCGCGAGGTCATCCTGGCTCGCCATCATCAGGTCGAACCACTTGCGCAGGATGACGGCACGCTCCTTGGCGGTCTTCGCGCGCCACGCCGGCCAGGCGCGCTCCGCGGCTTGGATCGCGCGCCGCGTCTCGGCGGCGCCCAGGTCGGGGACCGTGCCGAGCGCCTGCCCGTTGGCGGGGTTGATCACGGCGAGCGTTTTCTTCGCGTCCGCGCCGACCCACTGGCCATCGATATAGCACTGCTCGCGGAACAGCTTCGGGTCTCTGAGAGGGAGCGCCGGCAGGCCGGCTTGCGCGGGGGCGTTCATGGCGTTCTCCAAAACGAAAATTCTACTCTCGGCATGGTTACAATGACCGCGTCACCCGGAGGAGGAGACCATGAAAAGACTCATCGCAGTTTTGCTGTTCTTCGCGGCCGCCGCCGCGCACGCGCAGTATCCGCAGCGTCCGGTCCAGCTGATCGTGCCCTGGGGCGCGGGCGGCGGTACCGACGCCACCGCCCGCATCATCGCCAGCCTCCTCGAGAGGGAGCTGAAGCAGCCTATCAACGTCGTCAATCGCACCGGCGGCTCCGGGGTCGTCGGGCACCAGGCGATCGCGTCGTCGCCGGCCGACGGCTACACCCTGGGCATGATCACCGTCGAGATCACCATGATGCATTGGGTTGGGCTCACGCCGCTCACCTACAAGGACTACACGCCAGTCGGCCTGGTGAACGCCGACCCGGCGGGAATCCACGTCAGGGTGGACTCGCCCTACAAGAGCACGAAGGACCTGATCGCCGCGATCAAGGCGACGCCGGGAAAGATGAAAGCCTCCGGCACCGGGCAGGGCGGCATCTGGCATCTGGCGATCGCCGGACTGCTCAAGGACCAGGGCGTCGAGCCCACCGCGCTGCCATGGGTACCCTCGAACGGCGCGGCGCCCGGGCTGCAGGACCTCGTCGCCGGCGGCGTGGACGTAGTGCCCTGCTCGATTCCCGAGGCACGCTCGATGATCGATGCAGGCAAGGTGCGGGCGCTCGCCATCATGGATGCCAACCCGCCGGCGCTCTATCCGGGCGTGCCGACCCTCAGGAAGGAGCTCGGCACCGATTGGGCCATCGCTGCCTGGCGCGTGATTGCCGCGCCGAAGGGGATTCCGGCCGACGTGCACAAGACGCTCGTCAACGCGCTGAAGAAGGTCTACGACTCCAAGGACTACAAGGACTTCATGGCGAGCCGCGGCTTCGGCGTGCTGTGGGCCGATCCCGAGGGGACAGCGAAGTTCATGGCGAAGTCGGACAGCGATCTGGGTGCCGCCCTCAAAGCCGTCGGCCTCGCCAAGTAGCTTGAAAGTCAATGACGCCGTCACGGGCGTGGCCCTGCTCGCGCTCGCGGCGGTGTTGCTCTGGCATATCCAGGGATTTCCGGAGATGCCGGGGCAGAAGTTCGGGCCGGCATGGTTTCCGGGGCTGATCGCGATCGGCCTCGGGGTTTGCGGCGCGCGGCTGGTCTACGCAGGCGCGCGGCACCGCGGTCCCTGGATGACCCTTCCGGAGTGGGCGCACGGCGGGCGGCCGCTGGCCGCCGTCGCCTCGGTCCTGGGCGGGCTGGGCTTTTACATCATCGCCGCCGATACGCTCGGGTTTCATTTCACCGCGCTACTTCTGATGGCCCTCTGGACGCGTTTGATGGGAGCGTCCTGGCGCATCGTCGTCCCGGTCGCCGTGCTGGCGCCTATAGTGATCCACCTCGCGTTCTACAAGCTGCTGCGCATCCCGCTGCCCTGGGGCGTGCTCGAGCGCTTCGCGTTCTGACGTGACCGCCACCGTCCTCGCCCAGGCGCTGTCGCAGTTGTTCGATCCCTACGTGCTCTGGGTGATCCTCGGCTCGGCGGTGTTCGGACTGTTCGTCGGCGCGGTGCCCGGGCTCACTGCCACCATGGCCACGGCACTGCTCGTGCCGGTGACCTTCTTCATGCCGCCGGTGCCGGCCATTGCGTCCATCGTGACGGCTACTGCGATGGCGATCTTCGCCGGCGACATTCCGAGCTGCCTGCTGCGCATGCCGGGAACGCCGGCTTCGGCGGCCTACACCGATGAAGCCTATGCGATGACGAAGAGGGGGCAAGGCGAGCTCGCGCTCGGCGCCGGGCTCGTGTTCTCCGTCATCGGCGGGCTGTTCGGCACCGCGGTGCTGATCGCCGCGGCGCCGGCGCTGGCCGAGATCGCGCTCAAGTTTTCGTCGTTCGAATATTTCTGGCTGGTGGTGCTCGGCCTGGCGAGCGCGGTGTTCCTCGCGCTGGCGAATCCGCTGAAGGGCATCGTCTCGCTGCTCGCCGGCCTGCTGGTCGCCTCGGTCGGGCTCGACAACCCGGCGGGATTTCCGCGCTTCACCTTCGGCAATGCGGAGCTTGCCGGAGGCCTCACGCTGATCCCGATCATGATCGGCATGTTCGCGGTGTCGGAAATCATCCGCAACGTCGCCACCATCGACCAGCCCTGGGAGATGGCCCAGACGCGCATCGGCAACGTGTTCAACGGCATGTGGCAGCTCACGCGCCGCTACTGGCTGTCCATCATTCGCGGCAGCGCGCTCGGCACCGCGATCGGCGCGCTGCCAGGCGCGGGGGCAGACATCGCCGCCTGGATGTCTTATGCGATGTCGAAGCGATTCTCGAAGGAGCCGCAGAAATTCGGCACCGGCCACGTCGAGGGCATCATCGAAGCGGGCGCCTCGAACAACAGCGCGCTCGCCGGCGCCTGGATTCCGGCGCTGGTGTTCGGCATCCCGGGCGACTCGATCACCGCGATCGTGATCGGCGTGCTCTACATCAAGGGCCTCAATCCCGGCCCGACCATCTTCATGAACAACCCGGTGGCGATCTACGCCATCTTCATGGTGTTCATCCTCGCCAACCTGCTCATGCTGCCGCTCGGCTGGGCGGCCATCAAGGGCGCAAAGCAGATGCTGCGCGCGCCGCGCTCCGTGCTGATGCCGGCGATCCTGCTATTCTGCGTGGTCGGCTCGTTCGCCATCAACAATTCCATCTTCGGCGTCACGCTGATGCTGGTTTTCGGGGTGATCGGCTACGTGATGGAAGAAAACGGCTTTCCCATCGCGCCGGCGATCCTCGGCATGGTGCTGGGCGGCATGCTGGAGGAGAACTTCATCAGCTCGATGATCAAGGCGGACGGACGGCTGCTCGCATTTTTCGAGCGGCCGATCGCCGGCGGCCTCGGTGCGCTCGCGCTCGCCGTGCTGTGCTTTCCGTTGATTCGGCGCGCGTATCGGTATTAGCATGCGTCGTAACTCTGGAGGAGAAGCACCATGATCACGTTTGCCATCAACGGCAGGGAAACGCTTTCCGACCAGCCGCCCGATACCCCGCTGCTGTGGGTCATCCGCGACGAGCTCGGTCTCACCGGGACCAAGTTCGGCTGCGGCATGGCGCAGTGCGGCGCGTGCACGGTTCACGTGAACGGCGTGCCGACGCGATCGTGCGTCACCCCGGTATCGGCGGTTCAGGGAAAGAGAATCACCACCATCGAGGGGCTGTCGCCCGACGGCGATCATCCGCTGCAGAAGGCGTGGATCGCCGAGCAGGTGCCGCAGTGCGGCTACTGCCAGTCGGGCCAGATCATGGCCGCGGCGGCGTTGCTTGCTAGGACGAAAAGCCCTACGCGAGAGCAGATCGTGCAGCACATGTCGGGCAACCTCTGCCGCTGCGGCACCTACAACCAGATCGTCGCCGCGATCCAGCGCGCGGCGAGGGAAGCATGAGGAGGCGGCCATGAAACCGGGATTCGAAGGCATCGCCTTCCAGGGCATTTCGCGCCGGGCATTCCTGATCTCGAGCGGCGCCGCCGCCGTCGGCATCGCTTTTGGTTCCTTTTCCGACAAAATATTTGCCCAGCTAGAGCCCTTTTCCCCCAACGGCTGGGTGCGCGTCGGCACCGACAACATCGTCACCGTGTATGCGCCCGCCTGCGAAATGGGGCAGGGCGTGATGACCGCCATGCCGCTGCTCATCGCCGAGGAGATGGACCTCGACTGGGGCCGCGTTCGCGTCGAGCAGGCGCCGTACAACCCAAAGCTGTTCGGCAACCCCCTGTTCGGCGGCAACATGCTTGCCGGGGCTTCGCGCACGACCCGCGGCTACTACGAGGTGATGCGGCTCGCGGGCATGCAGGCGCGCCAGATCATGATCCAGAGCGCGGCGCTCAAATGGGACGTGCCGGCCGGCGAGCTCGGCACCGAGCCGAATGCCGTCGTGCACAAGGCGTCGGGGCGCAAGCTCAGCTACGGCGAGATCGCGGAGTTCGCCACGGTCCCGGCCAGCCCGCCGCAGTTCACGCGCGAGCAGCTCAAGCGGCCGAGCGAGTTTCGCCTCATCGGCAAGGACATTGCGCGCATCGAGGTGCCGGACAAAGTGAGCGGACAGGCCAAATACGGCATCGACGTAAGATTGCTGGGCATGCTGTACGGCGCGGTATTGCGCGCGCCGGTCAACGGCGAGGCCCCGCTCAGCGTCGACGACAGCGAAGCGCGCAAAGTGGAAGGCGTGCGGCAGATCGTGCGCATGCCGTATGGCGTCGGCGTCGTTGCCGACACCTATCCCGCAGCGCTGAAGGCGAAGAAGGCGCTGAAGGTCGAGTGGACGCAACGCTCGAAGGCGAGGGCGTATACCTCGGAGAAACTGATTCCCGAGTACCTGCAGCGCGCGCGAAACCTCGCCGATAAAGGCGCCGTCTACGAAGCGCACGGCGACGCGAGAGAAGCCATGGCGAAGGCCGCGAAGCGCGTAACGGCCGAGTACACGTCGCTCAACGTGACTCACGCCTGCATGGAGCCGATCAACTGCACGGCGCGCGTGGACGGCGAGCGCATCGAGTTCTGGGCGCCGACGCAATCGCCCTTCGGGGTGTTCCTCGCCGCCGTCAAGGCGCACGGCTTCAAGCCCGAGAACGTGAAGATCAACGTCACGCTGCTCGGCGGCGGCTTCGGCCGCCGCGCCGAGAACGACTACGCGGTCGACGTCGGGTTCCTCGCCAAGGCGGTTCCCGGCTACCCGGTGAAGCTGATCTGGACGCGCGAGGACGACATCCAGTTCACGAAGCCGCGTCCGCTCACCGTGCAGCGGCTCGAGGCCGGGCTCGACGAGCAGGGCAACCTGGTTTCGTTCCACCACCGCATCGTCGGCGAGTCGATCTACCGGCGCTTCGCGCCGCCCGCGTTCCAGGCGAGCGGCGGCAAGGACCTGCCGCTCTGCGAAGGCGCCTACGAGCCGACCTATGCCTATCCGAACTTCGCGCTCGAGCAGCTGTTGGAGGAGCGCGGCGTCGACGTCGCGGTCTGGCGCGCGGTGGGCGGCGGCTATACCAAGTTCGCGATCGAGACTTTCATCGAGGAAGTCGCGGCCGCGGCCGGCAAGGATCCGGTCGACTTCCGCATGCGGCTGCTCGCCAAGGATCCGCGCGGCCAGGCGGTGATGCGCGAGGTGATGGCGATGGCGGATTGGAGCCGGCCGCGTCCCGCCGGGCGCGCGCTCGGCATCGCCTACAGCGACATCTGGGAGACTTACTGCGCGATGGTCGCGGAGGTGTCGGTGGACCGCAAGACCGGCAGCATCAACGTGCACGAGATCTGGAGCGCGGTCGACACCGGCGTCGCCTTGCAGCCGAGGAACGTGGAGAGGCAGATCGAGTCTGCCGCCGTGTTCGGGCTGAGCGGGGTGAAGGAGAAGCTGCTTTACAAGGACGGCGCGCCGCAGCAGTCGAATTTCCACGACTACCCGGTGCTGCGCATGAACGAGGTGCCGAAAATCACCGTCAGGGTGATCGTCACCGATAACAAGCCGGGCGGCATCGGCGAGGTCGGCCTGCCGCCGGTGGCTCCGGCGGTGGCGAACGCCGTGTTCAAGCTCACCGGGAAACGGCTGCGCGAGCTGCCGTTCGACCCGAGCCTGCTGAAGGCTTAGCGGGGTTTGTCGCCGGCGAGGGTGATGCGATGCATCACCCTGCGGTGCCCGTGATAGTCGTTCACGGGGTTGTGCTGCGTGCAGCGGTTGTCCCAGAACGCCAGCGAGCCCGCGCGCCACTTGAAGCGGCAGGTGAACTCGGGCTTGACCTGGTGGCGGAAAAGAAACGCGAGCAAGGGCGCGCTTTCCTCCTCGGTCATGCCGCTGAAGCGCACTGTATGCGCGATGTTCACGTAGAGGGCCTTGCGGCCCGTTTCCGGGTGGGTGCGGACGACGGGATGCTCCGCCACATAATCCCTGCCGTCACCGCCCTTTTCCTTGACGCGATCTTCACGCGTCCTGGTCACATCCGCCTTTGCGGAGGCATTGACTGCGGTGAGGCCCTCCAGCAAGCGCTGCATCCCCGCGGACAGCGTCTCGTAGGCGAGGTACTGGCTGGCGAACTCGGTGTCGCCGCCGTAAGGCGGCACCTCGCGCGCGAGCAGCAGCGAGCCCATCGGCGGCTCTTCGAGATAAGCGGTGTCCGAATGCCAGATGCCGCCGAAGTTCTGGCGCTCGTGCTCGAGCTTCTTGACCTCGATGATCCTGGGGAAACCGGGGATTGGTTCTACGAACGGGTACTCGATCGGCCGGCCCATGCGCTCGGCGAACTCCATGAACTGGGCCGGCGTGAGCGGCTGGTCGTGGAAGAAGATGACCTGGTGCTCGAGGAAGGCGCGCCGGATCGCCGCGACGGTCTCACTCGAAAGCTGCGTCAGATCAACGCCGAGGATCTCGGCGCCCAGCGCGCCGGCGATGCGCCTGACCTCCAGTTTCACTCGAGCCTGATATTCGCCGCCTTGATGATCGCGGCGTAGCGCTCCTGCTCGCGCCGCATGAAGGCGGCCATCTCGTCGGGCGTGCTTGAGACCGGGTCGAGCCCGATGTTGACCATGCGATCCTTCAGGTCGCCGGACTGCAGGGCCTTCTGGATCTCGGCGGACAGACGCACCAGGACGTCGCGCGGCGTTCCCGCCGGCGCGGCGTAGCCGACCCAGGCGGCGGCGTCGTAGCCCGGCAATTCGGCGGTCTCGGCAAGGGGCGGCACATCGGGCATCGCGGCGGTGCGCCGAGCGGTCGAAACGCCGAAGGTCTTGAGCCGCCCGGCCTTGATATGGCCGACGGTCGCCGCCACCGTCTCGATCGTATAGGTGATCTGGCCGTTCATGATATCGGTGATCGCCGGCGCGCTGCCCTTGTACGGCACGTGGCGCGCCTGGATCTGCGCCATCGAATTGAAGAGCTCGGTGAACAGGTGCGCGGTGGCGCCGGTCCCCGACGAGGAAAAGGTGTACTTGCCAGGATTCGCCTTCACCAGCGCGATGAACTCCTTCGCGTTGCTCGCGGGAAAGGCCGGATGCGTGACGAGCGCAAAAGGCGTCATCGCGACCAGGCTGATCGGCGCCAAGTCGTTGAGCGGCTCGTAAGGGGTTTTCTGCAGGTTGGGCATGATCGAGAGCGGGCCGCTCGAAGCCGCGAGCAGCGTGTAGCCATCGGGCGGGCTCTTTGCGACGGCGTCGGTGCCGATCGCGCCGCCGGCGCCGGGCTTGTTGTCGATCACGAAAGCCTGGCCGAGCGCTTCCTGGAGCTTTTGCGCCACGACGCGCGCCGCGATATCGGTCGCCTGGCCGGGCGTCCAGGGAACGATGACCTTGACCGCGCGATTCGGGTAGCTCTGCGCAGCCGCGGCGCTCGCCACGAGCAGGGCCGCCAAGCACGCAAATCTCGTCATGGGATCCTCCTCCTCGGTCCAATTCTAAGGCTAGAAGGTGCCGGGATAGGCGCCGCCGTCCAGCAGCAGGTTCTGGCCGGTAATGTAGCCTGCCTGCGCGCTGCACAGATAGGCGCAGGCATCGCCGAATTCCTCGATGCTGCCGAAGCGGCCCGCGGGGTTCGCCTCGGCGCGGGCCTTGCGCAGCTCCTCGTAGCTCTTGCCGCTCGCCTTGGCGTTGAACTGGAAGTTCGAGCGCAGCCGGTCGGTGTCGAAAGGGCCGGGCAGCAGGTTGTTGATGGTCACGTTGTGGCGCACGGTCTTGCGCGACAGCCCGGCGATGAAGCCGGTGAGGCCGGTGCGCGCGCCGTTCGACAGGCCGAGCTCGGGGATCGGGTACTTCACCGCGCCCGAGGTGATGTTGACGATGCGCCCGAAGCTCTTCGCCATCATGCCGTCGACCACCGCGCGGATCATCAGGATCGGCGCGATCATGTTGGCCTCGAGCGCCTTGATCCAGGTCTCGCGGTCCCAGTCGCGAAAGTCGCCCGGCGGCGGGCCGCCGGCGTTGTTGACCAGGATGTCGGGCGAGGCGCAGGCGCGCAGCGCCGCCTGCCGGCCCTCTTCCGTGCTGATGTCGCCCGGCACCGCCGTCACCTCGATGCCGAAGCGCTCGCGCAGCTCCGCGGCCGTCGCCTCGAGCGCCTCGCGCCCGCGCGCGGTGATGACGAGATTCACGCCTTCCGCCGCGAGGGACGCGGCGCAGCCCTTGCCGAGGCCTTTCGACGCCGCGCAGACGAGGGCGGTCTTGCCGCGAATTCCGAGGTCCATGATTTTTCCTAGGGCTTGAAAATGTTCATGAGCGTGACCTGAGCGTGACGAGAAGGACCCCGGCGATGACCAGCAGCCCGCCTGCCGCCTGCCGCCACGTGAACGGCTCATCGAGGCCGAGCGCGCTCGTAGCCGCGACGCTGACCGGCCCGACGGCGCCGATCAGCGCGAAGCGGTTCGCGCCAATGCGCTTGAGCGCCTCGGCCTGCAGGAACACCGGCAGCACCGTGCTGAAGGTCGCCATGATGGCCGCGTACCACCATACCGCGGCGGGCAGCTCGAGGGCGAAAACCGGCTCAAGCACGAGGAACTGCGCTGCGGCCGGCACGGTGGCAACGACCATGGTAAACGCGGTGAAGCGCATGGAGCCCACCCGTTTCACCATCTGGCTGCCGGCGACGAGGTAGACCGCGTAGCAAAGCGCGGAGGCGAACACCAGCAGCACGCCGAGGACGAACAACCTGCCCTCCGGCGTCGCGTCGACCTGGTTCGACAGCACGAGGGCAATTCCGGCATAGCTCAGCACGAGCGCGAGCACTTCCCGGCGGCTGGCCGGCTTGGCGAGGAACAGGAACGACAGCAGCAGCACCAGCGTGGGATAGAGGAACAGGACCAGCCGGCCGACCCCGGCGCCGACGTACTGCAGGCCGATGAAATCGAGAAAGCTCGCGGCGTAGTAGCCGATGCAGCCGAGCGCCACGACACCCGCCCAGTCGCGCGCGCCCAGGCGCGGCTGCTGCCCGCGCAGCCACCATGCGATCGCAGCGAAGAACGGCAGCGCCAGCATCATGCGCAGAAAGAGCAGCGTGGTCGGCGTGACCGGATGGGCGGCGTAGGACAGCTTGATGAGGATCGGGCGGAACGAGAACGCGAGCGCCCCGATCAGCGCGAATGCCACGCCCCAGGCCCGGTACGACGCCTCGCTCAACGGCGGTTCTTCGCTATGAGCAAAGGCGAGGCCATGACGTAAAATCATACTATGTCGGGGCACAGCAAATGGGCGAACATCAAGCACCGCAAGGCCGCCGCGGACGCGAAGAAGGGCAAGGTCTTCACGCGACTCATCAAGGAGATTACGGTCGCGGCGAGGCTCGGCGGCGGCGATCCGGATACCAACCCGCGGCTGCGCCTGGCGATGGACAAGGCGCGCGAGGCCAACATGGCCAAGGACAGCGTGCAGAACGCGATCAAGCGCGGTGCCGGTCAGCTCGACGGCGTGACCTACGACGAGGCGCGCTATGAGGGCTATGGGCCGGGCGGCGCTGCGATCATGGTCGACTGCCTGACCGACAACCGCACGCGCACCGTGGCCGAAGTGCGCCACGCGTTCACCAAGAACGGCGGCAACCTCGGCTCGGACGGCTCGGTCGCCTACCTGTTCCGCCAGGTCGGCCAGTTCGTATTCGCGCCCGGCACCAGCGAAGACCGCGTCATGGAGGCTGCGCTCGACGCGGGCGCCGAGGACGTGCTCAAGAACGACGACGGCTCGGTCGAGCTGATTTGCGCGCCGGCCGATTTCGCGACGGTGAAGGCAGCGATGCAAAAGGCGGGCCTCAAGCCCGAGCTCGCCGAAATCACGATGAGGCCGAACGCCGAGAGCTCGCTCGCGGGCGGCGAGGCCGCGAGCCTGCGCCGGCTGCTGGAGGCGCTCGAGAATCTCGACGACGTGCAGGACGTGTACACCACCGCGGTGATCGACTGAGAATCCTCGGCATCGATCCCGGGCTGCGGGTCACCGGCTTCGGAGTGATCGAGTCGAGCGGCGCGCGGTTGCGCTACGTGACGAGCGGCTGCGTCAAATCCGGCGGCGGCGATCTGGCGACCAGGCTGAAAGCGATCCTCGAGGGGCTGAACGGCATCATCGCGGCGCACGCCCCCGGCGAGGTCGCGGTCGAGATAGTGTTCGTCAACGCCAATCCGCAATCGACGCTCGCGCTCGGGCAGGCGCGCGGCACGGCCATCTGCGCCGCGGTGCTCGCCGGCCTCCCGGTCGCGGAGTACACCGCGCTCCAGGTCAAGCAGTCGGTGGTCGGCAACGGCCACGCCAGAAAACAGCAGGTGCAGCACATGGTGCGGCGCCTGCTCGCCCTGCCGGGCGACCCGGCGCCCGACGCTGCCGACGCGCTCGCTTGCGCGATCTGCCATGCCCATGGCTCTAAGCTCGGCGCGCTCTCGACGAAGGGCTTTCGCGTGCGCAAAGGCAGGCTCGTCTGATCGGCCGGCTCACCGGGCGGCTCGCCGCGAAGCACCCGCCGCAGGTGCTGGTGGACGTCGGCGGCGTCGCCTACGAGCTCGACGTGCCGATGAGCACCTTCTACCAGCTGCCGGCGACCGGCGAGGCGGTGAGCCTGCTCACGCATCTGGTGGTGCGCGAAGACGCGCACACGCTGTACGGCTTCGCGACGCTCGAGGAGCGCGCGGCGTTCCGCCAGCTGATCCGCATCTCGGGCATCGGCGCGCGCACCGCGCTCTCGGTGCTGTCCGGGCTGTCGGTCGCCGACCTGGCCGAGGCGGTGGCGATGCAGGAAGCGGGCCGCTTGGTCAAAGTGCCCGGTATCGGCAAGAAAACCGCCGAGCGGCTGCTGCTCGAGCTGAAGGGCAAGCTCGTCGAGGTGAGCGCCGCGCCGGCGCGCGAATCCGCCTCCGACGTGATCCACGCGCTGGTCGGGCTCGGCTACAGCGAGAAGGAAGCGCTCGCCGCCGTGAAGGGGCTGCCCGCGGGCATCGCGGTGGCCGACGGCATCCGCGCGGCGCTTAAAACTCTGGCGAAGTCGTGAGCTTGTCCGTAAGCTAGTGCCGTACCGGTCAAAAAACGAAGAAAGGAGACGCTCGATGAGAAGGGAGAAGCACGTGTTCCTGGCCGCGATCGCGGCGGCCGCATTGACGCTGCCGGCGCTCGCGCTGGCGCAGGATGCCCGCGGGTATTTCGGCGTCAGCATCGGGCCGTCCAAGGCAAAACACTGGTGCGGCAGCGAGCTGCCGCCCGGAGCGGCGCTCGCAGCGTGCGATCCCCGGGGCAAGGGCTGGAAGATGTTCGCCGGCTACAGGATCAACCGGGTTTTCAGTTTCGAGGGCTCGTTCATCGATTTCGACAAGGCCTCGCTCACGGCGACCTCGGGCGCCGAAACGACCACGGTGCGCGCCAGGGCAACCGCCTTGAGTGCCGCCGCGGTCGGGACCATTCCACTGTGGAACCTCGAGCTCTTCGGCAAAGTCGGGATCGCGAAGGTCAAGGCGGAGAGCAACGAGGCCAGCCTTTCAGGAACCACTTTCAAGCTTGGCAAGAACGACAACGAGGCGCACGTCGGGCTAGGGCTCGCTTATCGCCTGACCCGGGAGTGGGATGTGCGCGCGGAATTCGAGCGGATAAGGGACTCCAAGATCGACTTCTTCTCGCTCGGGATCCAGTACCGCTACTGAGCTTCCACCGGGCTCCGCTGTAGCGTCGGCACAACACTAGCGGGCAAATTCGCCCCAATTTTGGCCGACTTATCCTTCGTCACGTTGTTTTTCTGTCAATTCCTCTAGTCTTACTGCCGCAGTTCTAGGGGCTGTTTTCATCAATAACGAAGACGAAGGAGTGATCCATGAGAAGGGACAAGAAAGTTCTTCTGGCAGCAATGCTGGGCGCCACCGTAATGGCGGCTCCGGCAGTGAGCATCGCGCAGGCACGCGGCGAGACCGGTTGGTACGCGGGCATCACGCTCGGGCAGTCCGATGTAAAGAATGTCGATTGCACCGGCTTTAGTTGCGACACCAAGGACACCGCGTTCAGGATTCTTGGTGGCTACCAGATCAACCGCAACTTTGCTGCCGAGCTCGGTTATCACGATCTTGGTAAGGTCAAGGTGACTGGACCGGCCAACTTCGACATCAAGTCGAACGCATGGGAACTTGTGGGCGTGGGCGCTTACCCGCTAGCCAATCAGTTTTCGGTTTACGGAAAACTCGGCGTGTACCGCGGAGAAGTTAAGGTACCCGGCTCCAAGGCCACGAACACCGATCTAACCTACGGCATTGGCGGGCAGTACGATCTGAGCCGGGAATGGGGCCTCCGCGCTGAATGGCAGCGCTATGGCAAAATCGGCAGTGACGACGTTACCGGCGGCAAGTCCGATGTCGACGTGCTGAGCATCGGCGCGATCTGGCGCTTCCGCTGATCAGCAGAAACTAGGTACCTAGGAAAGGGCGGCCCTGCCGCCCTTTTTTTTATGGGGCAAAATGCCGGCGTGAGCGTTGAAGCCGACCGCCAGGAGCGACGCATGACAAGGGATAAGGCACTTATTGCAGCAATGTTGGGTGCCGCCGTGACCGCGGCTCCGGCCGTGAGCATGGCGCAGGCACGCGGCGACACCGGCTGGTACCTGGGCGCTTCGGTTGGACAATCCAAAGCTCGCCATGTCGATTGCGCCGGTTTTGATAGTTGCGACACCAAAGCTGCCGCGTTCGGGATTCTTGGCGGCTACCAGATCAACCGCATCTTCGCCGCGGAGCTCGGCTACCACGATTTTGGGAGGGTGACGTTCAGTGCGCCGGGCGTGAGCGGCAATATCAAAGCGAGCGCTGCGGAGCTCGTCGGCCTTGGCGCTTACCCCTTTGCCAATCGGTTTTCCGTCTACGCAAAAGTTGGCGCCTACCATGCAGAGGTCAAACGAAACCCGCCCTTGGCGGGATTGGAAATCAAGGACAGAAACACAGATCTGACGTTTGGCTTCGGTGTGCGGTGCGATGTGACACGCGAAGCGGGCGTTCGGGCCGAATGGCAGCGCTATAAGAGTGTCGGAGGCGACGATACCGGCGGCAAATCCGATATAGACGTCATC
>Ga0209056_10002225_pt1 | contig 21049 bp, 22 predicted proteins | sample GraSoiAngelo_114_FD_185876 | JGI IMG/M metagenome (GOLD analysis project Ga0209056, IMG submission 185876) | Grasslands soil microbial communities from the Angelo Coastal Reserve, California, USA - 14_0903_13_40cm (SPAdes) (version 2) | ecosystem: Environmental > Terrestrial > Soil > Grasslands...
AGCTCAGCTACGCCATCGCGATCACCTTGGCGATGCGCCCGGTGGGCGCGTTCATCTTCGGTTTGCTCGGCGATCGGTTCGGACGGCGCATCCCGCTCATGATCGACATTATTTTTTATTCGGTGATGGAACTGCTTACCGCGTTTTCACCGAATTATACTTGGTTGCTGATCTTTCGGGCGCTTTATGGGATCGGCATGGGCGGGGAATGGGGACTTGGCGCATCGCTGGCGATGGAAACCCTGCCAACTGAAGCGCGCGGATTGTTCTCGGGAATTTTACAGCAAGGTTACGCGTTCGGCTATCTGCTGGCGGCGGTCGTTTACTGGATTGTATTTCCGTTCTTCGGCTGGCGCGGCCTATTCGTGGCGGGAGCGCTCCCCGCCTTCCTCGTACTTTACATCCGAGTGCACGTGCCTGAGTCCCCGGCGTGGCAACGCCGGCAGGATAGGATTACAAATTTTTGGAGCGACGTCCTGGTCGTCCTCAAACGGCACTGGGGACTCTTTCTTTACGTCATTTTGCTAATGACGGCTTTCAACGCCATGTCGCACGGCACCCAGGACATGTATCAAACTTTTCTCGGCGAACAACGCCACTACGGTGTCACACAAAAGGCGGCGACCGGGATCATCTACGCTTTTGGCGCAATTTGCGGCGGGACGGTGGTCGGCCATCTCTCGCAAAAATGGGGACGCCGTCGCTTGATTATTTTGACTGCGGGACTGGGAATTGTGCTAATTCCTTTGTGGGTTTTTTCGCCGGGCTACGCCCTTTTGGTGATCGGCGGCTTTGCGATGCAATTCATGGTGCAAGGCGCGTGGGGGATCGTGCCGGTGCATCTCAATGAGCTTTCACCCGACGCTGTGCGCGGAACTTTCCCGGGGTTCGCCTATCAATTGGGAAATTTGTTCGCCGCCAACACAGCCGTGGTGGAAGCGCGATTGGCGAATCATTTCCGTGGCGCAAGCGGGCATCCGGATTATGCAAAGGCGCTGGCGCTCTTTTCGTTGGTGATCTTTTTGGCGCTGATTGTGCTCGCCGCAGTCGGGCCAGAAAAACGCGGGAAGGAATTCTAGTTGGCCCGCGAATTTGCGTGAATCAAACGAATAGATTGCTGCTGATTCCCGTTTATTCGCGGGGTTTCGCGGGCTTACCGGTGCGGAGTGCCCGGAGCAATGCCGGTGCCGCCGCTGGGAGATTCCGCCTGCGGCTGCGATTGTGCAGCTACTTGAGAGGAAGCGCGGTACACGCCAGGTCCGTAGCGCTGCTCGACAACTGCTTCCGCAATTCTGTCTGCGAGCAATTCACGATATTCCCAGTCGCGCGCCTGACCGCCCTCGGCGCGGTTGCTCAGGAATCCGCATTCCACGAGCACCGCTGGACAGGTCGCGAGGCGCAGCACCCGAAAATTTGCCGTGTGAACTCCGCGATTCGCGGAATGTGGAATCGTCATCAACTTTTCCTGAATCCGGTTGGCCAGGTCAGCCGACGGGCCCGAATGATAGTACGTCTCGAATCCGCGGATCCCGCGCCGGCGCGAATCGTTAAAATGGATACTGACAAAGATTGCCTTTTTCTGCGCGTTCTCGATCGCGACGCGATCATTGAGTGGGATAAAGACGTCTGAAGAACGGGTCATGACCGTTTTAAGCTGCGATTCGCGCAGCTTGCGGTCGAGACGCTGAGCGACATCCAGTGCGACGATTTTTTCCGGTGGCCCATACCGGCGATACGCGCCGGTGTCTTTGCCGCCATGTCCGGCGTCCACCACTACGGTGGTAAAGGTTTTGCTTGTGTTTTTGACCGCAGGCGCCCGAAGTGTGCTGCACGCGCCGAGCGACGCGACGCAGCCAACTATAATAAGGCGAATTATCGAGCGCGGCATTGTGATCTAATAGCAAAAAACACGCAATCTACAAAAAAGTTTCTTTATCCGAGCTGGCGCGATGCAACGTAATTGACCGGTGCACTGTCTATTTCTCCCGATTGCAAAACGCACTTGTGTTTTGCGTCACCGCGCTTAATGCCTTTACTCCTTTTATGATGATCCGATTCGTAATTGTTTCACTCCTGCTGGCCCTGAATTTTTCAATGTGCAAAAAGCAGGAGAGCCTGTCCCAGAACCCGCGGCCGGCGGGGGCTTCATCGCCGGCGCAGTCTGCCGCGACAGCCGGAGCCAGCCCGGGCGCCGGGCCAGCCACGGCGGCTTCTCGCAAGATCACGAGGCCAGTGGTCGATCAAACCGCGCAAACGATCATTCTCGGTTACCACCGTTTCGTAGATAAGGTGCGGCATCCCGACACTGAGATCACTCCGCAGGATTTCGAGAAACAGATGGAGGAGCTAAAAACTCACGGCATCACGGTGATCGGCATGCAGGATCTGCTGGCTTGGAAACGCAGCGAAAAAAATATCCCGCCCCGCTGCGCGGTAATCACATTAGATGATGGCTGGAAATCGCAATATGACGTGGCCTGGCCGATCCTGAAAAAATACGGATATCCGCTGACGATGTTCATTTACACCGAAGGCGTGCAGGGCGGGCACTTTGGCGGCGGACAGGCGATCACGTGGGAGCAACTTGCCGACATGCGCGACAACGGCGTGGACATTCAAGCGCATTCCAAAACGCACCAGGACTTGCGCAAGCCTTACAACAAAGTCACCAAGAAACATTTAAGCCCGCCGGAATATGAGCAATGGCTCCAGGACGAGATTGCCGGATCGAAGGAATTGCTTGAGCAGCGGCTTGGGATCAAAGTCAATTGCTTCGCTGTGCCGTACGGATTTTACAACGAGCACATCAAGCAAATCGCGCGCAATGCTGGCTACGAAGCGCTATTCACCGTGTACGGCCAGCCGATCACTTACACCTCGGCACTCGATTCGTTAGGCCGTTACATGATCGAGGCAAATAAGCCGAAGGTGTTTGCCGATGCGGTGAAAATGATTGGCGCACCGACCAGCGGTGGCGTGGCGGTGGCTGAAGTTGGCGCCAAAGATCTGGCGACCCAGCCGGCTGACGGCGAAACGGTGCGCACCGCGCTGCCTCTGATCAAAGCGAACCTCGGCGGTGTCGGCCAGATCGATCCCGGCAGTGTGCAAATGCGCGTGAGCGGGCTCGGCGCTGTGCCGGCCAGCTACGATCCCAAGACCGCCACCGTATCGTATCAGGTCACGCAAAGGCTGCGGGACAAATCATGCACCGTAATTGTCAGCGCAAAATCGGCGGGCAAAAAGGTTGAAGCGCATTGGACTTTTGGAATCGAAGAAGGCGCAGCCGTTGGAGCAACTTCACCGACGGCAGCTCCGAAGAAATAACGTCTTCCCAAGGAACGGCGGTTTCTAAACCGCCTTGGGCGATCTGGAAATCGCTCCTCCTTGAGTGACCCAGCGCTTACAAGGTTATGTTTCCACAACTCAGCGACAAGCTTCAGGAGGTCTTCAAGGAACTCCGTGGGCACGGCGTTATTAACGAATCGAACGTTGATACCGTGCTGCGACAGGTGCGCCTGGCGCTGCTTGAAGCGGATGTCGATTTTCAGGTCGCTCGAAAATTCATCGCCCGTGTGAAAGAGAAAGCGCTAGGGGAAACAGTTCTGCGCAGCATTACACCCGGCCAGCAGATCGTTAAAATTTTTTATGACGAATTGACTGCCCTGCTCGGCGGCGATGCGGAGCCGCTTCGTCTGGAAGACGAAACGCGGATTTTGATTGTGGGCCTCAACGGCTCTGGCAAAACAACTTCGGCTGCGAAGCTTGCACTTCGCTTGAAGAAACAGGGTCATATACCGTCCCTGGTCGCGTGCGATTTACAGCGCCCCGCGGCAATCGAACAACTCGCAACGCTCGGGAAGCAGATCGAGGTTCCTGTTTTCACCGGCGAGCCGGGCGAGAAAAATGCGCAACGCGTCGCCGCTGTCGCGCTGACCCGCGCACTCGGACTCGCCCGAGCTCGCCCCTCCATTTCCATCTTCGACACCGCAGGTCGGCAGGAAATCGATGAAGCGCTGATGCGCGAGCTCAAGGACTTAAAAGAATTCTTGCAGCCACAGGAAACTTTGCTCGTCGTGGATGCGGCGACCGGCCAGCAAGCAGTCAGCGTGGCGACTCATTTCAACAATGCGTTATCACTCACAGGAATCATTTTGACCAAGCTCGATGGCGACGCGCGTGGCGGCGCAGCTTTGTCGATGCGCGAAGTCACGCAGCGGCCAATCAAATTTGCCGGAACCGGGGAAAAGCTCGATCAGTTCGAACCCTTTATTCCAGAGCGACTGGCGGGCCGGATTCTGGGAATGGGCGATGTGGTCGGTCTCGTCGAGAAAGCGGCCGAAGCGGTGGAAGTTGAAGATGCTGCCCGGCTCGAGCGCAAATTGCGCACCGCGTCATTCGATTTCAACGATTTCCTGGCGCAGTTCAGGATGATGCGACGGATGGGGCCGCTGGAGAATATTCTTGGCATGTTGCCTGGGATGGGTAATATGCAAGGCCTCTCAGTTGACGAGAAGCAGCTTAAGCGCACGGAAGCCATCGTGCTTTCGATGACGAAGTACGAGCGGGCGCGCCCCGACATTTTGAATGCGCGGCGGCGGCAGCGCATCGCGCGCGGTAGCGGCTGCACCGTCACGGAGGTGAACAATTTGCTGCGGCGCTTCGATCAAATGCGCAAGGTGATGAAAAGCGCGGGCAAAATGAAGAGAGCATTAAAAGAGTTACAAAGGTTCCAACGTTAAAGAGATCGGCTGCTGACGTGTTTTACGTTTTAACTTTTGTAACTGATTAACGCCTATAACCTTAACTATTTAACCATCGTAACTTTCCCAATCATGGCAGTTTCAATCAGATTACGCAGGGAAGGCGCGAAGAATCGCCCATACTACAAGGTAGTCGTGGCTGACAGCCGCAGCCCACGCGACGGGAAATTCATCGAGATCATCGGCACGTATGATCCAAAAAAACCCGGTCACAATAGCTCGTTGAACGTTGACCGCGCAGATTACTGGATCAGCAAAGGCGCGCAACCGTCCGACACGGTCCGCAGCTTGATTGAGAAAAACAAGAAAATCTCAGGTGCCGGGCTGTCACCGGGAGCAGAGCGCGGGGCAGAGGAATCGAGTCAAGAGCAGCTTTCGCCTCCGCCGGCACCGAGTGAGACGTCAACCTGACGCCCGTTCCATTACTCTTCGCGCTGTGGAGTGTGCTGTCTCCAGCGCATCGGGTTTTGCAAACACCGGCGTGATCCGCTGAGGACAGCGGACGCTACAGGATGCATATCGACAGAGAAAATTCGTGTTTATTCGTGTCCATTCGTGGTTAGTCTTCTGGCACATGAGGGAATTTTTGGAGTTTGTAATTCGGCAATTGATTGAATCTCCTGACGACATCGTGCTGACGGAAATTCCAAACGGCAAAACGACTATCTTTAAATTGCAACTTCGACGAGGAGACGTAGGCCGCGTCATTGGCCGCGGTGGCCAAACCATTCATGCTATTCGCGTGCTACTGGCCAGCTCGGCTGCACGCCACGGACAGCGCGCCGTGCTTGAGATTGTCGAGTAGCCGAGTTAGCCGCCGCGACCGGTACTTTCGAGTCGATACCAGCGCTGGCCATTCTGGTCTAGGTAAAAGAGATCTTCGTCAGTCCGTATTTGCCAAAGCGGATAAAGCGGAGACCGCGAAGCGTCACACGGCCGCCACACGAGCTTGATCTCTACGTCTGTTCTCAAGTCTCCACCCAATAATTCTTGTGGCGTTTTCAGATGTGCTTCGCCCCGCAGCCGCGCGGAATGAGTGACCTCGCCCGAAACGCGATCCACCGTTGCGACAGCGCCGGTCATATTTTTTTCGCCGAGTTCTACGAGAAAATAAGAACCGGTTGGCCGATCCAGCCTGCGAACCGCCCAAGCGCGTGACATGATCGTCTCGTCAAAGCCAAGAACGCGCTGCGCTCGCATGATGGCCTCTCTCTCGCCGATCATAGGTGGTCGCACCTTCGTCGGCGGCAACGTCCCAACTTAAATTCCGCGCTGATCGTCGTGCAGCTTGGTGAAGATAGCGCCATCGATCCGCACATACACCCGATAGTCGCCGATTGTGAACATGTGAAATGGCCAGAACGGGGAAAGTGATTCACGGCATGGTTTCCAAACCAGCGTCGGATAAAGACAAAAGGCTTCTGGGCGAAAAAGCAACCGGCCCAGTGGTTCTTCCAAATCAAACTTTTTATCTGAAACTTTGGCGACCAACTGCTTGCGATCCATTCTAGCAACGAGATGGGAACGGTTCTGCGCGGGTAAGCATACGGCCTCACGATAGTCGCCGTAGCGTGCATCCACGCTTACCAGAATGGGGGTGCGCTTTGCGGTCTTGCCCATTGGCACGATGTAATAAAAGCGGTCGGGATAATCGAGCCGTTGTACCAATAGCGGGTTTGCCGGCGTCGTATCGACGAGCGCTTTCTGCCAGTTCTTTCTTTTTGCGACATTGTAAGCTTTCAAACCGGTAACGGCATTGCGCGCTGCGGTTTGCGGCGTGATTAATTTTTCGCCTGACAAACGTCTCCGCACACGGCGCCGGATACCAGCACCGATTGGTGGAGGTTCCGGATCGCAAACCCCGACAAATTTTCCTCCCCAATAACCTCCGGAAACACCAGTCATGTAATCGGATTGCCACGTCGAGTAGCTAATGTGCTCGTCTGCAACGCCCCGATCTCCGCCCGAACCACAAGCGTCGCCTGCCTTATGAGGTGGCGGCGGCGCGGGAGCGGGCGTTGGCGGCCACGGGTTATTTACGTCAAAGGCGATGATCGAATACGAATTATCGGCCGAGCTGGTTGGGGCCGCGCTGGCTTCGTAGCCGCGAATAACAATCCAGTGCGCCGATCCGAACACGAGCGCGACTGGCGCCACGTCGTAGTGCTCGATGGTCCAGCAAAGCTTGCGCGAAATCAGATCTTCACTCGTTAGGGCAAAATCGACGAAATAATGTGTCCCCGGGTCACGATCATTCAGCGTCCACGTCAACCCATCGGGCGCAGTGTACCATCCACCTTCGGCTATGCTGTGACTGTGGTTGTCAGCGTAAAGGCTGTCTTGGTCTAACAAGCCGGCTCCGATTTGGGCGAGCACCATTTGCGCGCAAGCCGCTCCGCAATAGTAATCGGTGTCCTGTTGATGATATTGGACGTCCAGATGATTGTGAACAGACATCTCAGACTCCTCTCGTTGCTCTAATTCCTGCGCGACCTCTTGGTGCCTTCACTCTTTTTACTCGTTTGACCCATGCGGTCAATCTCGCTTTTCGAAGTCTTGCTAATGGGGTTGGAGCGTCGGAGTTTTCCAACGATGAAAATCGACATAGTTACCTTGTTTCCTGAAATCTGCCGGGCGCCTCTGAGCGAGAGCATGATGAAACGCGCACAGGAAAAAGGAGTCGTTGACCTGCACATTCATAACCTGCGGGATTGGGCGATGGACAAACATCACATTGTCGATGACGCGCCGTTTGGCGGAGGGCAGGGAATGGTGATGAAGCCGGAACCGATTTTCGCAGCCGTGGAAGATCTGAAACGGCAAACGCCCAACGCTCAACGTTCAACGCTCAACGTCCAACTAGGGAACCCGAAAGCGCTCCTGATGTCACCAGCGGGTCGGCGCTTTGATCAGCAAATGGCGCGAGAGCTATCGCACGAACCGCACCTCATCATCGTTTGCGGTCACTACGAGGGAGTCGATCACCGTGTGATCGAACATCTTGTCGATATGGAGATTTCGATTGGCGATTATGTGCTAACTAACGGCGCAATCGCCGCGGTCGTTCTTGTGGATGCAGTTGTTCGCCTTCTCCCATGGGCGCTCGGACACGAACAATCTGCGGCCGATGATTCGTTCAGCGCAGGCCTGCTCGAAGCGCCGCAATACACGCGGCCTGCCGAATTTCGCGGCTGGAGAGTCCCGGAAGTTTTGCTTTCTGGAAATCACACACAGATCGCAAAGTGGCGTAAAGAACAAGCAATCAAGCGCACACGCGAGAATCGCCCGGATTTGTTGTAACATAGGCATCCGTGCCTGTCTCGTCGCGCGGGCATCCTGCCTGCGCAGGCTGGAAGCCTGGCCGACTAATCAGGCAAGATGCCTGAGTTACACGCGGCCCAGCACCACGCAAGCGTTAATTCCGCCGAAGCCGAATGAATTGCTCATGACGTAATTCAACTCGGCGCTGCGCCCATGGTTCGGCACAATGTCGAGATCACACGCCGGATCGGGATTTCGATAATTGATTGTTGGCGGAATCCATTGCCGGTCCAGCGCCAGAGCGCAAAGCGCGGCTTCGATCGCGCCGGTCGCGCCCAGCGGATGGGCGTAATAACCCTTTGTTCCGCTAACAGGGATCCGCCGCGCATGCTCGCCAAACACTTGTTTGATCGACGCGGTCTCCGCGCTGTCGTTGAGCTGGGTCGAACTGGCGTGGGCGTTGATGTAATCGATCTGTTCGGGCGCCAGTTGCGCGTCCGCGAGCGCTTCGCGCATGGCGCGAATGGACGATTCGCCGTTGGGCAGAGGCGAGGTCATGTGAAAAGCGTCGTTGTTTAAACTGTATCCCAGCACTTCCGCATAGATGCGGGCGCCACGCGCTCGCGCGTGGTCGAGTTCCTCGACGATGAGAGAAGCGCCGCCTTCGCCCATGACAAATCCATCACGCGAGAGATCGAATGGCCGACACGCCAGCGCCGGATCGCCCGACCATCTGCTCATCGTTTTGATGATGTCGAATGCGCCGATGGTAATGGCCGTGAGTGGCGCCTCCGCTCCGCCAGCGACCACGGCGTCGGCAAAGTCGTCCCGTATGTAACGCAGCGCTTCGCCCACCGATACCGTGCCGCTTGCGCAACTGTTAGAATTCGTTGTGCCGACGCCGCGAAACCCGAATTCAATCGCAATATTTGAATGGGCCGAACCGCCAAAGACCTGCACGGCGAGCGTGGGTTGAACGCCGCGTGCGCCTTTCTTCAAATATCTGATGTACTGTTCTTCGGCTTTACAGACGCCGCCCAGCGCGGTGCCAAAGCTGACGCCGATGCGCTCCTGCGGTTTTTCGCGCGAATACTCGATGCGCGCGTCGGCCAGCGCGAGCCTTGCAGATACGACAGCGAACTGCGCGTAACGATCGAGACGTTTCAGACGATGCGGCAAGAAAAATTCTTCCGGATTCCAATCGCGAATCTCGCCCGCGCATCGCACGTGAAACACGCTGGGGTCGAAGCTTGTGATGCTATCAATACCACTTTTTTCCGACAGGATTCCATTCCAAAAATTATCCACGCCGGTGCCAACGCATGTGATGGGACCAATCCCGGTGATGACCGTGCGTCGCCGGGCGTGCCGCGCCGTAGCCTTTGGCGGGGCCGGGCTCATGCGGTCACCTTGTTTGCTCTCGCTTCCACATAAGCTTTCATGCAGCGCAAGGTTCTGTTGGCAACATTATAAATAAAAAAATCGCCGATGATCGCATCGGCAATCCGCGCGAGTGCGGGAATGCGGAATCGCAAATCGTGTGAAATCGTTACCAGCACGCCATTGGGTGTATCTGAGAAATTCCAGACCACGCGCATTCCTTTCGTCCACGCTTTGAGATGACGAAAATGAATTTCGAACTTGTTGCGGTCGATGATTTGCTCAGATGTCCACGAGATCGGAATCCCGGAACGCCTTGCCGCCATCACCACAATATTGCGATCAGGTCCGCGCTCCAGAAATTGAATGTAGCGATAATGCGGGAGAATTTTCGGCCACAGTTCCAAGTTAGCCGCTGTCTCGAAGATGTCCATCTTCGGCGCGTGCATGAGGAGGGAATTGGTCTTATGCATTCCGGTTTCCGTTTTACTATAAAATTCAAACCGCGCAGCTTACAGACGTTGAGCAATTTCTACGGAATCTGGAATCCTCCTCGAAAACCGTGTCCCTGAAAAGGGAAATCGTCGCGTGGAAGATGAGAGCTCAGTTGGATCCTGATAATTACTGAATCCTGCTGTAAGGCGCCCGCCACCCTGAATCCCGAACGGTCGCTCTTTGGAGCAACCGTTCGGGATGTTCTACCGATTTGACCGCTCAACCACAATCACGCGTGGCGCGGTCTGCGTCTTGTGCGAGTTGGGTCATGTACGCAAAGAACGCCTGCGATTGGCCGATGAAGAGCCCCATGTTGGTCAGGAATGTGAGAACACCCATGGCGATGCCTTCCGTGTTCGTTGGCCGAATGATCGAAACAATGGGAAGGCTTCGATCCAGGAACGGACATGGCTCGGGCATGATCAAGTTCTTCTTGAAAAGCTCGTTGTTCACGTCCAGATCCGGAAACCTCACCCTAACGCCCGTTACCGGATCAACGGCACTCAGAGGAGGCGCATTACCCGCCTTGTCCGACCAGGTTTGGAAGTGCATGGTCTCGGTCGGGCCAATGCTCATCAGTATCCGCAAGACTTCCACACTGGTCGCCCTTTGCGCCTCCGCCGGATAGAGGCTGGTCCCACCTTGTTCAATGGTTGGGAAGTGGAAGCCCGCCGTGTTCGCGATCGCCTGTAGGAAACGGGGATTGGTTGTATCCGCATCCGTTCGAGGAATTGCCGTGTGCTGGTTTACGGCCAAAGTCGGGACGGCCTGCGGAAAGACAAAGTTCGGATCAAGATCCGGGTTATGCCTGTCGTCCCGATAGCGGGTCCACCAGCTGGTGTCGATGGTCAGCTGGGTCAGGTTGGTCAGCCGCTTCCCGATTAGGTCTGGGTTCACTCCGGTCGCGGTGCTGCCCATCAACGTGCGAAACGCATCGAGATTTGCGGGCGCCGCTCCCTTGGAGACCAGGTAGGCGTTGAGGAACTGGTGATGAGTGATCTCATCATCGGTGTTATCGTGGATGTACTGATCCATGTCTTCGTCCAGCACCGCGAGCGCCTCGGTATAGGCTGGGTTGCCAGTTCCGCCCGGGACTTCCGAGTCCTGGATGCCGCCAAGTTCGTTGTATTGGATCCAAAAGTCGGCCTCGAGTAGCTCCACCGCCGCTGGGAAGCGAAGTAGTGCCGCGTCTCCTTCTGAAAGACCGCCACTTGCCTTTGCGGTTCGGATGCTGCCCAAGAGTCCCGCGCCGACGGTTCCTGCTCCCAGGGCGATCGTTTTACCCAGGAAAGAACGGCGGCTGATGAATCGTTTCCGGCGTTTATTTTTCTTCTCCAAGTTATCCTCTAGAGAGCGACTCTCGCTCCTGCTAGAGCCATTTGCTGTAGGATCGTTTATTGTTTTCATGCCTCAAGAATCAGCACTGTTTTGCAGCGTACGCTACTTTGGAAAGGTTACGCGCTTGTTACCTTTGCGCGCTCCGGTAAGCATTGTGGGTGTCCAGATCGAGTGTGAGATCGCCGACGTTCAGAGACATTAGCGATTGCTCCGGATAGCGACGCCCGCGCGCCACCAGTTCACGCATGGCAAATGGCTTGGGCAGATAATCGTCAGCCCCAAGCCGCAGCCCGGTTACTCGATCATTGACAGCGCTGCGCGCGGTGAGCAGCAATACACGGCTGACGACGTGTTGCGCGCGCAGGCGTCGCAAGACTTGGAAGCCATCGATTCCGGGCAGTCCGATATCAAGCACGATGAGGTCGAAACGCCGCCTTGCTCACTTCATCCAAACTGGCCTCACCATTGTGAACCAGTTTCGGATCATGGCCGGCTTCGATCAATGCCGAAGCGATTTGCCGTGCCACTAGAGCTTCATCTTCAACAATCAGGATGTGCACGACTAGTCGAAAGTGTAAATGACGCGGTGAGTTGGCGATGTCGGTGCTCAGCGTTGAGTTAGATCAGGACTTGATGGCCTATCATGGCATTTCTGCTGATCCTCGGTGCGTGTTCAGAAATTTAATGGCCTGATCTTTAATCAAAGGCCAAAGATCCCATGAATGCCCCTGTCCAGACACTAACTCCGACCTGTTAGGCGTTCCGAGAGACGCCAACTTAGCCACTCCTAGATTATATTGCGGTGCGGGCATGCTGTCATGTTGGAAAGCCGTGATGAATATCGCGGACTCATTGGTTACAAGAATGTTGTTGGGACTCGCTGCCGCTAGATTGCCAGGAGCGTAATTAATCACATCATTTCGAAAATTGCTATTCTGCAAACTAACAATGTCATCAAACTGCATCGCGGGCGACATCAGCACAGCCGCTTTCACCAAACTCTTTCCAGCAAGCCACGCAGCATGAGTAGCTCCGGCGCTCCCACCTACGGCGAATACTTCGCCATTGCAACGACTATCGGTTTTGGCTTTCGCAGCAGCTAATTCGACATCATTAGTCTGATCGGGAAAACGACCGTCTGAAACTTGTCCAGCCAATTTGTTCGGGGGAGCAAGACGATACTCGGTAAAATTGAACACACAATATCCAGCATCTCGGAGGTCCGAACTAACAGCGGCGGGGATGGAATAAAGATGCTTGAATCCACCACCAGGCAACAACAATACCGCAGGATGTTTTTGACCATCCATCGGGGCAACTACTTGCCAATGCAACGGAGTACCGTCATCCGCTGTGGCGTACTGTTCTGTAGCGGATTGTTTGGTAATTATAGGCTTTCCGGTATGATTAAGATCCGTCGTCACCATGCCGCCCGTTCCGAACGTAGGATCGAGGTCTCCGACTGCCGCTTGCGCCGTCTGCACACTGCTGAACAAAGTCAGGATTATTACCGTGGCGCCGATCACGCCGTAGTGAATGGTGAGTCGGCAAAGCTCCAGCGCCGCTGGGAAGCGAAGTAGTGCCGCGTCTCCCGGTATTAGACTACCGCTAGCTCTTGCCGTTCGGATGCTAGACAATAGTCCCGCACCGATGGTTCTTGCTCCAACGGCAAGTGATTTGCCCAGGAAAGAACGAGGACTGATAGAACTTCCGCGAGGTTTAACTCTTTTCTCCAAGTTATCTTCTAGAGGCCGATTCTCGGTCACACTAGAACCATTTGCTGTAGGATCGCTTGTTATTTTCATGCCTGTAGAATCAGCACCGCTTTGTAGCGTACGCTACTTTGGAAGGGTTACGCGCTTGTTACCCTTGCATGCCGTTCGACAACGTCTTATCAATCGCTTTGCTTTCACGCGTCTAAACCTGCCGCCGTTTAAGTTCGGGGCGGGCTAAACTGGCCAGAGCGATTGGAGCAATCCAAGCACCCACATCTGCATGTAGAAATCAGACTGAAAGTTAGCGATCCGCCCGCTGGTTTACTCTGGCGGGCGGATTTGTTTTGCTCCGTTGGCGAAAACGACTGCGTCCGCTTCGAGCGGCTATAAGCGTTCGACTAAGCGAGACCCAGTGTTGCCACAAGCCGCCGATCGATTAAGCCGTAGGCGCGCATATTGTGGTGACGCTCGTAAGCGCGAATTGCTCGGCGCGTTTGCGGTCCCATAATCCCGTCGATGCGTCCATGATAGTAGCCAGTGCGAGCAAGTCGGCGCTGGACCTCCACCACGGCGGATGTACTGCCATACCCGTAGGCGCCGTACCCGTAGTAACCGTACGGGGTGTATCCATAATAAGGATACGGATAGAACGGATACGGAAAGAAGAACGGGAACCCGAACGTGTCCACGAAGACGAACGTTTCATTATGGAAACGATGAAAGCGACGAAACCGATCATCCCGATCGAAATCCCCGTCATTGAAACGATGGAAACGATGGAAACGATCGTTAAAGAACCGATGCGTGCCCATCATCGTGTTGCCTGGCGTAAAACGTGGCGTCGGCTGCGCCATCGCAGGCCGCCCCATGTGCGCCATTGCGGGTCGCCCCATCATTGGTGAGCCACGCATAGCCGCAGACGCACCAAGCGCAGCCATGCTCGCTGCTGCGACGCAGAGTAACAAGAGTATGCGGTTTGTTTTCATAGGTTATTTAAGATTTCTGGTGATTGAACGCCGCGACGGCGGCTACAGTTGCTCACCGAAAACAACTGCAAAAGTTACACGGTTGTTACCTAAGGATTCACGGTGTCGCGCATGCTCCGCGAGCTGTGTAACCGACGTGCCGGACGGTGTGAATCACTGGCGGATCGCCGATTTTTCTTCGCAACCGGCAAATGAACACCTCGACCAGCTTTGTATCGTACTCATGCGCGTGTTCCCAAACCCGTTCGCACAGCTCGGTGCGCGTAAAGACGCGGCCGGGCTCCCGCAGCAGCACCTTTAGTATCGCCAGTTCCCGTGGAGAAAGGTCGATGCGTTCCGCGCCGCGGCGAACGTCGTAGGTGTCCAGGTCGAGTGTGAGATCGCCGAGGTTCAGGGACATTAGCGATTGCTCCGGATAGCGACGCCCGAGCGCACGCACGCGCGCCACCAGTTCACGCATGGCAAATGGCTTAGGCAGATAATCGTCAGCCCCAAGTTGAAACCCCGTTACTCGATCATCGACAGCACTGCGTGCGGTGAGCAACAGCACACGGCCGGCGAGGTCTTGTGCGCGCACGCGTCGCAAGACTTGGAAGCCATCGAGTCGGGGCAAGCCGATATCAAGCACAATGAGGTCAAACGCCGTTTTGCGCACTTCGTTCAAAGCGGCTTCGCCGTCGTAAACTGCTTTCGGATTATGACCAGCCTCGATCAATGCCGAAACGATTTGCCGCGCGACTGGGACTTCATCTTCAACAATCAGGATGTGCACGAGTGACTCAAACTGATTCCCAAACTTTAAGAAATTGACGCTGTGAATGTCCTAAATTTCATAAGGGTAGAGTTAGATTGCCAGCGTCGCGCGCTCAACACCGGAAGGGTTACGCATTTGTTACCGGGCGCTGACTGGAACAACGCGTCTTCGATTGCGTGCGTCGCGCTAGAGCATCTTCAGCAACACAACGAAGTGGAGCCTACGGGATTCGAACCCGTGACCTCCTCAATGCCATTGAGGCGCTCTACCAACTGAGCTAAGACCCCGGCCGAGGTCTTCATTGTAAATTTCGAATTGCAGATTGCAAACGCCTCGGGAGACTCACTTGCCGCACGGACTGTTTTGGGCGAAAAGCTTGCAACTCACAGGTGTTTGTGATGTTGAATGATCGGAGCCGGCGAATGAATCGATTTGAATTTTCGGCAGTTTGCGTCATCGCGGCGCTTGCGGGAAGTCTTCACACTGCGACCGGCCAAATGATCAATGCAAACATGCAAAATGCGCCGCGCGTCGTGACGAGCCGCGGCGCGCCAGCGGTCGCACCCAGACCGGTTGCGAGCGCGCCGGTAATGCCGCACATGATTGCTCGGGCAACGGGGTTCAATCCTCAAAGATTCAGCTCGAATGTGCCGCGTACCATTGCCCAGCCAACAACGAATCTGCAGCGGAATTATTCACCGGTCGTGTGGAGCTTGAATCCCGCTTTTGCAGCTCTAAGGACGCAGGGGCGTGCATCGGGGCAACAAGCGATTACACTTGATCCAGCGACGCGCGAAACTGAGTTGCGCACCTTGGCAGCAATGCGCGAGCGGCACAGCTTTGGAACTCAGCAACCGATCAGGGTTGATCCGGCGACACGTCAAAGTGAGTTGCGCACGTTGGCGGCAATGCGTGAACGACGCGGATTGGGAACTGACAATCAAACGCTCGCGGCGATAAGTGCTCGACCGCATGTCACGACTCATGAGCCGGCGGCGGAATCTCAGCCAGAGACGCGCGAATCACCAAAAGACACGTCCGGAAAAAAGTGGCACAACAAAAACGATCACATGAGCTTTAATGATGCGTTCCGTCGTCATTGGCACGAGTGGCATGACCGAAACTGGTGGCACGACCATTGTGACACGATCGTTTTTGTTACCACAGGATACTATTTTCTGGACGGAAGTTATTGGTATCCCGCGTGGGGTTACGATCCACTGCAGAGCTACTACGATTACGATGGGCCAATCTACACTTACAGTGACCTGCTCCCGGACGAGGTGATCGCGAACGTCCAGACCGCCTTGCAAGATGCAGGCTACTATTTTGGAGAAATAACAGGGTCGCTAGGCATCGACACGCGAGCATCTCTCGCGAACTTCCAGCGCGATTACGGCTTGCCCATTACGGGAGCAATTGACGAAGCGACAGTCGAAGCGCTGGGATTATATTAAAAGCGTCCCGCGCACTTTGTAGCTCTCGCTCTGACAGGCGCGCTCCAACGCACGACACGTCCATTCTCTGTAACACTGCGACGAATGACGCGCCGTGGTTACCGGGTTTTCAGCATCACCGACTGGATAGGACATGCGCCAAAGCTCGCTGCGAGCGGTCATGGTAAGGGCCCCGACTTTTCGTGGTTGCTGCGAAGTTGTCAGGCGGAATAGATTGCCTGCGTAAAAATAACTCTTCGCGTCCTGGTCAGCTTGGTAGTAGTGGTGGCGATTCTTCTTGTAGTGAAGCAGTTCACCAAAGGTGTTCGAGAACTGCCGGGCGAATCCACACCAACCACACCGGCGCGTCAAGAAATTGGGGAGACGTTTACATCCGTCGAAAATGGCTACAGCCATCGCATTCCGAAAGGCTGGGAAAGCAAACCGGCGCCTCCATCCGCAGCGGCCATGATTGCGCCGGCCAAATCGAGCGGATTGTCGAGCAAAATGGTGACAACAGTCGAACCCTACAACGGATCGCTTCGCGATTACGTGGACACCGATGTCCAGGCACTCAGGAAAAGCGCGCTGAAGGGAAAGGTGGCGAACGCAGAATTTGCCGCCGACTCCAAGACGCCTGCTTACAAGGTCAAATTGCAAACCGGACCAAAAGATGTCGATCTAACAGAGACAATGTATATTTTCCAAGGCACGGGAGACAAAAAAATCGTTATAACCTGCACTGCCCCGGCCAAGTTCGAAGCGCAGCTTGAACCGCTCTTCGATGCCTGCATGAAGACCTTTGCATTGTCCACGCACTGATTTTTTGCATCTCGCCGAATCAACAACGAATTTCAATCGACAAATTGCAATGACCGACGCTTCGCAGAAGTTTTTCAGCGGGAAAATTGTGCGCGAGGAAAGTCCTCTCAACCTCGAGATGCCATTCTCGACCCTCGACGATTTCCTCACGCCCACCGAATCGTTTTATGTTCGCACGCATTTTCCAATTCCTAAGATCGACCGCGACGCGTGGTGGTTGCGTGTGGAGGGCGAAGTGGAAAAACCGTTCGCGATTAATTACGAAGAGTTGATCGGGTTGCCGTCAGTCGCCGTTCCCGTGACGTTAGAATGCGCAGGGAACAGTCGCAATTTTCTCGAACCAAAAGTGAAGGGCGTGCAATGGCGACTCGGCGCAGTTGGCACGGTTGAATGGACGGGCGTGCCGTTATCGGCCTTGCTTCATCGAGCCGCTGTAAAAGCAAGCGGGTGTGAAGTAATTTTGGAAGGCTCTGATTGCGGCATGCTCGACGAACCGAAGAGTCCGCCTGGCGAATCAACATTTGCGCGCAGCATTCCACTGAGCAAAGCCCGCACGGACGTGCTGCTCGCCTATAAAATGAACGGTGTTGATCTTCCGCCGCAACATGGTTTCCCCCTGCGAGCTGTCGTGCCAGGCTGGTACGCCATGGCCTCCGTCAAATGGCTGCAGCGCGTCATCGTCACTGACCGGCCGTTTAACGGTTATTATCAAACGATCGATTACGCCTACTGGAAAAGGCGAGGGGAGATTGCCGAGCGCACGCCGCTAACTGAATTGCAAGTCAAAGCGCAAATCGCCAGGCCGGGCGAGGGCGAAGCCGTTCCAGCGAAGTCCAATGTGCGCCTTCACGGCGCCGCGTGGACGAGCGACGGTGAAATCACAAAAGTGGAACTCAGCACCGATGGCGGCGCCAGTTGGAATGAGACGAAGCTGATCGACAACCCTGTTCCAAGCGCATGGCGTCGCTGGGAATTTCAATGGCGAACACCGTCGCAACCAGGAAAACAAATTCTCATCGCCCGCGCCACCGATTCCCAGGGCCGCACGCAACCAGTCCAGCACGATCCCGATCGTGGCACTTACATGATTAACCACATTCTGCCGATCGAAGTAGAGGTGCGGTGATCGATTCCGGGTAGCGCAGGCGTCCCGCGTGCTGGTGAAGCCTGCCCTGAGCGAAGCCGAAGGGGTGTCGCGCCGAAATGTACTTTTCTTTTGATTCCGAACGCGCGGCGAGGATCTCCAAGCGGAGTGATTGTCGATCTTATTGAAGTTTACAGCTGCTTCGCGTTAGATTGTCCGCGATGTCACTCGTTTTTAAAACAATTCAGACCGACGGAATCGCCGAGCTTTCATATCTGCTCGGTGACGATGACGAAGGAGTGGGAGGGGTTTTTGATCCGCGAGCAGACGTAGATGTGTATGTGGACATGGCGCGCGAAACCGGCCTTGCCATTACGCATATTTTCGAGACTCACATTCACGCCGATCTGGTAAGTGGTTCGCGCGAGCTTTGCGCCCGGGTCGAATCGGCGAAAATTTATGCGAGCCACGAGGGCGGCGCGGAGTACGGATTCGAACACGAACCGGTGAAGGACGGCGACCGCTTCGAGTTCGGTGAGGTGACGGTGACGGCGCGACACACGCCCGGTCATACGCCGGAGCACATGGCGTATCTGCTGGCAGAAGCCGATCATCCCGACGAGCCATGGGCAGTGCTCACTGGCGATTCGCTCTTCGTCGCGTCGGCGGGCCGGCCTGATTTGCTGGGGGAAGGACGCTCAAAAGAGCTTTCCGAAAAACAATTCCACACGCTGCACGACTTTTATCTCAAACTTCCAGATCACGTGATGATTTATCCCAATCACGGCGCCGGGTCGCCGTGCGGCGCGGACATCGGCGCGCGCTTGACCAGCACCATCGGGTACGAACGAAAGTTCAACAGATTTCTCAAGTTCGATGAGGTTGCCAAGTTCACGGAGTTCGCTCTCGGGACGATCCCGCCAGTGCCCAAGTACTATCCGTTAATGAAAAAAATCAATGCAAAGGGCCCGGAGGTGCTCGGAAATCTGCCGCGCGTCCCGGCGCTTCCCCCGAAAGCATTCAAGGAAGCGATCGAGAACAAGACCGGCGTGCTCGTCGATACACGGATGATGCTCGCGTTTGGTGGCGGACATATCCCGAGCGCGTTCAACATTGGCGGCTCACCAATTCTCTCCATCTGGGCGGGTTGGATGCTCGATCCGGAAAAGCCGATTCTGCTCGTGCTCGAAAGCGACGACGACCTGGAGCGCATCGTGCGCCTGTTTGTACGCACGGGGTACACAAAGTTCGCCGGCTATTTGACCGGCGGAATGAAAGCGTGGGACGCAGCGGGATTTCCGCTGGCGCGAATCGGGCAGATGAGTGTGCACGAGCTGAATGAACGGAAGTCCTCATTGCAAGTTCTCGATGTGCGTTCGCCCGGGGAATGGAAAAAGGGATGTGTTCCGGGCGCGCACCACATTTTCCTGCCGGAATTGCGCAAGCGAATCAATGAGCTTGATCGCAGCAAACCCACGGCGGTTTACTGCGGCAGCGGTTATCGTGCGAGCATCGCCACGAGCATCTTGAAACCGGAAGGATTTAGTGAGCTTTGGAACGTCCCCGGCAGTTGGGAAGCCTGGAAAAAGGCAAAGCTGCCCGTGGAAGGAGCGGACGGCGAATGAATGCAGCAGCCGCAACAACTCAAGGAGTGACGGCTTCCCAGCCGTCATGTTTCGACGGCTGCCCAAGCCGTCGCTCCTCACTGTTACCAATGCGAGCTGAGACGCAATGAACGGATCGACAACGACTACGATCCCACGTCGCTCATTTGGCCAGACGATGCGCGCTGACATCTGGTGGTTGCAACCGCTGCTCGTCTTTCTCGGACTATCAATCTTCATCGTTTATTCCACCTGGGCGGCATTTCAGGGAACGAATTATTTTTTCGGCAATTACGTTTCGCCATTTTATTCGCCTGAACTTCTTGGCGATTCGCCGCATAGTTGGTTTGGATCGAAGCCTAACTGGTGGCCACATTGGCTCATCTTTTCTCCCGCGCTGATTGTTCTTTGGGCGCCTGCTGGATTCCGGCTGACCTGTTATTACTATCGCGGGGCGTACTATAAGGCGTTCTGGGCCGATCCGCCCGCATGCACGGTAGGCGAGCCGCGCAGGAGCTATTGGGGCGAACGGTCGTTCCCGCTCATCATGCAAAATGTGCATCGTTATTTTCTCTATCTTGCCCTGTTTTTTCTTCTGGCCCTCGCCCATGACGTTTGGAAAGCGCTTTGGTTTCCAAACGGATTTGGAATTGGCGTCGGCACGATAGTGCTGGCAATCAACGTTGTTCTGCTCGCTGGTTATACGTTCGGCTGTCATTCGCTGCGACATCTAGCCGGCGGCTTTCTGGATCAATTTTCGCGCTCGCCAACGTGCTATCGCGCATACGCCTGCGTGACCTGTTTCAATCGTCGCCACATGCTCTGGGCCTGGCTAAGTCTCTTCTGGGTCGGGTTCGCCGATCTTTACGTGCGGCTGTGCGCGATGGAAATTTGGACAGATTTTCGAATCCTGTAACATTTAATTCATGAGCGCGACTGAAATCCTGCATGAAATCGAGGCCTTACCGGACGATGAGCGGCACTGGCTAATCGAGAGGCTCTCCGAACTCATAGCCAAAGACGAAGCGGACTGGGCCAAGTTTTCTGCCGCTCAGCTCGCTAGATGCTACGGGCCGGAAGATGCAATCTACGACGAGGAATAACGGAACGTGGCCTATCAATTTGGCGACCTGTTGCTGGTCCCGCTAATTTTCTCGGATGCCACTGAATCAAAAAAGCGCCCGGTGCTCGTCGTGCATGATCTCGATGCCGTCGATCTGCTCGTGGTGCCAATTACCAGATACGCTCCGCGTGCGCCTCAAGACGTTCGATTGAATAATTGGCAAGCTGCAGGGCTGCGCTTGCCATCTTGGGTCGGAACAGCAAAGCTCGCGACAGTTGCCAAGGCGAGTGTCATTAGAAAAATGGGACACCTGAGCGATTGCGATGCAAAACAAATACGAGAAACGCTGCG
>Ga0209056_10002226_pt1 | contig 21047 bp, 20 predicted proteins | sample GraSoiAngelo_114_FD_185876 | JGI IMG/M metagenome (GOLD analysis project Ga0209056, IMG submission 185876) | Grasslands soil microbial communities from the Angelo Coastal Reserve, California, USA - 14_0903_13_40cm (SPAdes) (version 2) | ecosystem: Environmental > Terrestrial > Soil > Grasslands...
AAGACGTCCCCGGCGATCCTGGGCTTCTGGTATGGGCGTGCGAATCCGGATCTGAACGGCGATGGAGTCGTGGATGCCGCCGATCAGCTGCTGATGCAGCAACTCGCCATCTGGTACCAGGGCGACAAGGCGTACGGTTGGTCCAAGCAACCGTCGATCAACGACACCACGAAGCAATTGGTTGGAGCGGCAGTCTACCACTTCTCGCAGTACGCGGTGTCGTGGTAACCACCATGAGCTCGGAGAAACGTATGCGCGTCCGCCTGTTCCCACTTCGTCTCGCACTCGCGATGGTGGCAGCGGGGTGTTCGGATTTCGCGGCGCCGTCCACTCCCGCGGTCCCGCCGCCGCTCACCCAGACCGTGGCGACGACGACCAGCTCGATCCCGATGCTCCGGCAGGCCGCGACCGCGCCTCGGCTCAAGACCTACCAGATGTCGTTCTGGGCCAAACGGGGGACGCAGACGACGATCGGCGTCTATTACCGCCGCGTTCCCGGCCAGCTCATGAGCGACCCGTTCCTGCGCTTCAAGATCCCGATCAACGGTCTCGTGGCGGGGGCCGGCGGCGTGCCGCTCGGCCGGGGCGACTCGGTCCTCATCACCCTGACGATCGACACCGTCTACTTCAGGGTGGACTTCCAGCCGTCCGGCGTGGTGTTCTCCAGCTCGTCTCCGGCGCAGCTGGCCTTCTGGTATCAAGACGCGAATCCCGATTTCAACGGCGACGGGGTCGTGGACGGCACCGATGCCCTGATCGAGCAGAACCTCGCGGTCTATTCGAAGAGCGGCGGGAGCTCCTGGGGAAAGCTGCTATCGAGGAACGACCCGACCCAGCAAGTGGTCGGCGCCGAGGTGCTCCACTTCTCACAATACGCGGTGTCCTGGTGATCGCCGAAAGGGAGGGACCGGTGCACACGTCATCCATCGTAGTCGATAAGGCCCGGCAGCTCGCCGCGGCGGGACAGCACGCCGAGGTCGTCAAATATCTCGCCGCCCGCGAACGCAGCGAGCTCGTGGAGTCGGCGAGCCTCGCACTGTTGTACGGGACCGCGCAGGCGCAGCTCGGGAGCTCTGAGGAAGGACTTCAGTGGCTCGACGCGGCGCTCGACCAGGCCCGCAAGGGTGGCGAGCGGGGAGTCGAGGGTCGTGCGTTGAACGCGCGCGGTGCCATGTCGCTGGTCAGCGGGCGTCTCGACGAGGCCGCGGACTACTGCACGCGGGCCCTCATGCTCGCCAGCCTCGACGCCGATTTGGCCACGGTCGGCCGCTGCTCCAACAACCTCGGCATCATCAGTCACCTGCGGGGACGCCACGCCGAGGCGATCGGGTCCTGGGAAGTCGCCCGTGCGGCCTTCGATCGGGGCGGCTGGCGACAGGGGGTCGCCGAGTGCGGTCACAACCTGGGGATCGCGTACCGCGAACAGGGAGCGCTCGATCGCGCCCTCGCGGAGGCCGATCGCGCCGTGGCGGAGGCTGAAGCCACCGGGGATCCCGCGTTGTGGGCACTGGTCCTGCGAGGGCGGGCGGAGATTCACATCGTCCGCGGCGAGCTGGAGCCGGCGCGCGGCGAGCTGGAGCGGATCCGGGAGAGCCGGAGTCAGCTGCCGCATCCAGCCGACGAGGCCGAGGATGCGCGCGTCGTCGCGTCGCTGCTGACGGCCGAAGGCCGGTGGGCGGCGGCGGAGGGGACGCTGCGCGGGGTGATCGAGCGGGCGGAGGCGCACCAGCGGCCGCAGCTGCAGGCCGAGGCGTCGCGCGACTTGAGCATGGTGCTCCGCGCGATGGGCCGGCAGGCCGCGGCACAGACGGCGGCGCGGGCCGCGAAGGCCCTTTTCACGCGGCTCGGCGCGGAAGGCGAGCTCCGCAATCTGGCCCGGCAAGGGTGGAACGAGGACTTCACAGCGGAGCTGCAGGGGTCGCTGGCACCGCTGCATGCGGCGCAGGAGCTGGCCGACGCGGGCCACTACACCACGTTGGTGACGTACCTGGGCGAGCGCTCGCAGGACGAGGTCGAGCAGTCCCCCATGCTGGCCCTGCTCTGCGGCATTGGCCACGGCCGGCTCGGCCGCCTGGATGTGGCTCACCAGTGGGCCCAGATCGCGTTGTCGCGAGCGCGCGTGGTGGGCGATCGGACGTTGGAACTCCGGGCGCTCAACGTCTGCGGCGCGATCGCGCTCGAGCAGGGCGGCATCAGCGAGGCCACGGACTTCTTCACGCGCGCGCAAGACGAGGCGATGCAGGAGCACGACATGGCCACCTTGGGTCGGTGCGCCAACAACCTCGGCATCATCGCGAACATGGAGGGGGACTACGGCCGGGCGGTCGGCGCGTTCACCCGGGCGATCGCCGCGTACCAGAAGGTCCGCTATGACCGCGGCGTCGCCGAGTCGCAGCACAATCTCGGGATCGCGTATCGCGAGCAGGGACGTCTGGACGACGCGATGCAGGCCGCGGACGCGGCGGTGCGCGAGTCCGAACGGCTGCGCGATCTACAGCTCAAGGCGCAGGCCCTCGCGGGACGGGCGGAGATTCAGATCGCCCGCGGGGAGCCCGGGCTCGCCATCCGGGAAGCGCAGCGGGCCGTCGTCGTGCACCGGGATCTCAAAGACGCCGTCCGCGAGACCGAGGACTTGCGGATCCTCGCCGTCGCCTTGTGCATGACGGGGAATGCGCGGGAGGGAGAGGGGATGCTGCGTGAAGTCATCGCGCGCGCAGCGAAGCACGAGCGGCCTCTGCTCGTCGCCCTGGCCCAGCGCGATCTCGCGCAGCTGCTGAGCCGCGGGGGCGACGTCACAGCGGCGAAGGAGTTGGCACAGACGGCCCGCGCGGCGCTCGAGCAGCTGGGGGCGAAGGTGGAGATTGCGAAGCTGGATGCCTGGTCGCAGGAACGAACCTTCCAGAGGACAAACGACTCGGCGGGCGGTTCTCTCCCGCCCCCCGTCATGCTCGAGGCGCCGTCGCTGAATCCACCGCCGCCCGGGCCATGACGGTCACGCTGCGCACGCCGGTGCCGTCCGCGGCCGAGATATTGCACCAGGCGCTCGCCCGCGAGCGAGGGGGGGAGGCCTCCCTCACGGAGGCGGTCGCCGGCTACGAGTCAGCGATCAATGCCGCCGAGCGCACGGGCGAGCAGACGGTCCTGGCGGAAGCGCTCCGGCGGCTCGCGGTGATCCAGCACCACCGCAACCAGTCGGCGCAGGCGCGCCAGCTGTGCAGGCGGAGCACTGCCGAAGCCCGCGCCGCGGGCAACGATGTCCTCGCGGCCGAGGCACTGAATGCCCTCGGCGGCATCGACCTCGAGTCGGGCGCACTGGCCGAAGCGCGGAGCCACTTCCTTCGCGCGGTGCAACTCGGGGGCTCGAGCCGCGAGTTGCGGGCCCGCGTCGAGCAGAATCTCGGCATCCTCGCGAACATTCAGGGCGACTTCGAGAGTGCGCTGGCGTGCTACGCGCGCTCCCTCGAGGCGTACCGGAGTTGCGGCGACGAGCACGGGTGCGCCATCGCGTACCACAACCTCGGCATGGTGAGCGCGCAGCGGCGGCTGCTGGACGAAGCCGACCGGTACTTCACCCAGAGCTACGACATCGCGGCACGAGTGGACGACGTGTACCTCCTGGGGCTCTGCCTCCTGAACCACGCCGAGGTTCACTTCGCGCGCGACCGTTACGATGAAGCGAAGCGGAACGCGGAGGCCGCGCTCGAGCGGTTCGACCGGATCGACGGCGGCGTGCTGCGCGCCCAGGCGTATCGCGTCATCGGTATGGTGTATCGGGAGACGGGCCGGGCGGCTCTGGCCGAGGCGCGGCTGCGCGCGGCGATCGGGCTCGCGGTAAACGCCGGCTCGGTTCTGAACGAGGCCGCCGCGCGCCGCGAGCTGGCCATCCTGTACCAGGCGATGGGCCGTAACCAGGACGCGCTGGCGCTCCTGAACGACGCCCACGCGCTGTTCAAACGGCTCGACGCACGCTCCGAGCTGGTCTACGTCGACGGCCAGGTGGCCGAGCTCGAGGCCACGTACCTGGCGGTGGTGAGCGAGTGGGGTTACTCGATCGAGTCGAACGACACCTACACCTTCGGGCACTGTGAGCGTGTGGCGCAGCGCGCGGTCGCCGTGGCGCAGCTCCTCGGCATGGACGAGCACGCCCAGACGACGGTGCGGATCGGCGCCTACCTCCACGACGTCGGCAAGGTGCGCGTCCCGCACGAAATCTTGAGCAAGCCCGGCAAATTGACGCCGGACGAGTTCGCGGTGCTGCAGATGCACCCGGTCTGGGGGATCGAGCTGCTCGCGGCCATCGAGTTTCCCTGGGACATCAAGCCCATCATCCGCTGGCACCACGAGCGGCGCGACGGGTCGGGCTACCCCGACCGCCTGAGGGGTGCCGAGATTCCCGTGTCGGCGCAGATCGTCGGCATCGCGGACGTGTACGACGCGCTCACCACCACGCGTCCGTACCGCCCGGCACTGTCACGCGAGCGCGCCCTCGCGGAAATGGAGCGCTGTCGCGGCTGGTGGTCCGAGGCCGTCTGCACGGCGTTCCGGAAGTCACTGGCCGATCCACGCGGGACGGAAATGCCGATGCCCACCAAGCACATGCCGCCAGCCGGCGCGCGATCCACCCTGGGGCGTTGACGCGGTGTGCTACTGCGGCGTCTCCAGTGGATGCTTGCTCCGCTCGTAGAACTCATTCTGCAACCGCAGGCTCTCCTGGTCCGCCTTGACCGCGCGGATCGCCTCCACGATGCCGTTGATCCAGTTCTTCGACTCGAACTCGCCGAGCTCGCGCGACGCGACTGCGCCCTCGCCCGCATAGTGATTCGGGAAACGCGCGTACCACCAGATGCCGGTGTACAAGCCGTCCGGTAGCTTCAGGCGAGCCTGATCGGCACCCGATTCCTGCGCCGCGCGGTCCAAGTGCACGAGGTCCGGCCGGGCGATCATGCTGACGGACGTTTCGCTCTCGCCGGCGTGCATATCCGTCGCCGGGTTCGATTTGTGCTTCGGTTCGCCCGGCCCGCTGCGCGCGATGCTCTGCACGTACACGACGTAGTCATGGGGCGTCTCGAGCTGGCTCTGCGCGAAGAAGGGCAGCAGGCTGTTGTTGCCGCCGTGCCCGTTCACGATGATGATCTTCTTGCAGCCATTGCGGGCCATCTCGTCGGTCGTTTCCTGCAACAATTGGAGCTGCAGTCCGCGGCTGTAGGCGACCGTGCCCGGTTGATGTTTCGCTTCGAAAATCTGCCCGAAGTAGTACTCTGGAAAAACGATGGCGTATTCCTGCTGCGCGGCATTGAGCGCCACGTAGCGCACGTTGAGGAGATCGTTGCCCAACGGCAGATGCGGCCCATGCTTTTCCAGGATGCCGAATGGCAACAGGCAGGTCCCCTGCGCCCGGGCGATGCCGTCCTTGAAGTCGGCCGCCGACAGCTCTTCCCAATGCACCGAGAGCTTGGTTTGAGCCGGCGCCTGCGCCGATACGATCGAGGCACTCAGCAGATTGATGGAAAACAGCAATGATTTGTACACGTGTCCTCCTCAAGCCGGTGTCGCAGGTTTGTCTACGCGATCGATCGGGGAGTTGGGATGCTCGCCGAGGAACTCGACCCACGCCGTCTTGGCGCAGGGATAGTGCTTCGCCGCCTCGGCCAGATCCATGAACGCCGCGATCGTTTCCTCGAAGCGACCGGCGAGCTGCGGATTGGCGATCGTGCCGTGCGGGTCGAACGCCTGATGCGCCTGCGCGAGCGAAAACATGTCGGGATAGACCCGCACGCCCAGATGCTCGAGCGGGACGCGCAAGGCCCAGAGGCCGCGATTGCCGCCGACCATCGACGGCGATGCCGACAGCAGCAGCGCGTGCTTGCCGTTGAACGGCTGTGGCCGAAAGCGCGACACCCAGTCGATCGCGTTCTTGAGCGATCCGGGCATCGACCCGTTGAATTCCGGCGAGGCGACGACGAAGCCGTCGTGCGCTTCGAGCCGGCGGCGCAGCTCCGTCGCGCCGGGTGGAAAGCCCTGCGCTTGCGCGTCCTGATTGTACGATGGGCTGTCGAAGGCGCTCATCGCGGCCAGGTCCGCCGTTCCGCCGAGCTTCTCGATGGCGCCCGCAGCGAGCGTGGCGAGGGTGGTGTTGAGGGAGCCGGCTCGCAGCGAGGCGGAGAACACGAGGAAACTGACCGGCTCCCGCGGCGTGGGCATGGCGGGAACGTAGAGGCGGCCGGCGGACACAGCAAGCAGTTGCGGCCGGCGTCCCCCGGCGGATATTGTCGCACGATGAGACTTCGCTGGGCGCTGCTCGCCCTGGCGCTGCTGAGCGCGGCGTGCCACAACGCGGCAAACTCCGGTCCTGCCGAGCCGCGTAGGGTAACCAGGCTCAATGTGCAGAATCAGAACTTCCTCGACATGAACGTCTTTGTCCTGGGAGCGGGTCAACGGATCCGGCTGGGCACGGTTACGGGGCTGTCCACGCAGGTCTTCACGATCCCCGACTACATCGTCCGCAGCGCGTCACAACTGCAGTTCGAGGTCCACCCGATCGGTGGGCGGAGTAACCCGCACACCGAGACGATGTCGGTGCGCCCCGGTGACGTGATCGATCTGACGATCCCACCGTAGTCCCCGGGAGCAGCTGATAGGCCAACCTCTGATGTCCAGAGGTTGGCCTCCGCTACTTCGTCAGCCGCGTCAGTTCACTTCTTAGTTGATTCGGTCGGCACCATGACGTGCGCGTACGGTGTCGCGGACCACATCACCCAGGGACCACCGCTCTGCCGCGTGGTGGGCAGGCCTTGTAGCACCTTCGGGTCGGGGACGAGCAGCATCACGTGAGGGGGGTCGTATCCCCACTCGTTGTCGGGGGCTGCCTTGGTAGCGTAGGGGTCTGTGTTGCTACCATAGCCGCCGCCGGAGGCGATCATGTAACCGATACCTTCACGGGCAATCTGTGGCGGGGTCTTGCTCATCATCGCCTTCATGAACGACATCCACACTTCGTCAACACACATCGGATCATCGCCCTGCGTCCCCGGGAAGTCCGGCAGGCAGGTCCATCCGTTGGTGCCCGCTCGGAGCGTCGTCATCTGGCCACCCTCGGTCGCAGCCCAGTCCATGATCGTTGCCGCCGCAGAGATCGAGGCCGGAGCGGCTTTCATGGCGTTGGCGATCTTCTGTTCCTTGGTCATCTGCGCTTGCGCCCTCACAACCATCGGCAGCAGCACAGCCATCACGAGAAGCACTGCGATTCGTCTCATACGCTTTCTCCGGTCCGGGAATTCGGGATTTCAACATATCGCCCGAGCCGCAACTGTCCAGCAGTGGCCAGGGCTGATCTTGCGTTGGGGCTTCGAGCGGGTACGTTCTCACCCGCTGTGGTGTGGGGCCCGGGCGTAGTTACCGTTTCGAGGTCTCCAGGCGTGACAGCGGTGCGCCGTGCAGCGATCCTTCCCATTGGCTCTACACCGGAGTCGGTATCCACGCTTGTTCGCGCCGTTCCCCCAACCCCCAATAGATGGCGCAGGCATCTGCACCGATGCGCAGCCCGTCCCCCGCCTGTGCACCTGAACAGCCTTGTTGACACTGCCTGACCGGACGCAATAGGAGCAACCCGCAGAAGGAGGAACACCCGATGAATACGCGGACCTTGAGCGGACTCGCGGGCGTTGCGCTGATCAGCCTCGCCCTCGGATGTGAGAAGGGAAACCCAGCCACGACATTGCTGGCGTCGCGGCCCGCCGGACTCTCCGCAAATTTCAGCGCTTCAGCTAGCAACCACCACATGCGGTGGGACATCATCAGCGTCGATTTCGGCACGGGGACCGTCTCGGCCGGCGGGGTGGCCTCGGCGCGCTCCAACCTGGATCTCTCGAAGATCACGCTGACGGGATCTGGCACGTATAGCTCCAATCCCGGGAACCCACAGGACGTAACGGGTGGTGGGACCTGGCAGACCTTCGATGCCAGTGGCGGGGCGACTGGAAGCGGCAGCTACACAGTGACCGGCTTCGTGAGTTTCATTCTGGCTCCAGGCACATTTCCGCTGTCGCATGACAACATCGGCAACGAAGCTGACGTCCGCGCCGGGCTGCTCGTGGTCGAGATCGCCTACTCGGACGGCAGCGAGGGGACACTCGCCGTCAGCTGCCACATAGTGGGAACCCCCAACGCCGTGTTCGAAGGCGTCACTGCAACGAAGGGTTTCGTCGACTACTGGAACCGCGAAGCACCTCCGGCGCCTCCGGGAAATGCCAACCGGACGGCGTTCCACGTGATCGATTAGGACACACATCCACAGGGGGCGGCTCCACGCCGCCCCGACCACGGGGGGGCAACCGTGAAACGTCTGATTCAACGCACGCAAGTGATAGCAGTGGCATTGGTGTTCGCGGCATGCGACACCTCGGGGAGCGCTTTCACTCCGCCCACCACCCTGTCCGCCGACCGTGCCACCACGCTGGCGACGCATCCCGTGCAAGTCACCGGCGGCGGCACGACCACGTTCGGTGCTGATCTCGACGGCGATGGAGACGTAGATGGGTCGCACTTCGGCTTCTCGGCCGTGATCGCGAGTGACGGATCGGCGCAAGGACACTTCACGTGTCTCATGGCCGGCAACGCGGACTTCCTCGGACTGCACGTGATGGCCGTGCAGGGGCTCGTCACGAGCGGGGCGCTCGACGGACACAGCTTCAGCGGCACAGCCACCGTGAAGGTGCTGAACGCGTTCGGCCCTGGTGTGCAGTCGATCTTTCGCGATATCCCGTTTGTCGTTACGGTCACGCCCGGTGGCCCGGGGGTCGCCACGTTGCAGCTCACCGTCCTGGGCGTGTTCGATGGCGTACCTGGGGATGTGGCAACCGGAAATGGCAATTACGACCTCGCTAGGGAGACGCTCACGACGGGGCAGATCGCGATCCAGTGAAGTCGAACACACGGTGCGGAAACGGCAGCAGGGAGCCCATATGAAGAACGCGCTTGTCGTATTTGCTGGCTTGCTTTGCGCAGCGTGCGCCAGCGAGTCGCCTGGTGGACCGTCACGAGTCGTCGCCGACGTCGCAGTGGCGTCGAACAATGCGACTCCCGCCGTCATCGATCTCTGGGGGCCGGGGGCGCCGCAGTTCGACGTGCGCAATGTCTACGCGTCCGCGGTCAATCAAGCTGGTGTCGTGGTAGGCCGCATTGGGTCGCAGGTCGTGATGTGGGATCACGGCACAGTGACTCCGATCGCTCCTCTGTGCACGGCCTCCCTTTGCTTCCTGGATCGCGGCGCCTTCCGGGTCGGCGTAAACGCTGCCGGCCAAGTCGTGGGCACGTCGTTCCACCAGGCCTTTGAGTGGGAACACGGGACGTTGACCAATCTTGGCGCCCTCGTGGACAACGCCAGTTACGCCAGCTGGATCAACGATGCCGGTGACGTGCTTGGGGCGATGGGCCTGTGCAACATTGCGGTGACGGAGTGCGAAGGCAGGGCCGTCTTGTGGCGCCACGGCAGTCCGATTCCTCTCACGTTGGGAGGAATCACCAGTACGCCCGCCGGACTCAACGCCGCGGGCCAAGCCGTCGGCGAGGCCAGTCTGCCAGTTGCGCCAGGAGGGCCACCAGGAAGTGGCGACGTGCACGCGTTCCTGTGGCAGGACGGCACGATGACCGATCTCGGCACGCTCGGCGGACACTCGAGCAGCGCCACGGGAATCAACGCACAAGGCCAGGTGGTCGGCTTTGCCGCAACGGCTGACGATGTCCTACACGCCGTCCTCTGGGATCACGGCACCACGACGGATTTCGGCGAGGGCCGGGCCTGTGCCATCAATGCGGCAGGCCAGATCGTCGGCGAGAGCGAGGGACGCGCGGTCGTGTGGGATCATGACAAAAAGATCGACATCGGCCTCTCAGGTTTCGGTACGGGCTCGATCAACCCATTGTGCGAACTCGGACTCTTTGAGCATGGGCCGATCATCAGCGCCGCGGGGGACGTAGCGCTGAGCCAGTGCACTCACGCTGGCGTATGCTCGGCCTACCTATGGGACCGCGGTGTCCTGACGAAGCTTGCCGACCTGGGTGGCGATGAGGCAACGGCCTTCGGCATGAACGCGCGGGGTTGGATCGTGGGGCAGAGCGCCACGGCGAGCGGTGAGTTCCATGCCGTGCTGTGGACGCGGTAGTTACAAGCGGAAGTGAGCCTCGATGAAACGCATCGCCGTCATCGCACCCGAAGGCACACTGGACCTGGCGGCGCTCGAGGACGCGGCCGACCGCGGGGGGCTGCGATTCTCGGCCGCCGGCATACTCAGCGGCGCCCTCGTCGCGCTGATGCTGCCGAACTGCCTCGCCTTCGTCCCGGCCTACCTCGCCCTCCGCAGACTCTCCGCGACGGTCGCCCTGATCCCGCCGAAGTACCGCGCTCGGGAGCTCGAGGCCATCCGGCGCGGCGTTGCGCCGCTGTGCTTCGTCACGACGAAGACCGCCACGCAGGCGCCGGGCCTCGCCGCGCGCCGGGTCGCGCTCGTCGACTTCCCCTGCGCAGGCGAGCAGCTGGCCGTTGTCTTTCCGCCGGAGAACGAACGAACCAGCGTGATCCCGCCGGGCACGGTGCTCCTCAAGTTCACGTCGGGCTCCACCGGCCAGCCGAAGGGCATCGCCTTCGACGTCGCCAACCTCGAGACCGAGGCGACGAACATCGTGCGGGGTCTCGGAATCGGGCCCGACGACATGATTCTCGCGCCCGTCCCCCTGTGCCACTCGTACGGGTTCGATCTCGGCGTGCTCACGTTGCTGCAGGCCGGCTGCACCCTGGCGCTGGAAAAAGGGTTCGTGCCCCGACGCATGCTCCAAGACCTCGCGAGCGGACGCGTGACAGTGTTCCTCGGCGTGCCGGCGATGTACCGGGCCTGTCTCGCCCTGCCCGCGAGTGTCGACGCGTCGCCGCGCGTGCGCTACCTGCTGTCGTGCACCGCGCCGCTGCCCGCGTCGGTGATCACCGCATTTCACGCGCGCTACGGCGCGGCCATCTGCCAACACTACGGCTCGTCCGAAACGGGTGCCGTGACCACGCACGTGCCGGCGCAAGTGCTCGAGCGGCCGGACTCCGTTGGGCGCCCGATGGGTGACGTCGCTGTCAGCGTGGTCGACGCCGCGGGACACCCCGTCGCACCCGGCGTCGAGGGCGAGGTCGTCGTGTCGAGCGGCGCCGTGGCGCACGGTGGCTACGTCCTCGGTGCACCGGCCGACCGGACGTCATTCCAACCCGGCGGATACCATACCGGCGATGTGGGGCGCGTCGCCGACGGATTCCTCTACGTGCACGGTCGTGTGGACGATCTGATCAACGTCGGCGGGTTCAAGGTGTCGCCTCGCGAGGTCATCGACGTGCTCGAGAGTTACCCGGCGGTGTCGGAGGCGGCGGTCGTTGGTGTGCGGGGGCCGAGTGGCGAGGAGGTCGTGTACGCCGCCGTCACGCTCTCACGCGCGGCGACAGAGGCGGACATCCTGGCGCACTGCCGCTCGCGGCTCGCGGAGTATGAGATCCCGCGCCGCGTCGACATCCGGTCGAGTCTCCCGCACGGTCCCACAGGCAAAGTGCGCCTGAGAGCCCAGGACGTGCGGCTGTGAACCGCGAGGAAGCCGCGCGGCACGTGGTGGACACGCTGCGCCGCCGCGTGTGGCTGGGAGGCCGCGCCGCGCGTGACGTGTCGCTCAATCAGCCGCTCGGCTCGGACGGCCTGGGCCTCGATTCGCTGGGAGTGGTAGAGTTCCTGGTCGGTCTCGAGGGGTCGCTCGACGTCCGCTTCCCCGACGAGTTTTGGAGCCGGGGGCCCCGAACGGTGGGGGACGTGGTGGACTTCATCGCCGCGGCGGGCGTTCAGACGGTCGCCGAGCCCCTAGCGCCCGCGCCTCATTCGGCCCCGCCCGGATCCGCGCGCGGTTCCGGCGTGGACCTGGTGGCCGAGGCCATGCGCGAGCAGGGGTTCTTGAGGGGCCTGCGCTGGACGCTAGCGCGCGTCGCTGAGCGCTACGGCCGCACTGTTTATGCGCGACAACGCCAGCTTGTGCTCCAGCGAGACTTGACGGGGGCTCCCCTCCCCACCCTGACGGCCTCGCTACCACTCGAATTCCGTGCCGCGACCCTGGGCGATCAGGCGGCGCTCGACCGATTCTGGCCGGCCTCGCGGCGCGACTACTGGCTGCGGCTGTTCCGCGATCGCATTGCCGCCGGCTCCCACTGCTTCGTCGCCGTCCACGCGGGGGAGATCGTCGGGATCGATTGGGTGTCAGGGAAGCGGGCTGACACGGCCTTGATCGCGCTCAACGTGGAGATGCGTCCGGGCTCGTGCGTGGGTGAGAATCTCTTCGAGCTCCGTGCCCACCGGCGCCACGGCATCGGCCTGGCGCTGATCGCATACGGCCTCGCGGAGGCACGGCGCTTGGGCTACGAGCGTCAGGTCGCGCTGGTGAGCGCCTGGAACCAGCGCATGCTCATCACAGCGACCCAGCTGCTCGGCTTCCGGCAAATCGGGGAGATCGTGACGACCTGGCGGTTCGGCCAGCCGCGCTCGGCGTGGCAGGTCGGCGGCCGCGCCGGCGTCGGCGGGACGCTGAATCTCTGACTCTAATCGCTCGACAAAGGCACGAATGACCACGCCACGCGCTGCCACGAGCGATCAGAACGCGACGGTCGCCGCCGGTTTCCTCGGCTGGACGCTCGACGCGTTTGATTTCTTCCTCGTCGTCATGACGCTGACGGCGATCGGCAGGGACTTCGGGAAGTCCGACGCCGCGATCGCCCTCTCGCTCACGCTGACTCTCTTCTTCCGGCCCGTCGGCGCATTCATCTTCGGACTCCTCGCCGATCGCTACGGCCGCAAGATCCCGCTGATGGTCGATCTCGTGTTCTATTCGGTGGTCGAGGTGCTGACGGGCCTCGCGCCGAACTACGTCACGTTTCTCGTGCTGCGCGCGTTGTTCGGGATCGGCATGGGGGCGGAGTGGGGCGTCGGCGCGTCGCTCGTGATGGAGAAGGTGCCGCCGCGACTGCGCGGCGTGATGTCGGGCCTGCTGCAGCAGGGCTACGCGGCCGGTTACTTGCTGGCCGCCCTCTGTTATCTGTTCGTCTTCCCCCACTGGGGCTGGCGGCCGCTGTTCTTCATCGGCGGCCTGCCGGCGCTGCTCGCCCTGTTCGTGCGCGCGCGCGTGCAGGAATCGGACGTGTGGCGCGAGACCCGGCACGAGACGTGGAAGCATTTGGGACGGGCGATCGCGTCGAACTGGACGCTCTTCCTTTATCTGACGGGCCTGATGGCGCTGATGAACATGGTCTCGCACGGCACGCAGGACATGTATCCCACCTTTCTCCAGCGGGACTGGGGTTGGGGACCCACGGCGCGCGCGGCGCTGACGGCGTTCTCCCAGGTGGGCGCGCTCGCTGGTGGCGTGCTGTGCGGTCTCTATTCGGACCGGCTGGGCCGGCGGCGCACCATCGCCCTGGCGCTGGTGGGGGCGCTGCTCGCGATCCCGATCTGGGCCTTCGCCCCCGCCACGCCGCTGCTCGTGCTCGGCGCGTTCGCGATGCAGTTCTTCGTCCAGGGCGCCTGGGGCGTGATTCCGGCCCACATCAACGAGCTCGCGCCGGACGGGGTGCGTGGCTTCTTGCCCGGCTTCGCCTATCAGTGTGGAGTCGCAGTCGCCAGTCAGATCCCGCACGTGCAGGCGCTGTCCGCCGCGCATACGAGCTACGCGCAGACCATGGCGCTCTCGGCGGCGCTGGTGTTCGTCCTGTGCGCGGTGGTGGCGACGCTGGGGCCGGAGCGGCGCGGTGTGGCGTTTGGACGCCGCGGCGCTTGACGACGAGACCGCCGCGCGCCATCGTTCCGACGCGCTCGGGGCGCACGCGGGTCCGCGCGAAGGACTGAGTCCACCCTCTTCAGCGAGTTCCCTGCACGGTTGTCTCCGTGCTGGCCAGGTTGCGGACCCCTGGCGTTCAGCATGGAGGTTTCTATGGCCAAGCAGCTCCCCCCCCGTCCGAACCTCGATCAGCTCAAACACCAGGCGAAAGAGCTTCAGCGATCGGCGCAGATCGCCCTGCACGAAGCGCAAACGCGGATCGCGCGCGACTACGGCTTCAAGTCCTGGAACGCGCTGCATGACCACGTCGAAGCCGTAACGCTCGAGTTCGACGCCGCCGTGGCCGCGTTCCTGGAGGCGGCGACAGATGAGCGGCGCGATCGCGCCGAACGCATCCTCGCGCTGCACCCGAAGATCGCGAAGGCAAGTCTCTACACGGCCCTCGTCCTGGGCGACGCGGACGCCGTGGACGCTCGGCTCGAGCACGACGCGTCACTCGCCACGAAGCCGGGCGGACCGCGTGGCTGGGAGCCGATCCACTACGTGTGCTACACATCCATGGCACATGATTCGCCCGAGCGCGCAATGGGGCTCGCCGCGATCGCCCGCCGGCTCCTTGCCTTCGGCGTCGATCCGAACACCCGGTTCCCATGGCTACATCACAACGTGCGCCGTCCAGTGCTGTGGGGAGCGTCCCGCCACGTGCGGTCGCTGCCGCTCGTTCAGGCGCTGCTCGACGCCGGAGCCGATCCCAACGACGGCGTCACCCTTCCCCTCGCGGCCAGCGCCGGCGACATCGCGGTGCTCGAGGCGCTACTCGCGCATGGCGCCAAGGTCGATCAAGCGTGGGCCACCGACGGGGCGACGTCGCTCTATGCCATGCTCAATTGGAGCCGCACGGCGGAGGGCGTGAACTGGCTGCTCGCGCACGGCGCCGATCCGAACGCCGTGTTCGCCGAGAACGGCGAGACGCCGCTGCACGTGGCGGCGCGAGCCTGGGATGTGCCGGTGGCCGAGGCGATGGTGGCGCGGGGGGCCGACATCGAGCGCCAGCGCGCCGACGGCCGGACGCCGTACGCGGTCGCCGAGCTGAATGGCAACCGCGCGGTGGCGGACTGGCTGCTGGCGCACGGGGCGTCGCCGGAGCTGTCGGAGGTGGACCGGCTGGTCGCGGCGTGCAGTCGCGGCGACCGCAAGGCGGCTGAGGCGCTGCTCGGCAAGAATCCAGATGTACGCGACCAAATCACGGACGACCACTACATCGCGTTTCATCAGGCGGCGGAGCGTAACGACGTCCGCGCACTCGAAGCGATGCTGGCGTGCGGCTTCGACCCGAACCGTCCTGACGCGGGGATCGGCAAGACGGCGCTGCATTCGGCGGCGATGGAGGGCTGGCCCGACGCGGTGCGGGTGCTGCTAGCGCATGGCGCGTCGGTGCACGTGCGCGACCGGGAGTTCAAGGGGCAGCCGCTGATCTGGGCGGCGGAGGGATCGCGCCAGGGGCGTGAGGGCCGGGACTTCACTGCCGTGGGAAGGTTGTTGCTGGACGCCGGCTCGCCGGTCGAGTGGGAGACGACCGAAGAGCCGGCGGAGGGGCTGGTCGAGATCGTGGAGACGTGGCGGCGGTCTACTTGATCGTCGCTCCCACGAGGCCGGCGAGCGCCGCGAGCGTCGTTTGCGCGGCGTTCAAGCCAAGCCGGAAGTCTTTGTCGCTATAGGTGGCATAGAGATCGGTGGGCTGGTGCCAGTTCGGGTCCCACCCTGCCCCGATCTGCGTACCGCGCTCGTTTTCGCGCAGGCTGATCGCGGCCACGTAGTCCTGGAACGGCGCCGAGTCGGTGTTGGTCATGTGCGAGCCGACGGACGCCGGGTAGTCGGTCGCGTACTTCTCGTTGGCCCGCTCGAACGCCCAGGCGAGCTCCTGCGCCTCGCCCGCGAACTTGGCGCTCGACTGGAATTCGATGTTCACGTCCGCTTCCGGCCGCTGCTCGGGGGAAAGAGTCCCGTCTGCACGCGGCATGCCGTGATCGAAGAGCATCATGTCGTGCTGGATCATGCCGAGCCATTTGGGCTCGTCCTTCGTGCCCTGGAGTGCGCGGCGCTGCTCGACGTAGGCGCGTGAGCCGTTCAGTCCGGTCTCTTCATTGTTCCAGAGAATGAACCGGATCGACCGATCGATGTGAACGTCCGGCCCTGAGAACACGCGGGCCAGCTCCATGACGAGCGCGGCGCCTGAGCCATCGTCATTCGCGGCCTCGCCCCAGCCGATTCCATCCATGTGGCCGCCGACAGTGTACATCTCGCCCGGGTGCGTGTCGCCGATCTTGGTGCAGTAGACCTCTTCGCGCGCACCCGGCGTGCTGGCCTGCGCATCGAGCGCGCGGACGCGGGCGTCGGGCTGTTTAAGCGAATCGTTGTTGACGCCGGTGCGGGCGCGGATCCCGCGGTAGCGGCCGCCGCCTGAAGCACTCGTCCTCACCCCCTGCCCCCCTCTCCCGTCGGGAGAGGGGGAACCCGGAGGCTGATACTCGTACTTGAGGCGCGCCACGTCGCCGCAGCCGTAGCTCCGGAGCTGCGCCTCGATCCAGTCCACGGCGGCACGGTTGCGGTCCGTGCCCTGGCGCCGGTCGCCGAAGTTGGTGAGTCCTTTGATCGTGGCCTTGTAGCGCTCCAGGTCGAGGCGCGCGACGAGTTGGGCAATGGGATCGGGACCCGTGGAGTCGGCCTGCGCCGGCAGGGCTGCGGGAATCGCGAGAGCGGCGAGGAGAACAAACAATTGCGGCGGTCGGCCGGTCAAGAGGCAACTGCGGCGGTCGTCGAACATGAATCATTTCCTCACGATCGATTTCGGAATCATGACGTGTACACCCACGTTGCCATCCACGAGCTCGGTGACACGGACGTCGCACGCCACGCTGACGAGCCGATAAGCTCCTTGTTGTCCATGTTGCCGGCGTGAATGCCGGGCGGGTTCGAGCTGACGCGGCCCGAATCGCGCGGCGGCGCCACGCCCATGCTGCCGAAGAAGGGATGCAGCGGGATCACGATGTCCGGCGCGAATTGCGCGGTCATGCGGCCGCGATCGAGCGGGATGATCCGCGTGCGGTGCGTGCTGTCGCAATTCGTCGGGAGAAATCCGCTGCAGCCGTTGTAGCCGTACGGCAGGGCGAGATCGATCTTGAGAATCCGCACCTCGAGCACGTCGCCCGAATCGGCTCCTTCGACAAAGATGGGCCCCGTGAGAATGTGTCCGCCGGGGCCCTTGTCGGTCACCTGGGTGACGATGTCACGCAGCGACTGTTGTACGTCGGCCGGCGCGCGCCCGCGGCTTCCAGGCGGTCGGGGCGGTTCGTGATGAGCGTCTCGACCTCGACGGTGTCGCCCGACGCGACGCGGAGCACCGGCGTCGCCGCGGCGCTGTAGTAGCCGTACGCGACGGTGCGCGGCGTGGCGGGGAGCCGATGGAAGTGCTGGGCCGCGAGCGGCGTGGGTGCGACGCCGAGCAGCAGGAGGGCGAGGAGGGTTTTCATGTTCCGAAAACGTAATCCAAGCAGGTCCTTCGCGCCTTCGGCGCTCAGGATGACCCGCGTCACGAGCTGTTTGGTGACGGGCTCCACGCGGACGTTCAGCCCTTCGAGGGTGCGCGAGCCTACCGCGCCGAGGTGGCGACTCGGCGGAACGTCGCCCACGCGAAGACGGCGAGCGCCAGGCTTCCGATTCCGCTGATCATCTGACAGAGCACGAGGCCGCGCACGAACGCGTCGCGGGCGGTGTCGAGCAGCGCCGCGCCCGTGTCGCCGGGGAGCTGCTGCGCGGCGACGACCGCCCCGCCCAGCGTCGCCAGCGCGGCGTGGGTGACGTCCGCCGGCAGTCCGGTGGGCAACGCACCGCCGAGCACCCCGCGATAGATCGCGACGCCGATGCTGCCGAAGAACGCGATGCCCAGCGCGCCGCCAAGCTCGGCGCACGTCTCCGAGATGCCGGAGGCGGCACCCGCGCGCTCGGGTGGCGCGGAGCCGATGATGACATCGTTGGTCAGCGTGAAGAGCGGCGATCCGAAGAACGTCAGCACGAACGTCGCGACCGCAAACAGCGCGAGCCCGCCCGTGCCGGTGCCCACTGCGGCGAGCAGGAAATAGCCGACCGCCGACAGGGCGAGCCCCCACGACATCAGGACGGCCGGGCGAACGCGCCGCGCGAGCGCCGGCGTCAGGAGTGAACCGAAGACAAAGCCCAACGCCCACGGCAGCGTCCAGAGCCCCCCGACGAGCGGTGACAGTCCGAGTACGAGCTGGAGGTATTGCGGCAGAAAGAGGAAGGCGCCGAACAGCAGCAGGATCGCTCCACCGTACAGCACGAGCGAAGCGCGAAACGTCGGGATGCCGAAGAGCCGCAGATCGATGAGCGGATCGGCGAGCTGTTTCTGGCGACGCACGAACGCCGTTCCGATCACGAGACCGGCCACGACACTGAGGGCGGCCGCAACACTCACGCCGTCCTGCGCGATGAGCTTCAGCCCATAGATGATCGACAGGACCGCCGCGCTCGCGAGCGCGGCGCTCAGAACGTCGGCTGTGCCGGCGTTGGGATCCCGGTACTCCGGCAGGAGAAACGGCCCCACGGCGAGCAGCAGGATCATGACGGGCACGCTGATCAGGAAGACCGCGCCCCACCAGAAATACTGCAGGACAACGCCGCCAAGCAGCGGCCCGATCGCGCCGCCGATTGAGAAAGCCATAATCCAGACGCTGATCGCCGTCGTGCGCTCGCGCGGGTCGTGGAACATGTTGCGGATCAGGGACAGCGTCGACGGGGCGAGCGTCGCACCGGCGATGCCCAGCAGGGCGCGCGACACGATCAGCATCTCGGGCGTCCGCGAGAACGCGGCGAGAATCGACGCGGCGCCGAAGAACGCGGCGCCGATCAGGAGCAGGCGGCGCCGGCCAATGCGGTCACCGAGCGTGCCCATGGTGATGAGCGAGCCGGCGAGCAGAAATCCGTAGATGTCGATGATCCACAGCAGCTGCACGCTGCTGGGCGCGAGCGCCGCGGTGAGGCGCGGCACGGCGAGGTGCAGGACCGTCAGGTCCATCGAGTACAGCAGGCACGGCAGCGCGATGACCGCCAATCCGATCCATTCGCGCTTGCCGGCGTTGGGCGGCGCCGCTGCGGTGATTGATTCTCCCATAGGCTCCTAATAAAGCGTCGAACGAGCCTACCGAGAATCGACTGAAGGGCAGCCAGCCTTGCTAGCTCGAGCGGCGACGAGTCATGTGATGTTGTTCATCCATGCGCCACGTCTTGCCGCCGTCGTGCGAGGTCTCGCCGCGCCAGGTGAACGAATTCGGCGTGATGTCGTTGAACGACCAGCGCAGCGAGTCGCCCTGGTCGTCACGGCCGCGCAGCACGATGCGATCTCCCTCCGCGCCCCCTTCCATCCGGACGCCGGCGTTGAAGGACGGCGCCGCAAACATCAGCGTCCATTTGTCGGTCTTGGGGTCCACCCACCGCACCCCGGTGACCATCCGCCGCTCCTCGTTCGACCCGTTTGGGTAGCCCAGGAAGATGTCCTGCAACGCGTGCCCGTCGAGGATCCATCCGAAGAGCACCTCGCCGCGCGAGTGGCGTACGCTGCCGTCCTCGGCGATGAACGAGTAGTCGGCGTCCCACGTCCCCACGAAGCGTCCGAAGAGATCGCCGTGGTGTCCGAGCGAGGGATGCGGCCCGAGGGCCGGCAGCACGGCGATCATGTCGCGCCGCGGGTCGGATGCCCCCCCCCGACTCCCCGTCCACGCAGCCGCGATTGCTCCAATCGTGACGGCAATCATCCACTTCATGGTCTGCCCTCCTTTCGAAGACCTGAGTGCTCAGTAGTATTTGGCGTGTGGATGCCGGCCGCCGCTTGAAGGTTCTTGCGCGTGACGAGCACACGCGCCGGGTGTTATTCGAATCGCTCGGCGTGCGCGTCGTCGATTTCCGCTGCCACGCTCACCGCGCCGCCGCGGATGGGCCCGAGGAGCCGAACCCGACGCACAGTATCGTGCTCATGCGCCGGGGCGTGTTTCGGCGCACCGAGCGGCGCGAGCGCGTGCTGGCCGATCCCAACCATGTCATGCTGTTCAACGCGGCGGAGCTGTACCGCTACGCGCATCCGCTCCCCGGCGGGGACGCGTGCACGATTCTCACGGTAGCGACTGATCGCGCGGTGGAGCTCGTGGGCCGCCATGCTCCAGAGGTTGCCGAGCACCCGGAGCGGCCGTTCTGCCGCGGCTATGGTCTGAGCTCGCCGCGCGCGGTGTGGCTGCACTGGGAATTCTTGAATCTGGTCGCCCGTCGCGCCGACCGGCTCGCCTTGGAGGACGCCCTCGCCGAGCTGTCGCACGAAGCGATCGCGTGCGTGTACGACGCGCCGGCGCCGATCCGGGACCCGTCGCCGGTGCGCCGGCGGAGGCGCGACTTGGTCGAGGCCGCGAAGCTCATGGTCAGCGAGCGCCTCGAGCGGCCGCCCAGCCTCGCGGAGCTGGGACACGCGCTCGACTGCTCACCGTACCACTTGTCTCACACCTTCCACGATGTCGCCGGTCTCAGTTTGCGTCGCTACGTGGGGCGGCTGCGGGCGCGCGTCGCCGCCGAGCGCCTGGCCGCGGGCGCGAGGCGCCTGACACCGTTGGCCCTGGACCTCGGCTACGCCGATCACAGCCATTTCACGAATTCGTTTCGCCGGGAATGGGGGGTGTCCCCCTCGGCGTTCCGCTCGCGTCATGGCGAGTCCCTTAGGACGGGAGAAGTAGCCGAGTCGACGGCGCGCTGAGCCGCGCGCGCTGCATCAGCCACGCTCCGGTCACGGCAACGGCTGCACCCGCGACGGCGAGCCGCGCGACATGCTCGCCGCGGAGGGTCACACCGAGGAGCAGCGCAACGGGCGGAATCAGGAAGTTGTTCGCCGAAGCGCGCGTCGCGCCCACGCGGCCCGTAGCGACGGTGATCAGGACGTAGGCGATCCCGGTGCCCAGCGCACCGAGCGCGAGGAGGGATAGGAGTGGCACCGGCGACCAATGCGCCGCGAGGAGATCGGGAATGCCAAGCGGCGCGGTGAGCAGGAGACCCACGGCCTGCGCGCGCCAGATCACCGGCAACGCCCCATTTCGCTGCTGCAGCGGCCCGGCGACGTTGATCGCGATGCCGTAAGACACGACCGCGCCGAGAAGCAA
>Ga0209056_10002228_pt1 | contig 21029 bp, 25 predicted proteins | sample GraSoiAngelo_114_FD_185876 | JGI IMG/M metagenome (GOLD analysis project Ga0209056, IMG submission 185876) | Grasslands soil microbial communities from the Angelo Coastal Reserve, California, USA - 14_0903_13_40cm (SPAdes) (version 2) | ecosystem: Environmental > Terrestrial > Soil > Grasslands...
TTCGCATCCCGACATTCGCTCACCCGACGTCGGCACGTACTACAGCGTCAACGAGAGCCACTGGAACAGGTGGGCTCCGGGAATCCAGCGCGTCGTGGGGGCGTTCAAGAACGGCGACGGCGGCAAGGTCGAAGCGAAGAACGCGCGCTACATCGGCTCACTCGTCGCGGACATTCACCGCAACCTGATGTCGGGCGGCGTCTTTCTCTATCCCGCCGACACGATGTCGCCCCACGGGAAGCTGCGGCTGCTGTATGAGGCGGCCCCACTCGCGTTCGTCGTCGAGCAGGCGGGCGGGGCGGCGACCGACGGGAAGCGCGACATCCTCGATATCAAGCCGACCGAGCTGCATCAGCGGACGCCGCTCATCATCGGTTCGCGGCGGGACGTCGCGTACGCCAGCGCGGTGCTCGGGGAGAAATGAGTCAGGACTGGCTGGACCGACCGCTGACCGACCGGAGCGCGCCCGGCGAGTGGCCGTTTACCCGCGGCATCTATCCCACGATGTACGCGGGCAAGCTCTGGACGATGCGCCAATACGCGGGCTTCGGGACGGCCGAAGAGACGAATGCGCGCTTTCGCCATCTCCTCGACGCCGGACAGACCGGCCTGTCGGTGGCGTTCGATCTTCCGACCCAGATGGGCTACGACTCCGATCATCCGATGGCGGAGGGGGAAGTGGGGCGCGCCGGTGTCGCGATCGATACGGTCGAGGATCTGGAGCGGCTGTTCCACGGCATCCCGCTCGATCGCGTCTCGACGTCGATGACGATCAACGCCACGGCCGCGATCCTGCTCGCGATGTACGTCGCGGTGGGAGAAGAGCAGGGCGTCCCGCTCACCAAGCTGCAGGGCACGCTGCAGAACGACATTCTCAAGGAATACATCGCCCGCGGGACGTACATCTATCCTCCCGAGCCGTCGTTGCGGCTCGTCGCCGACATCGTTCGGTTTACCTCGCGCGCCAAGATGAGCTTCAACCCGATTTCAGTCTCGGGCTATCACATGCGAGAGGCAGGCGCGACCGCGGTACAGGAGATCGCCTTTACCTTCGCCAACGCCCTGGAGTATGTGCGCGGGGCGCGGTCCGCGGGCCTTGCGGTCGATGATGTCGCGCCGCGCCTGTCCTTCTTTTTCGCGGCGTACACGGATCTCTTCGAAGAGATCGCGAAGTTCCGCGCGGCGCGGCGGCTCTGGGCGCATCTCATGAAGGAGAAATTCAACGCCGGCGATGCCGCGACCCGCTTGCGCTTCCATACCCAGACCGGGGGCGCGACGCTCACCGCGCAGCAGCCGCTCAACAACGTCGTGCGCGTGGCGATTCAGGCGATGGCGGCGGTGCTCGGCGGCACGCAGTCGCTGCACACGAACTCGTACGACGAAGCGCTGGCGCTGCCCACCGAGCGCAGCGCCACGCTGGCGCTCAGGACCCAGCAGCTCCTGGCGCACGAGACGGGCGTCCCCGAGGTCGTCGATCCGCTCGGCGGCAGCTGGTATGTGGAGGCGCTGACCGACAAGCTCGAAGCCGCCGCGAGACAGTTGGTCGAGGAGGTGGAGGCGGGGGGAGGTTCTGTGAAAGCCATTGAACGGGGCTTCTTTCAGAAGGCGATCGCCCGCAGCGCGTACGAGCAGCAGCGGGACATCGAAGCGGGGAAGCAGGTCATCGTGGGCGTGAACGAGTACGTGACGGGGGAGCCGGCGCCGCCGCCGCCGATTCCCGCCCCCGACTACTCAACGCTCGCCGAGGCGCAACGGACGCGCGTGGCGGAGTTGCGACGCACGCGGGACGGGGGACGGGTGAAGCAGACGCTGGGGGCACTCGAGTCGGCCGCGGGCGAGTCCGGCACGCCCCTGATGGAGCCGATTCTCGACGCCGTACGCGCGCGCGCGACGCTCGGGGAAATCAGTGATGTGTTCCGGGCTGTCTGGGGCGTGCACGACCCCCGCTGATGGCGCAACGCCCGTGACGACCGGTCTGCTGCTGGCCGTGCTGCTCGTCGCGCAGGGTGATACGGCGGCAATCAACCGCTACGTCCAGAGCGAGCTGGAGCGCCAGCACATTCCCGGTCTCTCGCTAGCCGTTCTTACCGGAGACCGCGTCCGGCTGTCGCGCGGGTACGGATTTGCGAACGTAGAGCTGCACGTGCCCGCATCCGACAGCACGGTCTACCAATCGGGATCGATGGGCAAACAGTTCACCGCCGCGCTCGTCGAGATGCTCGTCGACAATCAGCGGCTCCGGCTCGACGATTCGATCGTGCGCTGGTTGCCCGAAGGCGTGGGCGCGTGGCAAGGCATCACGGTGCGTCACCTCCTCACACACACCTCGGGCATCGCCGAATACACCGACTCGACGTTCAACTATCGCAAGGATTACACCGAAGCCGAGCTGGTGAGGTTCGCCGCATCGCGGCCGCTCGACTTCCGGCCCGGTGAGCGCTGGAGCTACAGCAACACCGGCTATCTGCTGCTCGGCGCGCTGATTCATCGGGTGAGCGGGCGGTTTTACGGCGATCTGCTGCGCGATTCGGTGTTCGGTCCGCTCGGGATGCACGATTCTCGCGTCATCTCCGAAGCCGATATCATTCCCAATCGCGCGGCCGGGTATCGGCTGGAGGAGGGCGTGCTCAAGAATCAGGAATGGGTCGCGCCGACGCTCAATACGACCGCGGATGGCGCGCTCTACTTCACCGTGCGGGATTTGACGCGTTGGGCGGTCGCCCTGAATCACCGGCGCGTGCCGAGCTCGGCGGCGCTCGACACCGCATGGACGCCGGTGCGGCTCAGCGACGGCGCGACCTATCCCTACGGGTTTGGGTGGTACTTGCTTCCCCAACGTGACCAGCAGCGCATATCCCATACGGGCAGCTGGCAGGGATTCAAAACCGTCATCGCCCGCTATCCGCAGTCGGGCCTGACGGTCATCGTGCTTGCCAATCTTGCCGAGGCGCAGGTTGGAGCGATCGCGTACGGCATTGCCGGCATGATCGATCCCCGTTTGCAACCGCCGCATCTGGTCACGTCACCCGGCGGCACGCAACCGCCGGCGTCGATCCCCGCGTTGCTGCGCGCGATCGTGGCCAGGCCCGACAGCGCCTCCATCACACCTCGATTCCGCAGGTTCCTGAGCGCCGACTTGACCGACTGGTATCGCGGACTGACCGGGGAAGGCCGGCAATGGACGTTCGCGGGCTGTGATCGGATTACGGTGCTGCGGTTTTCTTACCTGGGTTCACCGGTCGCCTACGTCTGCCACGCGCGCTCGGCGCGCACGTCGGGCGGCGGCACGGCGGTGTCGGTGTTCTATACTTCGGATTGGCGCGCAGCCGGCGTCGAGGGCTACGGATATTGAACCCATCAAGACCGACGTCTGAGGGGCGTATGACTCGAAGGATCGTTGCCCGCGTGATCGTTGCCCTGCTGATCGGCATCGCGAGCGGATACGGGATCGGCCGGAGCGTGGCGAGCGATGCCGCGCGCGGGCGGGCCCTGACGATGAAGGAGTACGTTGCCGATTTCGAGAATTACAAGAGCCATCTGATCGGCAGCGATACCCCCGTGTGGGCCGTGATGATCGCCGGAGTGCTGATGGTGGTCGCGGCGTTCGGCATCTATGAGCTGCTGGTGTGGGTGGTCGACAAGTTGCTGGCGGCCATGGATCGCCGGGCGAGCAGTACGAACCAACCGGGGACGGCGCCGCCGTGGTAGGGGACCTATGAAGATCATTTACAGCGTGATTGTTGTGCTGATCGCGGGCGCCGCGTGCTCGGAGATTGCCTGCGGCTGCACGCCACGCCTCAACCAGGCGGTGGTGTGGGGCCAGGTGACAATCGACAGCGGGGGGGCCGCGTCGCGCGCGGCGATGTTTGCAGAGGCCACGCCAACCGGCGTGTCCTGCGTCCAGAATACGCTGACCGCCTGGGGCCGCGCCGATTCGCTCGGTCGTTTTCGGCTCGCGGTTTTTGGAGCCGGCGTGGGTGATTCGGGGTGCGTCTTCGTAGGGGCGCTTTTCCCTCCGACCGAGGCCGGCAAGGACACCGTGCTCGGACCGTTCAGGCTGAGATTCCAGCCCAACCCCCCGTTCGACAGCGTGAACGTGAACATCGTGCTCCGCCATTAACTCTCCTGACCCTGGAGTGCATCATGCTTCTTGCCCTGCTCGGGCTCGTCGCTTCTCTGCAGGTGCAGACCGGGTTTCTCGATCGCAACGTCACCGTCGGCGGGAGATCGTATCACTATCAGGTCTATGTCCCGGCCGATTATCAAACGAAGCCGAGCTGGCCGGCGATCCTCTTCCTGCACGGCGCGGGCGAGCGGGGCGACGACGGGCTGCTTCAGACCACCGTTGGCCTGGCTCCCGCGATCCGGCAGAATCCGTCGCGCTATCCGGCGATCGTCGTGCTCCCGCAAGTGCCGCGCGACTCGCAGTGGGTCGGAACGCCCGCCGACATGGCCGTCGCCGCGCTGCAGCAGACGATGCGGGAATTCCACGTTGATCCGAATCGCGTCTATCTCACCGGTCTCTCGATGGGCGGACACGGGACGTGGTACGTCGCCTACCGGCATCCCGAGCTGTTCGCCGCCATCGCCCCGATCTGCGGATGGGTGCGGGACTTCCCCCAGTTCCGCGGCTCGGTCCCGGTGGTGCCGGGGGATAGTGCCTCGATCATGCCCAATCTGGTTCAGCGCCTCGGCAAACTTCCGATCTGGATCTTCCACGGCGAAGTGGACCAAGTCGTCAATGTGAACGGGTCGCGCGAACCGGCGGCCGCGCTCAAGGCGGCTGGAGCGGACGTGCACTACACGGAGTTGCTGGGCCTGAATCACAACTCCTGGGATGCCGCGTACGCATCCGACGAGTTCAGGAACTGGCTATTCGCTCAGCAGCGACGCTGAACCAAAGGAACTACCGGAATCTGGGACAGAATGTGAGTTTCAAGAGAACCCCTGAAGGAGGGCTGGGACTGCGAGCCCGGCTCGGTGGTCGCTCGTTTCAATTGGAACGGCGTCGCATTTACGACCACAACGGCCTGACCTTCGGAACACGCCTTCCATTCTGACCACATAGCTGCGGCCCGCCGGCCACATGGCCAGCGGGCCGTTTGCGTGTCAAGTTACAGCACTCTCTTCACGAGGAATCGCCTGATGAACCGGCGTGAAGTGCTGCTCCTGCTCGCCGGGACGGCTGCGCTCCCCGATCGGCTGCTGGCAGTCGGGCGCGCCGTCCACCAACGCGTCCGCGTTGGAACGCTGCGCGCGCTCGATCCCCACCAGAATGAAACCGTCGCCGTCATTGCCGAGTTGATCATTCCCAAGACCGATACGCCGGGCGCACGCGACGCGGGCGTGCCGGCCTTCATCGATGTCATGCTGGCCGACTGGGGCGACGACGAGCAGCGCCAGACCTTCACCGCGGGGCTCGCGAACGTGGACGAGCGCAGCCGCGCAGCTTTTGGGAAAGACTTCGTGGGGTGCACCCCGCAGCAGCAGACCGAAATCGTCGAGGATTTGGACTACGAGCTCGCCCGCCTGCGCGACACCAAGAGCGATACCTCCAAGAATTTCTTCCAGGCCATGAAGTGGCTGACGTTGACCGGCTACTACACGTCTGAAGTCGGCGCGACCTCCGAGCTGCACTACCGCGTCGTGCCGGGCCGCTACGAACCCTGCTACCCCCTCGAGCCATGAAAACCTACGACGCCATTGTGATCGGCTCCGGCATGTCGGGCGGCTGGGCGGCGAAGGAGCTGACCGAGCGCGGCCTGCAGACGCTCGTCCTCGAGGCCGGCCGACCGATCAACCCGGAGACCGACTACGTCGAGCACGTGCCGATGTGGGAGATGAAGTTCCGCGGCATGGGCGACCGCAAGCGGCTGTCCCGGGAACAGCCGATCCAGCAGCAGTGCTACGCGTGCGACGAGATGGCCTACAAGTTCTTCGTGAACGACCTCGACAATCCTTACACCACGCCTCCCGACAAGCCGTTCTCCTGGATCCGCGGCCGCCAGGTCGGCGGGCGTTCGATCATGTGGGGCCGGCAGGTCTATCGCTGGAGCGACCTCGATTTCGAGGCGAACGCGCAAGAAGGGATCGGCGTGGACTGGCCGATCCGCTACGCCGATATCGCGCCCTGGTACGACTACGTCGAGACGTTCGTCGGTATCAGCGGCCAGGCCGAAGGGCTGCCGCAGCTCCCCGACGGCAAGTTCCTCAAGCCGATGGCGCTGAACTGCGTCGAGCAGTCGGTGCGCGAGGCGGTCGGGCGCGCGTGGCCGGGCGAGCGCATGGTCACGATCGGCCGCTGCGCGGTGTTGACCGAGGCGCACAACGGCCGCGCCGCGTGCCACTACTGCGGGCCGTGCCATCGCGGCTGCATCACGCGCTCCTACTTCTCGAGCGTCAACGCGACGCTGCCGGCCGCGCAGGCGACGGGCCGCCTGACGCTGCGGCCCTATAGCGTGGTCCACAGCATCACGTACGACAAACGGCGCGGCCGGGCAACCGGCGTGCGCGTGATCGACGGGCAGACCAAACACGCGCTCGAGTTCCAGGCGCGCCTCATCTTCCTCTGTGCCTCGACGATCGAATCGGCGCGGATCCTGCTCAACTCGGGGAACGGGTTCGCGAACTCGAGCGGCCAGGTCGGCAAGAACCTCATGGATCACATCATGGGCGGCGGCGCCAACGGCCGCATGGACGGACCCGCCGACCGCGACAGCATCGGCAATCGCCCCAACGGGATCTACGTCCCGCGCTTCCGCAACATCGGGAAGGGCAAGTCCGCGTTCCTCCGCGGCTATGGCTTCCAGGGTGGTGGAGGACGGTCCGACTGGGGACGCGGCACCGAGCAGGCAGGTTTCGGGGCCGAGTTCAAGAAGTCGCTCCGGAAACCCGGTCCCTGGGGCTTCGGCCTGTACGGCTTCGGCGAAATGCTGCCGAAGGAGCAGAACTTCGTCGAGATCGACAAGAACAAGGTGGACGCGTGGGGCATTCCGGTCGCCCGGATCAGTTGCGCGTATGGCGAGAACGAGCAGGCGCTGCTGCATGATATGTCCATCACCGCCGCCGAGATGCTCGCCGAGGCCGGCGCGCACGACATCCAGCCGTACACCAGCAATAACCCGCCGGGGCTCGTGATTCACGAGATGGGCACGGCGCGCATGGGCAAGGATCCCAAGACGTCGGTCCTCAACGCGCACAATCAATGCTGGGATGTTCCGAATCTGTTCGTCACCGACGGCGCCTGTATGGCGTCGACGGCGTGTCAGAATCCCTCGATCACATACATGGCACTCACCGCGCGTGCGGCGGCCTACGCCGTCGACGCCCTGAAGCGACACGAGATCTGAAGGCGAGAGGAGGCAGGATGGATCGGCGCGAATTCGTCCAGACGATCGCCGGCGCGGGCGTCGCGATTGCGTGCGGGGGCGCACGCCGCACGCCGCACGCCGCACGTCTCGACAAGGTGGGCCTGCAGCTCTATACCGTCCGCGACAAAATGAAGGAAGACTTCGAGGGCACGCTCGCGCACGTGGCCCAGATCGGCTACAAAGAGGTCGAGTTCGCGGGCTACTTCAATCACGTGCCGGCCGATGTGAAGGCAATCCTCGACCGACACGGACTCTCGGCCCCCTCCACGCACATCCCGTTCGAGAGCGACGACCAATGGAAGGCAGCGCTCGACGCGGCCAAGACGATCGGGCACGAGTACATCGTCATGCCCTGGATTCCCGCAGAACGGCGCAAGACGTTGGACGACTGGAAGAACTTCGCGCAGGTCTTCAACCACGCAGGGCAGGCCGCGCACGATGCCGGGATCCAGTTCGCCTATCACAACCACGATTTCGAATTCCCGAAGATGGACGGGCAGGTGCCCTACGATCTGCTGTTGCAGAGCACCGACGCGCAGCTCGTGAAGCTCGAGATCGACCTGTACTGGATCACGAAGGCCGGTCAGGATCCGCTCGACTACTTCGCGCGCTGGCCGGGCCGGATTCCGCTTGTGCACGTCAAGGACTCGGCCGGCGCGCCCGAGCACAAGATGGCCGATGTGGGGCAGGGGAAGATCGATTGGAAGCGCATCTTCGCCAAGCGCGAGCAGGCGGGGATCAAGCACTTCTTCGTCGAGCATGATCAGCCGCCGCAGCCGTTCGATGACATTGCGACGAGCTACAAATACTTGAAGGGGCTGGAGTTCTAATGGCGGTCACGAGACGCGAGGCGTTGTTGAGTCTTGCAGTTGCACCATTGTTGGGGTCGTTACCGGCCGTCCGGCCATCGGGCCGTCCGGCCGCCAGTCTTAAGCAGTCCGCCAGCCGCTGGTGCTACCGGTCGATTCCGCTGCCCGATCTGTGCAAGGCCGGCAAAGCTATGGGACTCGCCGGCATCGATCTGCTCGCGGCCGACGACTGGCCGATCGTCCGCGACCAGGGGCTGGTCTGCTCGATGGGGTACGCGGCGATGCGGGACGACTTCATCCCCCGCGGCTTCAACGATCCGGCAAATCACGATCTGCTGGTCGGCGAACTGGAACGCGCGCTGCCGCTGGCGCAGCAGCACGGCGTGCCCAACCTCATCGCGATGTTCGGCAACCGGCAGGGACGCAGCGACGCGCAGGCGACGGACGCGTGTGTGATGGGGCTCAAGCGCATCGCACCGGCGGCCGAGCGCTACGGCGTGACGATTTGCGTGGAGCTGCTCAACAGCAAGGTGGACCACAAGGATTATCAGGGCGACCGCACCGCATTCGGTGCGGCGATCATCGAGGCGGTTGGATCACCCCGCGTGAAGCTGCTCTACGACATCTACCACATGCAGATCATGGAAGGCGATGTGATTCGTACGATCCGCCAGCACGCGAGTCACATCGGGCACTTCCATACCGGGGGCGTGCCCGGACGCCACGAGCTGGACGACACGCAGGAGCTGAACTATCGCGCCATCGCGCGGGCGATCGCCGAAACGGGGTTCTCGGGGTATGTCGCGCACGAATTCGTCCCGACCCGCGAACCGCTGCGCTCGCTGAAGGAGGCAGTGGAGGTGTGCTCCGTCTAGCCTGTGTCCAATGAGGCAAAGCCCGAGTCTTGATGGGAGCGTATGCTCCCGTCCAACACCCGCCACCTCGCGCGCCTGGTTCTCCTGAGCCTGATGCTGACGTTCATCGCGGCGCGAGTCGTCAGCATTCTGATGATGCTGCACTGGATGCCGGACATCTTTCTCTATGTGCGCGATACCCACGTCCACCATCTGAACTACGGGATCTTCCTCCTCGTCGGCGTGGGGGCCTATCTGCTGTTCCATCCCGGCCCGGCGACCGCCCCCGCCGCGGTCGTCTACGGCATCGGTCTGGGCCTCACCTTCGACGAGTTCGGGATGTGGCTGCACTTGAACGGCGATTACTGGCAACGCGCCAGCTTCGACGCGGTGATCGTGCTGGCCACGGCCCTGGGCCTCGCCGGCTTCACCCCGCCGCTCACGCGCTGGCGTCCCCGGCAGTTCGCCACGGCGCTGCTGTTCCTTCTCCTCCTCGCCGGATCCCTCCGGCTGGCGGCGCGAGCCGAGCCACGGCTCGAGCGTTGGGGGCAGCGCGTGCGTTCGTAAGGTGCGAGCTTTTGGGCAGGGCAGGCTTGGCTGTCCCCTTCGCCTTGGCCGCCGCCACGTGACTACGACGACGGGCTTTGCCGATCCCCACGACGCCGTTGCGCATCCGAGGGCCGTCACAGCGACGCCGTAATGGCGGCAACCCCTTCTATAAGGAAGCATGATGGACCGAGCGCTCGGAGGCCTTCTCGTCGGCATCGTGATTGGGATCGTGATGGCGTGGCTCTACTTCGTGGTCTGGAGGCTGCGCTACAGCGCAGCGATTCGCGAGAATGCGGTGCAGCGCAGTCTCGCCGTCACCGCCGGGAAAGTTCACGAGCAGCTCGTGCCGTACCTCCCCGAGTTCGGCTTCAATCCGAAGGATGCGCGCTTTCTGGGCAGTCCGGTCGATCTCATCGTGTTCGACGGGCTCGCCGCGGGGGACGTGCGCCGGGTGGTGTTCCTGGAAGTGAAGACCGGGGGCGCGGCGCTCTCGCCGCGCGAGCGGCAGGTCCGCGCCGTGATCGAAGCCCGCGAGGTCGCGTGGGCCGAGCTCCGGCTCACGCGGGCCCAGGGCTAATACGCCAACGATTTGCTACATTGACAGCTCCTCGAACCTGGAACGGTTCATGAAGAGCATCCTCTGGGGCGCGGTCATCATCGCCATCGGGCTGGTGCGTGGCGACTCGGTCTTTCGCGGTGACTTCAACGTCCTGAGCATCTTCTTCGACGCCCTCGGCGTGTTCTTCATCATGCGGGGCTTGGTGTCGGTGTATCAAGCGAAACAGCAGGAGTCAGTGTCCGCGCCGCCCACTCCGCCCCCCCCAGGACACTGATCTGCGAGAGGCGCTCGCCACTGGTGCGCGGAGCGTCAAGGGAAGCAAGATTCCAGCATGAAGAAGCGCCAGATGTATGAAGCCGCTGAGATCATCGTCACGTTCGATCCCGACGTGTGCATTCACTCCGGAGTCTGTCTGATGGGGCTTCCGGACGTGTTTGATATCAAGCGCAAGCGGTGGATCCGCCCCGAGCTCCAGCCCCCGGATGTGGTGGCGGAGCAGGTGATGCGCTGCCCCTCCGGCGCGCTCCAGTTCGTGCGCCGGCGGAAGACTGATTAAGTTGTCCGCCGATGCCGACCTACGAGTACAAGTGCCCCAACGGGCACCTGTTTGAAAAGACGTTTCCCCGCATCACGAGTAAGCGCCACGCGAAATGCCCGGTGTGCGGCAAGAGCGCGGAGCGGCTGATCTCGGGCGGCGCCGGCGTGCATTTCAAGGGCTCCGGGTTCTACGCGACCGATTACAAACGACCGGCTGGAACGTCGGAGAAAGCCGACAGTACGGCGGAGAAAGCCGAGAAGACCCCGAAGCCCGACGTGAAGCCGCCCAAGAAAGACTCTAGCTCCGACAAGTGACGGCACTCGAGACGATCCGCACGGCGCTGGCACAAGCGGCGTCACGATTGGGCGCGCCCGATGTCGAGGTCGCGCTCGAGCGGCCGCGTGATCCTACCCATGGCGACGTCGCCACCAACCTCGCGCTGACGCTCGCCAAGAAACTCGGCCAGAAGCCGCGCGCCGTAGCCGAAAAACTGCTCGCCGGGCTGGAGCTGGCCGCAGGTCTGGTGCGGAAGACCGAGATCGCGGGGCCGGGGTTCATCAATTTTTTCCTGGCGGGGGAGCAGGTCGTCGGTGTGCTGCCGTCCATCATCGCCGCGGGCCAGGACTATGGAAAGAGCGACCGAGATCGCGGGGCCGGGGTTCATCAATTTTTTCCTGGCGGGGGAGCAGGTCGTCGGTGTGCTGCCGTCCATCATCGCCGCGGGCCAGGACTATGGAAAGAGCGATGTCGGCCGGAAGGCGAAGGTCAACGTCGAATTCGTCTCGGCCAATCCGACGGGCCCGCTGCATGTGGGCCATGGGCGCGGGGCCGCGCTCGGGGACGGCATCGCCGCGCTGCTCGAGTGGACCGGTTGGGCGGTGACGCGGGAGTTCTACGTCAACGACGCGGGGACGCAGATCGAAAAGATGGCCCGGTCGCTCTGGGCACGGGTCCAGGAACAGGCGGGACGGCCTGGCGCCATCCCCGAGGGCGGCTATCACGGCGAATACCTCACCGAGCTGGCCGCGACGATTCTGCAGCAGGAAGGAAAGCGGTTCGCGGACCTCCCCGAGGAGGAAGGTGTGCGCCGCAGCCGGGAGATCGGCGTGCGCGCGCAACGGGCCGAGCAGGATGAGGATCTGCGTCAGTTTGGGGTCCGTTTCGACGTCGTGTCACGTGAGTCCACGATTTACGAGCGGCGCTTGATCGACGCCACGCTCGCCGAGCTTGCGGCCAAAGGCCATACGTTCGAGGCGGACGGGGCACTCTGGCTCCGCACGACCGCGCTCGGCGACGACAAAGATCGCGTGCTCAAAAAGAGCGACGGCACCTATACCTATCTCGTTCCCGATATCGCGTATCATCGCGACAAGCATGAGCGCGGCTTCGGGACAGCGATCGACGTCTGGGGAGCCGATCACCACGGCTACATTCCGCGCATGCGCGCGGCGCTCCAGGCGCTCGGATATCCCGACGACTTCTTCCACGTCGAGATCGTGCAGCTCGTGCGCGTGATGCGGGGCGGGGAAGAGGTGCGCTTCTCGAAGCGCAGCGGCGAGTTCGTATCGCTGCGCGATCTGTTCGAGGAAACCGGTGTGGACGCGGCGCGCTACTTCTTCCTGATGAAACGCGGCGATTCCCAGTTCGTGTTCGACGTCGATCTCGCCAAGAGTCAGACCGAGGAGAATCCGGTGTTCTACGTGCAGATGGCCCACGCGCGCATGTCCGGCATCTTCCGGGTGGCGGGACAGGAGCCGGGCCGCGTGCGGTCGGATGGGGTTGACCTGTCCGTCCTCACCCAGCCCGAAGAGATAGAGCTGGTGAAGGAGCTGGCCGAGTTTCCCGACGTCGTGCGGCGCGCGGCCGCGGCCTACGAACCCCATCGCATCACGGGCTATCTCGAGGGACTGGCCCGGCTCGCGCATGCGTGGTATCACAAATACCGCGTCCTGGGCGAGCCGGAAGAAGCGGCCCGGCTCGTGCTGGCGCGCGCCGTCCAACAGGTGCTGTCGAACGGCCTTTCTCTTTTGGGGATCCGCGCCCCGGATCGGATGTAAGCGTGAGCCTCCTCGTGGTCGGCTCGATCGCCCTCGATTCCGTCATCACGCCGTTCGGCGAGACGGCCGACGCCCTCGGCGGCGCCGCCGTCTTCTTTTCGATGGCCGGTGCCGTGCTGCATCCCGTGCAGGTCGTCGGCGTCGTGGGGAGCGACTTCCCGGAAGCGCACCTACGAAAGCTCGCCGCCCGCGGCGTCGATCTGGCGGGAGTGGAGCGCCAGCCGGGAGAGTCGTTCCGCTGGAAGGCGCGCTATTCATACGATCTCAACAGCCGGGAGACCCTCGAGACGCGGCTCGGCGTCTTCGCCCAATTTCAGCCGCGCATCCCCGAGAAATTCCGCGACGCGAAGTACGTGTTTCTCGGGAACATCGACCCCGAGCTCCAGCTCAACGTGCTCGATCAGGTGAAGCAGCCGAAGCTGGTCGCCTGCGATACGATGAACTATTGGATTCAGGGGAAGAAGGACCTGCTGCTCGAGCTGCTGCGCCACATCGACATCCTGATGGTGAACGACTCCGAGGCGCGCGAGCTGTCGGGCGACTGGAACGTCTACCGCGCGGCGCATTGGATCCTCGGCCGCGGGCCCAAGATGGTGGTGATCAAGCAGGGCGAGCACGGGGCGCTGCTGGTGGATCCCGACACGACGTTCAAGGCGCCGGCGTACCCGCTGCAGGAGGTCTTCGACCCGACCGGCGCCGGCGATGCGTTCGCGGGTGGATTCATGGCGTACGTGGCGCGCACCGGCGACCTCGCGTTCTCCAACTTGCGCCGCGCCATGGTCTACGGATCGGCGCTGGGATCGCTTGCAGTGGAGGCGTTCGGCGTGCAGCGCCTCGAGCAGATCACGCTGCAAGAGGTCCGCAGCCGCGTGAAAGCGTTCCGCGATCTCGTCCACTTCTCGCTGGACGGCGAGGAATGACCAAGGCGGACCGCTACGCCGCCGCCGGCGTGAAGCTCGACACCGCCGAGGAGGCGAAACGGCGGATCGCCGAGCTCGTGCGCGGCACGCGGACGCCGCTCGCGCGGGGAGCCGTCGGGGGCTTCGGCGGCATGGTGCGTGTGCCCGATGGCTACAAGAAGCCCGTGCTCGTCATGTCGACCGACGGCGTGGGATCCAAGGTCCTGGTCGCGGCCCTCGCGGGGGTCCACGACTCGGTCGGGGAAGATCTCGTCAATCATTCGGTCAACGACATCCTCGTCCACGGGGCGACGCCGCTCGCGTTCCTCGACTACATCGCCGCCGGAAATCTCGTTCCGGAAATCGCCGAGCAAATCGTCTCGGGGGTGGCGCGCGGCTGCCAGGCCCACGACATGACGCTGGCCGGCGGCGAGACGGCGCAGATGCCGGATCTCTATCAGCCGGGCCACTACGACCTGGCCGGGTCGATCGTCGGCGTCGTCGAAGAAGACCGGGCGCTGCACGGCGATCGCGTGACCGCGGGCGACCAGCTCATCGGCTTCGCGTCCACCGGGCTCCACACCAACGGCTACACGCTGGCCCGCAAGATCGTTTTCGACACGATGAAGCTCGGGATCGACGACCCGTTCCCCGAGACGACGCTGTCGGTCAGGGAGGTCCTGCTCGCGGTGCACCGCAGCTACGCCGCGGCACTGCGCCCGGTGCTCGCCGATGTCCACGCCCTCGCGCACGTGACCGGCGGCGGCATCGCGGGCAACCTGGTCCGTGTGCTCCCGCCTGGCGTGGAAGCGGTCGTGGACGCCGGCAGCTGGCCCTGGCCTTCGGTGTTTCGCGTCCTGATGCGCTCCGGGCAGGTTGGTCGGGAGGAGATGCGGCGCGTGTTCAATCTCGGCGTCGGCATGATTGCCGTGACCGCACGTGATGATGTCGAAACGGTCGTGCGCACCGCCGAGCGTGTCCGCGTGCCGGCGTGGATCATCGGTGAGATCCGGCCGGCTCGCAAAGGCGCCGCCACGGCGGTTCGATTTGAAGAACGATAAAGAGCTCGGGGCCATGCGCCGCGCCCTCGAGCTCGCGTGGCGTGGGTGGGGCCGTGTCTCCCCCAATCCGCTGGTGGGCGCCGTCGTGCTGCGTGGGGACGAGATGGTCGCCGAGGGCTGGCACGCCGAGTTCGGCGGGCCGCACGCCGAGCTGCACGCGCTGCATACCGCGGGCGAGAAGGCGCGAGGTGCGACGCTCGTCGTGACGCTGGAGCCGTGCGCCCATCACGGCAAGACGCCCCCGTGCACGGATGCGATCCGCGCGGCCGGCGTGCGGCGCGTGGTCGCGGCGGTGCGCGACCCTGATCTCGAGGCGCGCGGCGGCGTCGAGATTCTGAAGCGCGCCGGCATCGAAACGCAGATCGGGTTGCTCGCGGAGGAGGCGGCCGCGCAGAACGCCCCTTTTCTCTTCACGAGGCAACAGACGGACCGGCCGTTCGTCGCGCTGAAGCTCGCAACGTCCATCGACGGCCGGATCGCCGATGCCGGCGGCCGCTCGCAGTGGATCTCGGGTCCCGAAGCGCGCGATCACGTCCATTGGTTGCGGGCGGGATTCGACGCCATCGCCGTCGGCGGCACGACGGCGCTGACCGACAACCCGCAGCTCACCGCCCGCGGCGGACTCACGCCGCGCAAGCCGCCGGTGCGGATCGTGTTCGATCGCCGCGCAATGCTGAACCTCGGCGTTTCGCTCGTCCAGACGGCGCGGGAAGTGCCGACCTGGGTCGTCGCGTCGCCCGAAGCGCCGATGGCCAACGTGTCGGTGCTCGAAGGCAACGGCGTGCGCGTCTTCCGCCCCGAAGCGCTCGCGCAGGCCTTTGCCCAACTGCGGCTCGCCGGGATCCAGTCGTTGTTATGTGAGGGCGGGGGCGCGCTCGGCACCAAGCTCCTGACGGAGGGGCTGGTCGATCGCCTGTACTGGGTGCAGTCGCCCGTCTGGCTCGGAGAGGGCGCGGTGCCCGCTTTCCAAGGCATTCCCGCATTTCCGCTCGCCGAAGCGCCACGCTGGGTGGTGGTGGAGCGCCGCCCCTTAGGCTCTGATACATTATTGGTCTTGGATCGGCGGCTATGTTTACCGGAATAATCGACGCGACTGGCGTAATAAAGAAGCGTATTAACGACGGCGTCGAGAACAACGGCGTTAAAAACGGCGTTGAACTGCTGATCGGTGCGCCGTACAAGGGCGTCAGGAAGGGCGAAAGCATCGCGGTAAACGGTGCTTGCCTGACCGTCGAGCGAGTCGTAAAAGGTGGTTTCACAGTGCGTGCCGTCGCTACGACGCTCGGTCGAACGCTGATCGGTGAATGGCAGAAGGGTCGCACGGTAAACCTCGAGCGCGCACTGCGCGCGCGCGATCGGTTGGGTGGCCACTTCGTCCAAGGGCATGTGGACGGCGTCGGGGACGTAGTTCGTGTCGCGGAAGCGAACGATGCGCTGCTCGTCGACGTGCGCGTGCCGCTGGAAGTGGCAGAAATCACGGTGCTGCACGGCTCGATTTCGCTTGACGGGGTCAGCTTGACGGTTAACGAGATTACGTCGTCCAGTATTCAAGTGTCGCTCGTGCCGTTCACACGCGCGCACACGACGTTGGGGCGGCTCAGTAGCGGTGACCGGGTGCACGTCGAGGCCGACGTGCTGGGAAAATACGTGAGGCAGCTATGTCGTTCACAGCGGTAGAACAAGCAATCGCGGATATCCGCGCCGGCAAGCTCGTCATCGTCGCCGATGACGAGCGGCGCGAGAACGAGGGCGATCTGGTCGGGGCGGCCGACAAGGTCACCGCCGACATGATCAACTTCATGGCGACCCACGCGCGCGGCCTGATCTGCATGCCGCTGACCCCCGCGCGCTGCCAGGCGCTCGGCCTGCCGCAGATGACCGAGCACAACAACGAATCGCATGAGACGGCGTTCACGATCAGCATCGACGCCGCCGCGCGCTTCGGCGTGACGACGGGGATTTCGGCGGCCGATCGCGCTGCGACGATCCGCGTGGCGATCGATCCCTCGACCGTCCCCAGCGATCTCCGCCGGCCCGGACACATCTTTCCGCTCCGTGCCCGCCCGGGTGGCGTGCTGCAGCGCGTCGGCCAGACCGAAGCGAGCATCGACCTGGCGCGGCTCGCCGGCCTGTATCCGGCCGGCGTGATCTGCGAGATCCTCAACGCCGACGGCTCGATGGCGCGCCGTCCCGACCTCGAGCGCTTCGCCACGGAGCATGGCCTCACGTTCATCACCGTGGCCCAGCTGGTCGCCTACCGGCTGAAGCACGAGCGCCTGGTCCATCGCGTCGCCGAGGCGCGCCTGCCGACGCCGTTCGGCGAGTTCCGGATCATCGGCTATCGCAACGATGTGGATGAGGCCGAGCATATCGCGCTCGTGTACGGCGACGTCGCGGGCAAGCCGCGGGTGCTGGTCCGCATGCACTCCAAGTGCCTCACGGGCGACGTTTTCGGCTCGGGACGCTGCGACTGCGGCTGGCAGCTGCACAGTGCGATGCGGATGATCGCGGACGGTGGCGCGGGCGTCGTCGTGTACCTCGATCAGGAAGGCCGGGGCATCGGGCTTCTCAACAAGCTCAAAGCGTACGAGCTCCAGGATCAGGGCCACGACACCGTGGAGGCGAACGAGAAGCTCGGCTTCAAGCCGGACCTGCGGAACTACGGCATCGGGGCGCAGATCCTGCTCGACCTCGGCCTCTCCTCGATCCGCGTGCTGACGAACAATCCGATGAAACTGATCGGCCTCGAAGGCTACGGGCTCGAGATCGTCGAGCGGCTGCCGATCGTGCCGGCGCCCTCGGACGAGAACCGGGCGTACCTCGACGTCAAGCGGGACAAGCTCGGCCACCTCCTCACGCACTGATCGTGTCACACAAAGCACCTTCCGCTGCGCGCACCTCCAACCGCCAGCGGCGCGTGGCGATCATTGTCAGCCGGTTCCACGAACACATCACGACGCAGCTGCTCGAAGGCGCGCGGGCGGCGCTGCGCCGCGGCGGCATCGCCGACAGTCAGGTCGAGGTCACCTGGGTGCCCGGGGCGTTCGAGCTGCCGGTCGTTGCCGAAGCGGCAGCGGCGAGCGAGCGCTTCGATGCCATCGTGGCGTTGGGCTGCGTGATCCGCGGCGAAACGCCGCATTTCGAGTACGTGGCCGGCGAGGCGGCGCGGGGCCTCGGCAACGTCGCGCTGGCGCATCGCATCGCGGTCGGGTTTGGCGTGCTGACAACGGAGACCGAGACTCAGGCGTTGGCGCGGGTCAGCAAAGGTGCCGAGGCGGTGCAGGCGGCCCTCGAGACCGCCGACGCGCTCGAGAGGCTCCGTGCAGCGTCCCGAGACTAAGGCCCGCGCGCGCGCGCTCCAGCTGCTGTACGCATGGGAGCTCTCCGGCGCACCGACGATTGAAGCAGTGGTCGCCCGCGTGGCGGCCATCTATGGCCGTGCGCCCGGCGGCTACGACCGCGGCGCCGATCTCGCCGCCAAAGCCGTAGCCGGCCTGCCCGAGCTCGACGCCCGCATCGCGGACGCGGCCGAGCACTGGCGGCTCGAGCGCGTCGGCGTCGTGGAGCGCAACATCCTGCGCCTCGCGCTCGCCGAGCTGGATGAGGCGTCGACCCCGACGCGCGTGGTGATCGACGAGGCGGTGAAGCTGGCGCATTGGTTCGCGGGGTCGCGCGCGCCGGCGTTCATCAACGGCATCCTCGATGCCGTCGCCCGCGAGACCGGCGCGCTGTGAGAATCCTGGTCGTCAATTGGAACGATCGGGAGAATCCTCACGCCGGCGGGGCCGAAATCCATCTGCACGAATTGTTCGGCCGCATCGCCCTGTGGGGGCACGAAATCCACCTGTTGGCGAGCGGCTGGCCCGGATGCACGACGCGCGCCGTCGTGGATGGCTTGGAGGTCACGCGTGTCGGCGGGAGACACAGCTTTGCGGTGCACGGACGGGGCGCGGTGCGGCATGCGCTGGGACAGACGCGGTTCGACGTCGTCGTCGAAGACATCAACAAGATTCCCCTGTTTCTGCCGACGCTCACGCCGCTGCCGTTCGTCGCGATCGTGCCGCACCTCTTCGGGATGACGGCGTTCGCCGAGGCGAGTCCGCCGCTGGCGGCGATCGTGTGGGCGGCCGAGGTGCCGATTCCGTGGGTATACAGAAAGGCCGGATTTCACGCCATTTCCGAGAGCACGCGGGACGATCTCGTGCGACGAGGCGTCGCTGCGGAGCGGGTCGTCGTCATTCATCCAGGCGTGGATTCCAAGACGTATCGACCCGACCCTGCGACGCCGCGCGCGCCACGCCCCACGTTCTTGTACCTGGGCCGATTGAAGCGTTATAAAGGAGTGGAATTTGCGATCCGTGCGCTTGCCGCCGCGTGTACCGCACGCCCCGACATGACGCTCGATATTTGCGGACAGGGTGACGATCGGGCCCGCTTGGAACGATTGGCGGTCGAGCATCGGGTGAGCGATGCGGTCCGATTCCTGGGCTACGTCTCCGAGGATGAGAAGCGGCGATTATTGCGGCGCGCCTGGGCGGTCGTATTCCCGAGTCCCAAGGAGGGGTGGGGTATCACGAACGTCGAGGCCGCGGCCAGCGGAACGCCGGCGCTCGCATCGGACAGCCCCGGGTTGCGCGAGTCGGTGCAGGACGGGGTCACGGGATACCTGGTACCGCACGGCGATGTGCAGGCGTTGGCGGATCGGATGCTCGCGCTCGCGGCCGATCCTGCGTTAGTGGACCGCCTGGGCCGCGCCGCCCGCATGTTTGCGGAAGGGCTGTCCTGGGACTCGGCCGCGCGCGCCACGCTGTCGCACATCGAGCAAACGGTTGCCGAACGCGAAAGGAAGCGCTGAATGCGCATCACCATCACCGCGCGCCACACGGAGATCGATAACGATCTGCGCGCGCACACCAGGGAGCTCGTCGAGAAGGTCGCGAAGCTCGTCCGGCGCCCGCATCACGCGCAGGTGATCTTCACCGAGGAGCATGACGAGGCAGGTGTCGAGATCGCGGTGCATGTGCCGCGCGGCCGGGTCCATGTCGCGAAATCGCAGGCGGCCGATCACCGCTCGGCGCTCGACGCCGCCATCGCGCGCGTCAAGCGCCAGCTGCTCGACGAGAAAGAGACGCCGCGTGCCCGTCGCACGGCGCGACGCTCCAGGGTGCCCGGGGCACGGTGAACGCACCGGCGACGACCCCCCGGCTCAAGGTCGGCGATCTCCTCGCCCGCAAGGGCGATCCCCTGCAGCTCGAGCTGCTGACGGCCGAAGTGGGTCTCGACCGCGAGATTCGTTCGCCCGAGGCGTCGAGCCCCGGCCTCGTGTTGGCCGGGTACACGGCACGCTTTGTCGGCACCGACCGGATTCACATTCTCGGCGAGACCGAAATCACCTATCTCGCATCCCTCGATGCGAAGGCACGCCACAAGGCGATTCAGACGTTTCTGTCCTACGAGCTGCCGTGCGTGATCATCACCAAGGGACAGGACGCGCCGGAGGAGCTGCTGGTAGCGGCGCGCGACAAGGGCATCCCCGTGATCCGCACGCGGCTCAAGACGGCGGAGTTCTACCGGCGGCTCAAGCCATTTCTCGACGACGCGTTCGCGCCCCGGACGACCGTCCACGGCTCGCTCGCCGATGTGTTCGGCGTGGGCCTCTTGTTCCGCGGGCGCTCGGGGATCGGCAAGAGCGAGTGCGTGCTCGATCTCGTGGAGCGCGGCCACCGTCTGGTGGCGGACGACGTCGTGCACGTCACGCGCCGCGGCAACGACGTGCTGATCGGCCGGGGACACGAGATCTCCAGGCATTACATGGAAATCCGCGGCGTCGGCTTGATCGACATCAACGCGCTGTTCGGCATCCGGTCCGTGCGGCAGCAAAAACGCATCGAGGTCGTGGTGCAGCTCGAGGACTGGGACAACACGCGCGAGTACGACCGCACCGGTCTCGATCAGCAGCGCACCGAGCTGCTCGACATCGAGCTCCCGCTCGTGACCGTCCCGCTCAATCCCGGCAAGAACCTCACGGTCATTTGTGAAGTCGTCGCCATGAACCACCTGTTGCGCTACAGCGGAGTGGACTCGGCCACCGCGTTCAACGAACGGTTGATTCGCCGCATGCGCGAGAAGGGCGGGGTCCAGCAGTACCTGGAGGAGGACTATGAGTGACCTCCGGGGCGTCATCGTGTCGCACGCCGCGGTGGCGCAGGCCCTCGTCTCCGCGGTTACGGCGATCACGGGTATCGAGGGGGTGCTCACCGCCGTCTCGAATGAGGGATGCGGCACCGAAGCGCTCGGCCAGCGGTTGCGCGAGGCGGTCGGCGGCGGGCCCGC
>Ga0209056_10002229_pt1 | contig 21026 bp, 19 predicted proteins | sample GraSoiAngelo_114_FD_185876 | JGI IMG/M metagenome (GOLD analysis project Ga0209056, IMG submission 185876) | Grasslands soil microbial communities from the Angelo Coastal Reserve, California, USA - 14_0903_13_40cm (SPAdes) (version 2) | ecosystem: Environmental > Terrestrial > Soil > Grasslands...
GATGCTCCGGAAACCGGCCCGCGTGGAACTACGTCGGTGAGATCCCTACCCGCGCCACCACCGCCCCACGCCGATCGTGCCCGTCACTCGCTGGCCAAACATGAAAGGACGGGACCGCATCCGCGTCAACGCGATCTGCCCCGGCATCATCAGAACCCGACTCACCGCGGACATCATCGAGCGCGTCGAGCGGGAGGTGGCGGAGGGACGGCAGATCCCGCTCGGGCGGGTCGGCGAGCCGGAGGACATCGCGCGGTGCGCGCGTTTCCTGGCGTCGGATGACGCGTCGTGGATCAGCGGCGCTCAGATCGTGGTCCGCGGCGGCGCGCTCGCCGCCGCGACCTGAGCGACGCTCAGCCGACGAACACCCCGCCCGACGGGTGCAACAGCTCACCGGTGAAATAGGACGCGTCGTCCGAAGCGAGAAACAGCGCGGTGGCCGCGATCTCCTCGGGCCGGCCGTACCGCGCCATCGGGGTGACGCTCATCGCCCAGCGCGAGCGCGTCGCGTCCTCGCGCATCGCCGCCGTCATGGGCGTCTCGATGAAGCCGGGCCCGATCGCGTTGACGCGAATCCCCTGGCCCGCGAGCTCTTGCGCCAGGCACTTCGTCAGCATCCAGACCCCGGCCTTGCTCACGCTGTAGGCGCCGCTCGTCGAAGGCATCCTCGACATGATGGACGCCAGGTTGATGATGCTCCCGCCGCGCCGGTTGTCGGTCATCCAGCGAGCCACCGCGCGATTCGAGAACAACACGCCGTAGAGATTGATGTCGATGACGCGCCGAAATTGCTCCATCGGGATCTTCAGCACCGTGTACGGCTGGTACGCGTCCGATCCCGGCACTCGAGGACCTCCGACGCCCGCGGCGGCCACGAGGACGTCCACGGCGCCCAGCGCCTCGACGCACCGCTTGACCATGACGTCGTTGGAGGCTTCGTCGGTGGTGTCGACCTGAACCGGCAGCGACTTCCGTCCCGCCGCGTCGACCCGCCGCGCGGTTTCCGCGGCGGCCGTCAGATCGATGTCGGCGACACAGACGCTCGCCCCCTCCTGCGCGAATCGCAGCGCGCAGGCCCGTCCAATGCCGCTCCCGCCGCCGGTGATCACCGCGACCTTCCCCTCGAGCCGTCCAGCCATATCTCGCCCCTCCCACGCATCCTCTGACGCCACGTCGGTCCGAGCCAGCCTCGCCCGAGCCTGCGACCTCTGCCGCGCCTCGTCAAGTCGCACATGCGGAGCCGTGGGTCATGGCCCGGCCGGGAAATCTGGACGGAAGGATCGCGATCGTCATGGAGTGACGCGGTTGACGTATGATCGGAGCCGATGACCCAGAGGCGCCGTCCGATGGCCGAAATTCTCAGGGTGCGGACGCCGACGCTGGAGATCGGCTACGAGGCGCACGGTGACGCCCACGGTGTCCCCGTCATCCTGCTCCACGGGTTCCCTGACGACGCGCGTGCGTGGGACGACGTGGCGCGATCGCTCGCCGCGGCCGGTTATCGGGCGCTGGTTCCGTACCTGCGCGGCTACGGGCCGACGCGGTTTCTCGACAGCGCGGAGCCGCGGATGGCTCAGCAGGCCGCCATCGGGCAGGACCTTCTCGACTTCATGGACGCGCTCGCCGTGCCCGCCGCCGGCCTGGCCGGCTACGACTGGGGCGGTCGGGCCGCGTGCATCGCGGCGCTCATCGCCCCCGAGCGGGTGCTGGCTCTCGTCACCATCGGCGGCTACAACGTCCAGAACACGGTGACGCCGGCGCCGCCGGCGTCGGCCGTGGCCGAGCGGGCGTACTGGTACCAGTGGTATTTCAATACCGAGCGCGGACGGATGGGCCTCGAACGCAACCGGCGCGAGATCTGCCGGCTCCTGTGGAAGGAGTGGTCGCCGAGCTGGCGATTCGACGACGCGACCTTCGAGCGCACGGCCGCCTCGTTCGACAACCCCGACTTCGTGCCGGTGGTGATCCACTCCTATCGCGTTCGCCACGGCAACGCGCCGAGCGATCCGCGCTTCGGCGAGGTCGAGCGCCGCCTGTCGGCTCGCCCGCCGATCACCGTGCCCACCATGATCCTGCACGGGGCCGAGGACACGGTGGGGCCGCCCGGCCGCTCCGAGGGCGAGCTGTCACGATTTCCGGCGGGAACCGAGCGGCGTGTCGTCCCCGGTGTCGGTCATTTCATGCCGCGCGAGGATCCCGGTGCCGTGGTCGACGCACTCGTAAAGGTTCTCCACTGAGGATATCGACAAATGCGCATCGAGATCATCTGCACGGGCGACGAAGTCCTGACGGGGAAGATCGTCAACACCAACTTCAGCTACATCACCCAGAAGCTCGAGGACGCCGGGCTCTCGGTGCAGTGGGAGACGACCGTCGGCGACGATCGGGAGAATCTGCTGCTGGCATTCAAGCTGGCGGGACAGCGCGCCGACGCGGTCATCGTCAACGGCGGGCTCGGTCCCACGATCGACGATCTGTCCCAGGAGATCGCGGCCCAGGCCGCGGGCGTCGAGCTCGCGCTCAACGAAGAGTGGCTCACCCGGATGGAAGAGTTCTTCCGCCGGCGCAGCCGTGTCATGCCGGCCAACAACAAGAAGCAGGCCATGCTGCCGACCACCGCCGAGGTGATCGACAACCCGATCGGCACCGCCTGCGGCTTCGCGCTCGACATCGGCCGTGCGCGCTTCTTCTTCACCCCCGGGGTGCCGCGCGAGCTCCGGCGCATGCTCGAGGAGCAGATCATCCCGCGGCTCCTCGCGAAGAGCGGTCTGCAGGCGGCCATCTACCTGAAGCGGTTCCACTCGTACGGCCTCGGCGAATCGCACGTGGACGCGCTGCTCACCGGCGTCGACGAGCTCGTCGCCGACGGGAGCGTGAAGCTCGGCTTCCGCGCCCACTACCCGCAGCTCGAGACCAAGCTGACCGGGCGCGGCACCGACATGGACGACATCCGGGCGAAGCTCGCCCCGGTCGAGCGCGAAGTGCGCAAGCGCCTCGGCAACTTCATCCTCGCCGAGGACGATCAAACGCTGGAGGGCGTCATTCTGGCGGAGCTCACGAACCGTCAGGGCTCGCTGGCGATGGTCGAGACGTTCACCGGCGGACAGATCGCCGCCCGCCTTACGCCCCTGCCGGGCGCGGAGAAGATCGTCCGCCGCGGCATCGTGTCCCGCGATCTCGCCGAGATCTTCGCCGGCGTCGGCCTCGAGGGGACCCCGCCACCGGGCGAGCTGACCCGCGAGACGGCGGAAGCGGTGGCGCACGCGGCGCGGCGACGCACCGGCGCCACGCACGCGCTGGCGGTGCTGATCGATCTCGACGACGGCCCGGACCGGATCGACTTCGGGGGCACGATCTGCCTGGCGATCGCGACCGCCGAGGGCGCCGATTCCCGGCGCAGTCGCATTCTCGGCGGGCGCGAGTGGGTGCGCCTGGGTGCGTGCGAGATGGGGCTCGACTGCCTGCGCCGCCACCTCCAGGGGCTGCCGGTGTACGAGCGGATCGACTTCGAGAAGACGTGAGAGGCTGTCCCGGGCTCCCTGCTGGTTGGCGAGGTGCCGGGATGAAGGAGATGAAAAGATGAAACAGGTACTGCTCGAGCGGTACGGCCAGCCGGAAGAGGGCCTGCGCTGCGCCGAGGTGCCCGACCTCGGCGCGCCGGACGCCGGCGAGGTGGTGTTCGACGTCCTCGCGTTCCCGATCAATCCCGCCGACGTCTCGTTCTGCCGGGGCAGCTATCGGCTGAAGCCGCCGCTGCCGGCCACGCCGGGGGCCGAGTGCGTCGGCCGCGTGACGGCGGTCGGCGCGGGCGTGTCGCACGTGAGCCCCGGCGATCTGGTCATCAACCTGCAGCGCGAGAACTGGACTCAGCGGCGGCGCGTGAAGGCCGATGACGTCATCGCGGCGTCGGCCGGCATCGACATTCAACAGGCCGCCATGCTGCGCATCAACCCGGCGACGGCGCTCCTGCTGCTCACCGACGTCGTCGACCTGAAGCCGGGCGACTGGGTCATCCAGAACGTCGCCAACTCGGCGGTCGGCCGCCTGCTGATCCGCCTGGCCCGACCGCGCGGCGTGAAGACCATGAACGTGGTGCGGCGCGATTCGCTCTTCGGCGAGCTCAAGGCGCTCGGCGCCGACGCCTGCGTCGTCGACGGCCCGGACCTCGCCGACATGGTCAAGGCGCACACGCGCGAAGCGCCGATCCGTCTCGGCCTCGACGCGGTGTCAGGTCGGGCGACGGCGCGGCTCTCGGCGTGCGTCGGCGAGGGCGGCGTGGTGTGCAACTACGGCTCGATGAGCGGCGAGGACCCGGTGATGTCCCGCAACGCGCTGATCTCCGGCGGCCAGACGCTGGTCGGCTTCATCCTCGGCCGCGCGCTGGGCACTCGTCCGCTCGAGCAGATCCGGGCCATCTACGCCGACCTCGGCCAGCAGATCGCGAAGGGCGTCCTGTCGGCGCCCGTCGAGATGGTCTATCCAATCGAGGAGATCAAGGACGCCGTGGCACACGCGCAGCGTGGCGAGCGCAGCGGCAAGATCCTGGTGGCGCCGAACGGGCCCGTGTAACGCTCGTATGGCTAGCGCAACACCCGCGTAAGAAGACGCGCTCGCGTCGCCGCCACAGGCGAGTCCCTTGAAGGCTTGGGCCCACGGCCCCGTATCGCGGGAACCGCGCGGCCCCGTCCGTAGTTTCGGCAGACAGGATACCCGGCGATGACGCGCGCGACCACCTGCCGCACATCCCCGAACTACCCAACTGACGAGTGGACTCGGCGGGCGCCGAGAGCATGGCACGCCCGCGGTATCAGACGCTCCGGCGAGCGCAGCGAGAAAGGAGGGTGCAGAGCAACTGAGGTAACCGACAGACGCGGTGTCCCAGTGATCCTTGAAGGAGGCGTAGGGATGAACAGATTCGTCAGGACCCTCGTGGCGGCGGTCGCTCTGCTCCCCCTCATAGTCCCCGCAATCGGCACGGCGGACGACGACGACCGACAGCTGCGGACGAACCTTTCGGGATTCAACGAAGTGATCGCGCCGAGCCTCCCGACTGGTGGCGCATTCAGCGCCGGCGCCGGTGCCGTTTTCACGACCGGCAGCGGCAGCCTCAAGCTCAAGATCGACAAGCAGAATCGGGAGATCGACTACGAGCTCTTCTACCAGTTCCCCGACGCCCCCGCCACGCCAACGGGCGCCCAGTTCGTCAACCAGGCGCATCTCCACTTCGGCCAGAAGCACACCACCGGCGGCATCAACGTGTGGCTGTGCCAGTCGGCGGACAATATGGCGCCTCTCGACGTGAGGCCAAGCACCCCGATGTGCCCGAGCCCCTCCGGAACAGTGACCGGGACCATTCGACCGGCGCAGATCCTCACGCTTGCCGGCCAGGGGTTCCCCGACGGCGTGGACGCCTTCGATGCCCTTCTCGAGGCCATCGAGAACAATGCCATCTACGCGAATGTCCACACCGACCGCTTCCCCGGTGGGGAAATCCGCGGGCAGGTGAACGATCGCCACGATCGTCACGACTAGCAACAGTGGGGTCAGTTGGGGGGGCCCGACGCCCCCCAACTCGACCAACCACTCCGAGCAGCAAGACCTGAATTCCCCCAGCCGTCGCCACCCCTGGACGTTCCGGGCAGCGAACGGCGACTCCGTGTATCATCCTGTCTTCACGGCCGCTTGAAGGTATCCAAGGCCTCGCCCACACGGCGGAGGGCACCATGGCCAACTTCACACTGCGGGTAAACGGCGAGACCAGGACGGTGTCGGTCGAGCCAGACGCACCCCTCCTCTACGTCCTGAGGAACGACCTCGAGATGAACGGTCCGAAGTTCGGATGCGGGCTCGCGCAGTGCGGCGCCTGCACCGTCCTGGTCGACGGAAAGCCCACGCGCTCGTGTGTGACGCCGGTCTCGGCGGTCGCGACGGGTCGCATCACGACGATCGAAGGGCTGGGCACCGTCGACCGGCTTCATCCCCTCCAGCGGGCCTTCATCGAGGAGCAGGCGTGTCAGTGCGGTTTCTGCGGCAACGGCATGGTCATGTCGGCCAAGGCGTTGCTCGATCGCAATCCTCGGCCGAGCGACCGGCAGATCAAGCAGGCGCTGAACGGTCACCTCTGCCGATGCGCCTCACACAATCGCATCGTCCGCGCCGTGCGGCGCGCCGCCGAAGCGTTACGGGCCGGTGGGCCGCTCAGCGGGGAGATGCAGTCATGAGCACGAGGCCGGTACGGAACGTCTCCCGACGCGACTTCCTCTGGACGAGCGGCGGGCTCGTCGTCGGGTTCACGCTCGCGCCGCGCCTGGCCCTGGGACAGGATCGACCCGCTCCCCTCCCGGGCAGCCTCAACGCGAACCGCATGCTCGACGCATGGCTGCGCATCGATCCCAACGGCACGGTCACGATCCTCACCGGGAAGATCGAGCTCGGCCAGGGTATCGGCACGGCGCTCTCGCAGGTCGCCGCGGACGAGCTGGACGTGGACCTCAAGCGCATCGAGATGATCCACGGCGACACCGCCCGGACTCCGAATGAGGGGCAGACCGCCGGGTCCCTTTCGGTGGAGCAGAGCGGCACCGCCCTGCGCTTCGCATGTGCCGAAGCGCGCGACATCCTGGTCTCGACCGCGTCGGCGAAGCTCGGCGTGCCGGCGGCCGACCTCAAGGTGAGCGACGGCGTCGTCGCCGCGCCGAGCGGCGCGAGCGTCACGTACTGGGACCTCGCGCGTGAAGCGGACTTCAAGCGCGAGGCGACCGCGAGGGCCAAGCCGAAGCCGCCTGCCGAGCACAGGTGGGTCGGCAAGAGCATCCCCCGCCGCGACATTCCGAAGAAGTTCACGGGCGGCGCCGCCTATGTGCAGGACGTGCGCCTCCCGAACATGGTGTTCGGCCGCGTGGTGCGCCCGCCCTCGCCCGGCGCGCAGCTTCTGTCCGTCGACGAGGCGGCGATACGCCGCTTGCCGGGGGTCGTCGCCGTCGTTCGCGACGGGAGCTTCCTGGCCGTCGCCGCGACGCGCGAAGAGCAAGCCATTCGCGCACGCGAAGCGCTCCGGCGGAGCGCGCGCTGGGGTGAGACCGAGTCGCTGCCGCCGTCTGGCGATGCGCTGTACCGGCAGCTGCTGAGCTCGCCGGCGCCGGGCGAAACGGTCGTGGAGAAGACCTCGCCGGTCGCGCCGGCGCCGGCGAAGACACTCGAGGCGCTCTACACGCGGCCCTACCAGGCCCACGGCTCGATCGGGCCGTCGTGCGCGGTCGCGCAGTGGCAGGACGACAAGCTCACCGTGTGGACCCATAGCCAGGGCGTGTTTCCCTTGCGCGCGGACCTCGTCAAGGTGTTCGGTCTCAAGCCTCAAGACATTCGCTGCATCCATGCTGAAGGTTCAGGGTGCTATGGCCACAACGGCGCGGACGACGTGGCGCTTGATGCGGCGCTGGTGGCGCGGGCGACGGGCGGCCGGCCGGTGAAGCTGCAGTGGATGCGCGACGACGAGTTCATGTGGGAGCCGTACGGCTCGGCCATGGTGATGAAGCTGTCGGGCGGTATCGACGCCCAGGGCAATATCGTCGCCTGGTCCCACGAGCTCTGGAGCCACCCCCACAGCACTCGTCCAGGCTCGTCGGCCGGCGTCAACCTGCTCGCGGCTCGGCATCTGGCCCAAGCGTTTCCGCCGGTCCTCCCGGCGGACGTCCCGCAGCCGTCCGGCGGCGCGGCGCGCAACGCGATCCCGCTGTACGACGTTCCCAACGTGAAAGTCGTCAAGCATTACATCGCCGAGGCGCCGCTGCGCACCTCCGCGCTGCGGACGCTCGGCGCCTACGCCAACGTCTTCGCCCTCGAGTCCTTCGTCGACGAGCTCGCGGCCGCGGCGGGCGCCGATCCGGTGGACTTCCGTCTCCGTCACACGAAAGATCCGCGGGCCCGAGGCGTGATCGAGGCGGCGGCGCAGCGGGCCGCCTGGCGGCCCAGCCTCCGCGGCGATGGAACTCGCGGTCGAGGGTTCGCCTTCGCCAGGTACAAGAATCTCGCCTGTTACTGCGCGACCGTGGCAGACGTCGAGGTCGATCGCAAGACCGGCCGGGTGAGCGTCACCCGTGTCGTCGCCGCTGTGGACGCTGGCCAGATCGTCAGTCCGGACGGCGTGATCAACCAGATCGAAGGGGGCATCATCCAGTCCGCGAGCTGGACGCTGATGGAATCGATGCGCTTCGATCGCACACGCGTGACAACGCGATCGTGGGCCGACTATCCGATCGTGCGCTTCACCGAGGTGCCGGAGGTCGAGGTCGTCCTGCTCAATCAGCCGGCCGAGCGGTTCCTCGGCGTGGGCGAGGGCTCGCAAGGTCCGACGGCGGCCGCCATCGCCAACGGGATCGCGAACGCCACCGGCAAGCGGCTGCGAGCGCTGCCATTCACGGCCGAGCGGGTGAAGCAGGCCATGGCGTAGACGCTTCTGTGATTGGTCAGTCCCCCAGACGCAAGGAAGATGAGCGCCTCCTCACCGGGCGCGGGCGTTTCATCGACGACATCGTCCTGCCCGGGCTGCTCCACCTCGCACTGGTGCGCTCCACCCACGCTCGGGCGCGGATCGTCGAGGTCGACGCCGCGGCGGCCCGCGCGCTCCCCGATGTCCGGGTCTTTCTGGCCGGCGACATGCCGGAGCTCGCCGAGCCGCTGCCGGCCGCGCGCGCGGATCGCGCGAACCCCTACGTGCGTCTGGACACGCCGCGCCCGCAGCGGCCGCTCGCCCTTGGCGAAACGCGCTACGTCGGCGAGCCGATCGCCGCGGTCGTCGCGCCCGACCCGTATCGCGCGGCCGATGCGGCCGCGATGATTCGCATCGAGTACGATCCGCGACCCGCCGTGGTCGACGCCGAGGCCGCGATGGGCGCTGCGTCCCCGGCGGTGCACGAGGGCGAGAGCAACGTCGTCGGCCAGGTCGCCACGATCATCGGCGACGTCGACCGTGCGTTCGCCGAGGCCGACGTGATCGTCGACGATCATCCCTCGCACGGGCGCGTATCGTCGATGGCGATCGAGACGCGGGGTCTGTGCGCCGAGTTCGATCCCGCCACCGAGCGCCTGACCGTCTGGGCGCCTCACCAGGGGCCGTACAACCTGCGCGCCGCGGTCGCGGCGCGGCTCGGGCTGCCCACCGAGAGCGTGCACGTCATCGCGCCGGACACCGGCGGCGGATTCGGCCCGAAGGAAGGCGTCTATCCGGAGGACGTGCTCGTTCCCCTCCTTGCGCGTCGCCTCGGGCGGCCCGTGAAGTGGATCCAGACGCGCACCGAATTCATGTCGAGCACTCACCAGGCGCGCGAGCAGGCACATCACGCCAGGCTCGCGGCGACGCGCGACGGGCGTATCCTCGGCCTCGACGTGCGCATCGTGAAGGACGTCGGCGCCTATCACTACTTCTCGGTGCACGAGCCGACGAACACGATCAATCACCTGCCCTCCCAGTACAAAGTGCCCGCCTTCCGGGCGGAGGGCTTCTCGGTGGTCACCAACAAGGCGCCGAGCGCGCCCTATCGCGGCGCCGGCCGTCCCGAGGCGGTCCTCGTCATCGAGCGACTGCTCGATCGGCTCGCGGCCCGGATCGGCCTGGACCCCGCCGAGGTCCGGGCGAAGAATCTCATCGCGCCGGGCGAGATGCCGTATCGTCCGGGCCTCGTGTACCGCGACGGCGTACCGGTCAGCTACGACGGCGGCGACTATCCCCTGGAGCTCCAGCGCGCGCTCGACCTGCTCGACTACACCGGCTGGCGAAAGCGGCAAGCCGACCTGCGCGCGGAGGGCCGGCGCGTCGGCCTCGGCATCGCGGGCTACCTCGAGGCGAGCGGCAGCGTCCGTCCCGGCGAGTGGGCCACGGTGAAGGTCGACGAGCGCGGTCACGTCGAGGTGCTCATCGGCGTCTCCGGCTCGGGCCAGGGGCACGAGACCGTGTTCGCCCAGGTCTGCGCCGAATTCCTCGGCGCGGCCTTCGACGACATCCGCGTGCGCGGCGGCGACACCACGCTGGTGCCCCACGGCTACGGGACCGGAGCCAGCCGCGTGGCCGTCAATACCGGGAACGCGGTGGCCGATGCCGCGACCGCCGTGAAGGTCAAGGCGTGTCGGGTCGCCGCGGGCCTGCTGGAGTGCGCGCCGGACGACGTGCGAATCGAGGACGGCCGGGCCTTCGTGGTCGGGACCCCGGCGCGCGCGATCTCGCTGGGCCAGCTCGCCCGGGCGGCGCTGCGCGAGCGAAGCCTGGTCGAGCTCGGCGGTCCCGGGCTCTGGGCCACGCGGTTCTACGCGCCGCCGACGGTGACGTGGTCGAGCGGCGTCCACGCGGCCGTGGTGGAGGTCGACGCGGAGACGGGACGGGTCAGCGTCGTCCGCTACGTCATCGTGCACGACTGCGGCCGACAGCTCCATCCCGTGATCGTCGACGGCCAGATCGTGGGCGGCTTCGCCCAGGGCCTCGGCGTGGCGCTCGGCGAGCACGTCGTGTACGGCGACGACGGCCAGCTGCTGACGAGCACGCTGATGGAGTATCCCGTGCCCCGCGCGGACGACATGCCGCCGCTCGTCCTGGAGCACCTTCACTTCGCGACCGATCACAATCCGCTCGGTGTCCGCGGGGTCGGCGAGGGGGCCACCGTGCCGCCCACGGCGGTGATCGCCAACGCCGTGGCCGACGCCTTCGAGGGACGGCTCGGCATCAAGACGCCCGTCTTCACGCCGGACCGCGTGTACGCGTTGCTGCGCGAGGCAGGCTTCACGCCGCATTGAACGTTCGAGAGGAGGAACCCATGGCAAGGCTGACCCCAATCACCAGCAAGGACCAGGTCGCTCCCAAGGACCAGGCGATCGTCGACTCGATCGTCGCGAGCCGCGGCGCGCTCCAGGGCCCGTTCACGATGTTCCTGCACTGCCCCGAGCTGGCCGGCCGTCTGGCGCATCTCGGCGCCTTCGTCCGGTTCGAGGGCTCGCTCGACATGCGGGTGCGGGTTCTCGCCGCCATGACCGTGGCGCGGGAGCTGGAGGCGGTCTATGTCTGGGGCGCGCAGACCGGCGGCGCTCGCCGGCTGGGGGTGCCGGAGTCTACCATCACCGCGATCCGCGAGAACCACAGCCGCGGCATCCCCCCCGAGGATGCGCAGATCGTCGAATTCACGCGCCAGCTCATGCGAAAGCACCGGGTCGACGCCGGGACCCTGAAGACGCTCATCGGGCGGTTCGGCAACGACGGGCTGATCCAGCTCACGGGCGCGATCGGCTACTACAGCATGCTGTCGATGACGGTCAACGCCTGTGAGCTGGAGGCGGCGCCGGGCGCCGAGGTCCTCAAGACCTAGCGCGGCGGCCTGTAGAATAGCGCAGACCAACGCCGGGGGAGGAGCGATGAGGCCATACGAGGGGATCAAGATCATCGACATCACGCACGTGCTGGCGGGGCCGTTCGCGGCCTATCAGCTGGGGCTGCTCGGCGCCGACGTCATCAAGGTCGAACACCCGAAGAACTACGATCAGAGCCGCGACTCGGGAGGCGACCGTGCCCTGAACCGCCAGCAGATGGGCACGGGCTACCTCACGCAGGCCTCGAACAAGCGCGCGATCACGCTCAACCTCAAGCACGAGAAGGGGCGTGAGATCTTGAAGAAGCTCGTGAAGGACGCCGACGTGCTGGTGGAGAACTGGCGTTCCGGCGCCTTCCCCGCCCTGGGGCTGGGCTGGGACGATCTGCGCCCGCTCAACCCGCGCCTGATCTACTGCTCGATGACGGCGTTCGGGCAGGAAGGCCCGCGGGGAGAGCAGACCGCCTACGATCAGCTGATCCAGGCCACGTCGGGCATGATGGCCATGACCGGCACGCCCGACGTGAACCCGATCAAGACCGGCGCGCCGGTGATCGACTATGCCACCGGCACCATGTGCGCGTTCGCGATCTCGGCCGCCCTCTTCCAGCGCGAGCGCACCGGGCGCGGCCAGTACATCGACAGCTCGATGCTCGACGTGTCGCTCATGCTGATGGGCTCGCACATCACGTCGTACCTGCGCACCGGCCACGAGCCCAGGCCCAAGGGCAATCAGATGGATCGCGCCAGCAGCCAGCTCTATCAGGCCAAGGACGCGCCGCTGATGATCGCCGCCGGCAACCGCGGCCAGCACGAGCGGTTGTTCCGCGCCGTCGGCCGGCCGGACATCGCCGCGCAATCGAGCCACGACGAGCGCGAGCAGCTGTACGAGAAGCAGACCGAGGAGCTCCAGAAGGTCATCGGGCAGCGGACCGCCGACGAGTGGGAGCAGCATCTGCAAGGAAGCCACGTGCCGGCCGGCCGCGTGCGGCGGCTTTCCGAGTCGTTGGCCGATCCACAACTGAAGACGCGCGGCGTGCTGCACCAGCACCTCACGATCGAGGGCGTCGAGGGGCCCGTGACCGTGCCGCTGGCCGCGTTCAAGTTCGCCGACGGCGGACCGAGCATCGAGACTCCACCCCCGCGCCTGGGCCAGCACACCGACGCGGTGCTGCTGGGGCTGGGTTACGGCAGAGAGGAAATCGCGAAGCTCCGCGACGAGGGCGCGATCTGAGCCGCCGCGGGTGAGCGACGCTGCCGCTAGGGCAGCAGATCGAGCACGGCGATCTGACCGGACGGGAACGCGAGCGGAACGACGATGGCCGGCGGCGCCAGCGTCGTGACGGAGCGGTACCGCCATCCGTAGAGCGCCGACGGGTCCGGACCCGGATCGCGGTAGACCTCGAGGACGCGATCGACGAGGTTGACGATCCAGTAGTCCTCAATTCCTGCCCGCGCGTAGAGGCCGCCCTTGTGCTGCCGGTCGAAATAAAGGCTCGAATCCGCGACCTCGACGGCAAGCGCGGGGCGCTCAGGGTGCGCGTGGCGATAGTCGGCCGGGCGCCCCGGTACCACGACAAGATCGGGCTCGGGCTCGGATTCGTCGTCGAGCGACACGGGCAACTGGGTCCTCACGATCCATCCCGAGGGAAGACAGGCTCTCAGCGCGTATTCGGCGGTGCTGACCGCCGAGCTGTGATACGTGCCCTTCGGCTCCGCAACGATGAGCTGACCACCGATGAGCTCGAGAGGCTCGCCCTCAAACACACCAAGGTCCACGAGGCGGTCGTACTCGATCCGCTTCCAGCGCCGGAGGGTGAGCGGGGCTTGTGTCATGCCATCACTCTAGCGGGCCAGGATGATGCGATCAACGTCGAGTCGTGGATACGCCGAGGAACGCGATATCATCCCCGCGGTGCTCGCGGGCGCGTGGAAGCGCCCGCGATGATCGGACGGTGAAAGGAGCTGGGCCATGACTTCCCTGCTACGACGGCTTTCGGCGGTCCTCTTCGCCCTCCTCCTGATATCGCGCGCGGCCGGGCCCGCGTCCTCCCAGACGCCGGCGCGCGGTCACGGCGCCGAAGCCCGTGACATGGAGCTGGTCGGCCACGAACCCTTGCAATCTCGCTCGGCCTATCAGCCGACGATCCACAAGCAGGGCAGCCGCTTCATCGCCTATGTCGGCCATCACGGCGGGCGGGCGCGCAACCCGCTGACGGGAGGCGACGAGGACAACGGCACATCGGTGGTCGACGTCACGGACCCCGCACGCCCGCGCTATCTCGCCCACATCCCGGGAGCGCCCGGCGGCTCCGAGCAGGGTGGAGCGCAGATGGCGCGCGTATGCGACCGGCGGAGCAAGACGTACCTGCTGCGGACGATTGGGAATTCCGTCCCCAACTCGGGCCACGAGGTGTGGGACGTGACCGACCCCGCGAAGCCGCAAAAGGTGAGCACGGTCGTCTCGGGGTTGAGCGCGACGCACAAGAACTGGTGGGAGTGCGACACCGGGATCGCCTACCTGGTCTCGGGCGATCTCGCCAAGGCGGACCCGCTGCAGCTCGGCCCGTCGGGCTGGCGCACGTGGCGCATGACGAAGATCTACGACCTCAGCGACCCGGCGAAGCCCGTGTTCATCCGCGACTTCGGCCTGGCGGGCCAGGAGCCGGGCTCCACCGGCCCCATCACCGTGGCCCACGGCGCTCACGGGCCGATCGTGCTCGGCAATCGCGTCTACTTCGCGTACGGCACCAGCGCCGACGGCGCGCTGCAGATCGTCGACCGCCAGAAGCTCGTGACCGGTCCGAAGGAGCCGACCGCGGCGAACCTCAACGCCCCCGAGATCAGCCGGCTCTACATGTCGCCGAACTGGGGCGGCCACACGGCGTTCCCCCTGCTGGGCATGACGATCGCCGACTGGGCTCCCAACACCAAGGGTCGCGTTCGCGACTTCGTCGTCCTGGTGTCGGAGGCCACCGCGAACGAGTGCCGCGAGTTCCGGCACGCCACGTTCATGGTCGACATCACGACCGAGACCCGGCCGTTTTCGGTGGCGACGTTCGAGGTGCCCGAGTCGAGCGGCAACTTCTGCCGCCGCGGCGGACGCTTCGGCCCCCACTCGAGCAGCGAGTCGTTCGCGCCGATCTTCTACAGGAAGCTCGTGTTCATCGCCTACTTCAACGGCGGCGTGCGAGCCATGGACATCCGCAATCCCTACGCGCCGCGCGACGCCGCGTTCTACATTCCGGCCACGACCGAGCGGACGGCCGAGCGCTGCGTCACGAACGGAACGCGGGGCTGCAAGGTGGCGATCCAGACCAACAACGTCGAGGCGGACGAGCGCGGGTACGTCTACCTCGCCGACCGGGCCAACACGGGCATGCACATCGTGAAGCTCACCGGGGAGGCCGCGAAGATCGGTCATTAGATATAGGGGGGAGCGAGCGCCGCTCCCCACGTAACCGTCTCTGCTGATTCTCCCCTGACGGTGCCGTTCACGGCCCACTTCGAGCGCCGAGCCTAGCCTAGCTGCCCCACCACGCTCCGGTGCGCTCGGCCGGGGCGCTGGTGCGTGGCGTGGCGTTCGGCTAGACTCCCCGGCAGTCGTCCTCAACCGAGGTGCCCATACGGCTGATCGGGCTCGCGGTTATGCTCGCTCTCTGGACATTATCGAAACGGGGAATGGTGAGATATACAGATCTGTGTAACGCGACGACGGAATGAGTAATGACGCCGCTAACAGCAGGGATCGCAAGACTTCTGGATCTCCGTCCGAGGACGAGAGTCGTCTCATCACGGTCGGCTACTCGGCGCGAGGGCGACTCCTGGTCGTCTGCCATGTCGAGCGAGGCCCCGCAACCCGGTTGATCAGCGCACGCCGCGCCACTGCCCGCGAGAGGAGACGTCATGAAGGCTAGGACCACCATGTCGGTCTGAAGACATGCGCGCCGAGTACGACTTCGACTACTCGAAGGCTGTGCGCGGTAAGTACTATCGACGCCTGCTGAAGGAAGGCGCGAACGTCGTCGTTCTTGACCCTGACGTGGCAAAGGCGTTCCGCAGTTCGGCCGCCGTGAACGAGGCGCTCCGGTCTCTACTTAGAATGTCGGAAGCGACCCGGCGTCTGCGGGCGCGTTTGGGCAATCGTGAAGGCGACAAAAGCGGCAGAGACAGAGGAATTGCCGCTGGCCGGCGACTTCGAAGCCGGAAAAGGGGGATGCGATGAACACGTACACCCTCATGGCAGCAGTGTTGGTCTTCCTCGTGCTTTGCACGTCGAGCTTCACGCAAGGCCAGACCAAGTCGGCGGAACAGTTCGGCACGGTCGATTTCGCGAACTCGTGCACTCCCGCCGTGCAGGCGACATTCCAGCGGGGTGTGGCGATGCTGCACTCGTTCCGCTACGGCGAGACCGAGAAGACGTTTCGCGACGTGCTGACGCAGGATCCCTCGTGCGCGATCGCCACGTGGGGCATCGCCGCCATCCTGATGGACAACCCGCTCGGCGGCCTCGGATCATCCCCGCAGGGAGCCGAGCGAGCGCAGCGCGCGATCGACGAGGGACGCCGGATCGGCGCGAAGACCCAGCGCGAGGGTGATTACATCGAGGCGGTCGCCGCCTACTACCAGGACTGGGCGAACCGCCCAGAGCGAGCCCGCCAGCAATCGCGCGCCAAGGCGTTCGAGGCGCTGGCGGCCCGTTATCCCGGCGATGACGAAGCCCAGATCTTCTACGCCCTGTATCTCGCAGGGACGCAGTTGCTGGCGGACCAGAGCTACGTGGCCTATCTCAAGGCTGCAGACATCCTGGAGCAGCAATTCGCGAAGCACCCGGACCACCCGGGCGTGGCCCATTACTTGATCCACAGCTATGATGCCCCGCCGATCGCGCAGAAAGGGCTGCCCGCCGCCCGACGCTACGCTGCGATCGCGCCCTCGGCGCCGCACGCGCTGCATATGCCCTCGCACATCTTCACCCGTGTTGGCGCGTGGGCGGAGTCGACCGCGACCAATCAGCGCTCGGCGGCAGCCGCCAAGGGCGACAAGGACGCCGACACCCTGCTGCACTCGCTCGACTACATGGCGTACGCCTACCTGCAGCTCGCGCGCGACAGCGACGCGCGACGCGTCGTCGAGGAGGCCGCCCAGGTGTCGGGGGCCAATCGCTACGCCGGGCCCTACGCGCTCGCGGCAATCCCGGCGCGCTACGCGGTCGAGCGCGGCGACTGGCGCCAGGCCTCGAAGGTCCAGCCGATCCCGAGCAAGTATCCGTTCGCAGACGCGCTGACGTACTTCGCGCGCGCGCTCGGCTCCGCCCGCAGCGGCGACCCCGCGTCGGCGGAAAACGACGTACAACAGCTCGCCGTGCTGCGGGACGCGCTCAAAGCGGCGAAGAACGAGTACTGGGCGACCGAAGTGGAGGTGAGTCGGCTCGGTGCGGTCGCCTGGGCTGCCTGGGCACGCGGCAAGCACGAGGAAGCGGTCGGCCTGATGCAGAGCGCGGCCGACACCGAGGACAAGAATGAAAAGCATATCGTGACGCCTGGACGGATCGTTCCTGCGCGCGAGCTCCTGGGCGAGATGCTGCTCGAGCTCAAGCGGCCGGCCGAAGCACTCAAGGAATTCGAGGCCTCGCAGTTGCGCGAGCCGGATCGTTTCCGCGGCCTCTACGGCGCCGCTCGGGCGGCGGCGCAGAGCGGCGACCTCGCAAGGGCGAAACGCCATTTCGCGCGGCTGGTAGATATGGCTGGCCAGGGAGACTCACGCCCGGAGCTGGCGGAGGCACGCAAGTTTCTCGCCGCGAACTGAACCGCGCGACACGCAAAAGGGGTGCCGCCGATCCGCCCAACAACGCGCTCCACCCGACCGGCGCCGCGAACCCGTTCAGACGCGGTCTGAGGCACGGTTTGGCGCCCGGCGGGTGAGCGTGCGCATTATCCAGAAGTAATGCGAGGGCAAGCCGCTCTTTGCTGAAGTGAAGTAGCGACGAGGGGACGCGAGTGCTCGCCGCATAACAGCATACGGTAGTTCCACGAGGCCCCGAGCGCAGACCATTCGCTCCGGGGCCTTTCGTTTGTCCGCGAGCGCCCGGATTCGCCCCGGTGCAGTCCCAGCCGGGGCGCTGGTGCGCATCGTGGCATTCGGCTAGACTCCCCGGCAGCATGCGGCTAATCGGGCTCGCGGTCATTCTTGCTGTGGGCCTTACTCTTGCGCCGCTCGCCGTCCAGGCGCAGCCGGCGGGGAGGGTTTACCGCGTCGGGCTACTTGGACTCGCGTCGGGGTCTGACGTCCCGGTTCTCGCCGCCTTGCCCCAGGGGCTTCGAGACCTCGGCTACGAGGAGGGCAAGAACCTTGTCATCGAATACCGAACGGCGGAGGGCGACTACGACCGCCTGCCGCGCCTCGCCGCAGAGCTGGTCCAGCTCAAGGTCGACGTGCTCGTCTCCTACGGAACGCCTGGGGCGTTGGCGGCCAAGCAGGCGACGACGACGATTCCCGTGGTAGTCGCGCTCATCGGAGATGCCGTGGCGACCGGGGTGGTACCGAGCCTCGCGCGTCCAGGCGGCAACATCACCGGCTCGCAATACCACTATCCTGAACTGATGGGGAAGCGGATCGAAATGCTCACGCAGGCGATGGTGCATCTGGCCCGCATCGCCGTCCTCTTCAATCCCAGCAACCCATCAATACGGCCGGCGTTGAAGATGATGGAGGAGACCGCCCGTTACCTGAAGGTCGAGCTTCAGCAGATCGAGGCCCGGAGCCCGCACGACTTCGACGGAGCTCTCGGCGCGATGGCCGAGCGTCGCAGCCAGGCTTTCATCCTGGCGGATGACCCGTTCTTGAGGAGCCACGTGCGCACCATCGCCCAACTGGCGGCCAAGCGGCGGCTGCTCTCGGTCGGAGACGGGGAGTACGCGGAGGCCGGGGGTCTACTGGGCTACGCGGTGAACCGTCCAGAGGTGTTTCGCCGGGCGGCGGTCTTAATCGACAAGATCCTCAAGGGTGCCAAGCCGAGGGACCTTCCCTTCGAGCAGATTGACCGGCTCGAACTGGTCATCAACCTCAAGACCGCGAAGGCGCTCGGGCTGACAATCCCGCAAACGCTGCTGCTGCGGGCGGATCGGGTCATCGAGTAGCGCCGAAGAAAGCATCCAGGTTCCTGACCAGTTTGTCCTCACGCGCCACGAGCACGACGGTAGGGCGCCCCGGGTCGGGTCGCAAGTGTGGACGACTAGATACGCCACACCGGGCAGAAGGTCGACCCCGGCGCTCCCCCGAGTCCCCGACCTGCCCGACCTGACCTGACGGTCAAATCCGAGGGGACATTCTGAGACGGTCATCTGCCCCTCCCCCCGCTGCTTCCCCCCCGGTCACGCGGTATCGCGAGATTCCGACGCTCAAGCCGGATCCTAGCCGTCGGTCAGCGGCACGAGAGCGTACATCCGCGGCTGATTTCCGACGACGCGGGTGATGTGGCCCTGGCCCGTCAAATCTTCGGCGAGGACCACGTCGCCGGGCCCGACGCGCGCCACCGTGCCGTCGCCGACCTCGATCTCCGCGGCGCCCGACAGCGAGATCGAGTACTGCCGCCGGGGCGCACAGTGCCAGGAGAGCACGTAGCCCGGCGGCGCGATTCGAAACGCGATTCCGGTCGCCGACTCCATCGGCGTGCCCTCGCCGTGAGCGCCTTCGACGTCGGCAAAGGGCTTCATCGCCATCGGCACCTCGGCGATGTGCGACTTCCCGTCCGAACCGCTGTACACGCGCCATACTTTCGGCATGGTCGTCCCTTCCCGCAGTCGCCCGGGCGTCGTCAGCGCGCCGCGGCGACGGCGTCCGACACCCGGCCGACCACCACGGTCTCGTGGACGGCTGGCGAGTAGATTTCGAGAACCTCGAGATCGTCGGAGCAGTCGAGCTCGTTGTGCACGATCCCGGGCGGCTGCAGGATGCAGTCACCCTTGCCGAACGTGAGCTCGCCCTGGCCCTCGTAGACGAACTTGATCCAGTGTTCGCGCATCGTTGATCCTCCCGTGAAGGGTTAGTTGGGCGCCGCGAACTCGAACGTGGTGCCCACGGAGCTGGCGGTGAACCGCCCGGGCATCCGCTGGGCGACGGCGCAGATCGCCTCGATCCCCGTGCAGTGCTGCGGGACCACGTGCTCGAGGTCGAGGCTGCGAAAGGCGTCGACGACCCGCGTGATGCGCGCTTCGTCGAGCCCGCTCAGATGGAAGCCGCCGATGACCGCGTAGACCCGGGGGACACCCGTGACGCGGATCGCATTCCGGCAGATGCCGATGATGCCGCGGTGAGAGCACGACGTCACCACGACCAGGCCGCGGTCCCGCACATTGGCGACCAGCGCCTGCTCGCCGATGAACGTGTCCTGGATCAGCTCGCCGTTCTCCTCGACCCGGAGATTCGACGGGATGGTCTCCCACTCCTCGGTCGCGTGCATCTCGCCGGAGAGCCACATCCCCTCGACGATCGGCGTCGGCTGCGCCACCAGCCGGACCGCGATCTCGTAGCGCTCGATCTCGTCGCGGGAGAGCCGGCCGCTGTAGACCCGGCGCTCGCCGCGCTGCTGCCAGCGAGGGCGGAAGTGATCGACGCCGCCGTAGAAGGGCAGATCGCGGCGAAGGTGCCGCCGCCACGCGTGGAGGAACCCGGTCAACCCGCCCCAGTGGTCGCGGTGACCGTGGGAGAGGCCGATCGCGTCGATCGATGCCGGATCGAGGGCCAGCTCGCGGAAGTTGTGGTTCAGCGTCTCCGGCGTGAGGCCGAAGTCGAGGGCCATCGTGAAGCGATCGCCGCCCCGCGTGACCTCGACGAGGTGCGCGAGACCGTGCTCGGCGCGCAGGTCCGGCATTTTCCCGGCCACGAAGGCGCTGTAGCGCCGCGCCACCGCGTCGTCCTGGCGCAGGTTGTCGATGTAGTTGTCGACGACGGTCGTGATGCGGATGCGGTCGACGGCGCCGATGGTCATGGACCCGACGGGCATGCGGCCATGCGCGTACGGTAGCGGGTCTCCACGATATGGTCAACGTCGTCGAGCCGATGCGGCATACGATGTCGATTCCGGAGGGTCCCCGGCGTCGTAATGGGTGAGTGGTCACCGGGGCCGCTCCCGGCCGCAGCCGGGCCGGACTTTCGCGATGAAGGAGGCCGTATGCGCTACGTGCTGCTCATCAGCTCCGACAAGGCGGCGCCGCCCTCGCCGAGGGCCGAGATGGAGGCCCTCCTGCAAGGCCACAAGCGGTTCGCGGACGAGCTCCAGGCCGCCCGCAAGATGGTCCACGGTGAACGCCTGCGTCCCGACGAGGAAGCCAGCCGCGTCCGCCTCAAGGCCGGGCAGCGGCAGGTCACGGACGGACCCTTCACCGAGACCAAAGAGGTCCTGGGTGGCTTCTATCTGATCGACTGCGACACCAAGACGGAGGCCGTCGAGTGGGCGAAGAAGATCCCGCTCCGCGAAGGCGGCTACGTCGAGGTGCGGCCGATCTGGCCGATGTGAGGGGCGCGCTGCCCTGACGGGCGCGAGCTCCGCGTGGGGGGGGCGGAGGTGGCGAGGCGTATCGAGTAACATCTCTGCTCGTGGGATCGATCGACCACGGGCAGACGCCGCGCGCCGAGGTTCACGCCCGCGTCGCCGAGGCCTTCCGTCTGGAGTACGCG
>Ga0209056_10002231_pt1 | contig 21017 bp, 20 predicted proteins | sample GraSoiAngelo_114_FD_185876 | JGI IMG/M metagenome (GOLD analysis project Ga0209056, IMG submission 185876) | Grasslands soil microbial communities from the Angelo Coastal Reserve, California, USA - 14_0903_13_40cm (SPAdes) (version 2) | ecosystem: Environmental > Terrestrial > Soil > Grasslands...
GTGATCGCCTCGGGAGGAGCGGGGAGTCTCGAGGATCTTCGGACGGGCGTGATCGAAGGCAAGGCCGACGCCTTGCTCGTCGCCTCCATGTTCCACTTCGGCCGCCACACCATCGGCGAGGCCAAGGCCTATCTCCGCGATCAGGGTGTCGCCGTGAGGCTCGAGCCGTGAGCCCGGGTTCGTCGCCATGACTACCGAGCTGAAATGGGACGGCCAGGGGCTCATTCCCGCCGTGGCCCAGGAGACGGAGACGGGCGAGGTGCTCATGGTCGCCTGGATGGACCGCGAGGCCCTCGCCAAGACGCTCACGACGGGGCTGGCCCACTACTGGTCGCGCGAGCGCCGGGCCCTCTGGCGCAAAGGCGAGACGTCCGGACACACCCAGCACGTCGACGGCGTCTTTGCCGACTGCGATCACGACACCCTTCTGGTCCAGGTGCACCAGGACGGCGTCGCCTGCCACACGGGCGCGCGGACCTGCTTCTTCACCCGGCTCGCGGGAAGCGCGTCGCCGTCCCCGCCGGGGGCGGGCCCGGCCTTCCTCGAGGTGCTGGAGCGCGTGCTCCAGTCGCGCAAGGTAGAGCGTCCGGCCGGCTCCTACACCGCGTCGCTCTTCGAGCGCGGCGAGGCGCAGATCTGCCGGAAGATCGGCGAGGAGGCGACCGAGGTGGTGACGGCGGCCCTCGGCGGGGAGGGCGACGGGCGCGTCGTTTCGGAGGTGGCCGATCTCTGGTTCCACAGCATGGTCCTCCTCGCCTCTCGCGGCATCCCGCTGCGCCGGGTCTTCGAAGAGCTCGCGCGGCGCCACGGCGAGAAGAGCCCGGCATGAGGTCACCCGCGCTCGGGCCGACGGCCTTTCTCCTTCTCGCCTTCGTGGCCGCGGGCTGCAGCGCGGGGCGGATCGAGAGCGGCGTGTACTATTCGTCCAAGGGCTATCACGTGAGCCTGCCGTCCCCGGGCTGGTCGGTGAAGCGCGGAGGCGCCGCCGACCTCGAGCTCCAGCGCGCGACGCCGCCGGGCGGCATGCTCGCCGACGCCACCTGCGAGGACACGGCTCTTCGACGCCCGCTCGACGTCCTGACGCGCCACCTGACCTTCGGCCTCAAGGAGCGCGTCGTCGAGGAGAGCGGCCCGCTCACTGTGGGCGGGCGCTCGGCTCAGCGCGCGGTGCTCCGGGGCAGCCTGGACGGCACGCCGGTCGAGGTCGAGGCGATCGTGATCAAGGGCGACCAGTGCGTCTACGATTTCCTCTACGTGGCGTCCCCCGAAGACTTCGCGGCGGGCCGCGAGGAGTTCCGCGCCTTCGTGGAGAGCGTGAACGGGAGCGTCCGATGAGCGGGAGACGATTCCGATGAGCGCTTGCGCGAAGAGGCCCCCAGCTCGCGCCTCCTCCTCCACCGGGAGACCATTCCGATGAGCGTGTGGGCGTACGCGCGGCGCCAGGGGCAGGAATCCGTGGCGTGGTACGGCGGGCTCGGCCTCCTCGCCATCGAGGCCGCGCGCAACGTCAGGCTCCCGCCCTCCTATCTGATCATCGTGGCCCAGCAGATCGACCTGATCGGCGTGCGCTCGCTCGTCGTCGCCCTCACGGCCGGGCTCTTCACGGGCATGGTCCTGGCCCTCCAGAGCGCCGTGAACATGGCGCGGTTCGGGGCGGAGAACTACGTCGGGCCCATCGTGGCCCTCTCGATGCTGCGCGAGCTCGGGCCGGTGCTCACGGCCATCCTGGTGGGAGGCAAGGTCGCCTCCGGCATCACGGCGGAGCTGGGCTCCATGAAGGTGACGGAACAGATCGACGCGCTCCGTGCCCTCGGCGTCAACTACGTCAAGAGGCTGATCGTGCCGCGCCTGCTCGCCGCCCTCGTGGTATTCCCCCTCGTGACCATCCTGGCCGATGCCATCGGTCTCTTCGGCGGCATGCTCGTCGTGGTCTTCGACCGCGCGGTGGATGGCTATCTCTACTGGAACACCATCTCCTACTGGGTGGTGATGCGCGATTTCCTGACGGGCATCGCCAAGAGCGTGGTCTTCGGCGCCCTCGTCACCCTCATCGGCTGCTACAATGGGCTCGGGACGGAGGGCGGCACCGAAGGGCTGGGCCGCTCCACGACCGACACGGTGGTCCAGGTCGCCATGGCCGTGATCATCTCGGACTTCTTCCTCACCAAGCTCTTCTTCATCCTCTTCTGGTGATGGATCCCGTGACGCCCGCTCCCGAGATTCCCGTCGAGCTCCGAGAGGTGCGGAAGTCCTTCGGGGACAAGCCGGTGCTCCAGGGCGTGAGCCTGGCCCTCCGCAAGGGCACCACGCTGGCCGTCATGGGCGGGAGCGGCGCGGGCAAGACCGTGCTCCTGCGCATCACGGACGGGCTGATCCGGCCCGACGCCGGGCAGGTGACGCTCTTCGGGACCCACATCGAGCGCATGCGCGAAGAAGCGATGCTGCCGCTCCGGAAGCGCGCCGGCTTCGTGTTCCAGGGCGCCGCCCTCTTCGACTCGCTCTCCGTCTTCGAGAACGTCGCCTTCCCGCTCCGCGAGCACACCAGCATGTCGCTCGGGGAGATCACGGACCGCGTCCATCGATCCCTGTCTGTGGTGGGATTGCCTGGGGTCGACGACCTCCTGCCCGCGGAGCTCTCCGGTGGCATGCGCAAGCGGGTCGGCATCGCCCGCGCCCTCGTGCTGGAGCCCGAGGTCGTCTTCTTCGACGAGCCCACGGCCGGGCTCGACCCTACCAACGCCAGGCTGGTGGCCGAGCTGATGGCCTCGCTGCGGGAAGGGGTCTGCGACACCGCCATCGTGGTCACCCACGACATCGAGTTCGCCAACATGATCGCCGATCAGATGGCCATCCTTCACCAGGGACGCATCGCGGACATCGGCACCCCGGCCGAGATGCGCGCCTCGTCCAACCCCGACGTCCGCCGCTTCCTCGCGGGCGAGCTGCGCGAAGAATGATGTTCGAGCTGAGGCGCTGCCGAGGAGCCGCAGGCGACGAGAGCGGCGAGGCGAGGGCTGAGATGATGTTCGAGCTGAGACGCTGCCCGCAGTTCGAGCTAAGCGGCGGCCGCTGGCCGTCGCGAGGCGAGAGCTGGGTTGATCCCGCAGGCGTGGCCGTTCGAGCTGAAGGGCGAAGCCCTGAGGCGAGGCCCGAGTGGATCAGCGGCGAGGCGAGGGCTGAATAGGACCATGCCCGACCATCGGTCCCTCGCGCTTCAGCTCCGCATCGGCGGCTTCGTCCTCGTGTCCCTCGCCGTCTTCCTCGCCATCATCTACCTGCTGGGCGCCCGCGCCCGCTACTTCGAGAGGAAGTACGAGCTGGTGGCCGAGTTCACGGAGGTCGGGGGCCTCATCGAGGGCGCCACCGTCCGCCTGGCCGGCGTTCAGATCGGCCGGGTCACCGGCGTGACCCTGTCGCCCAAGGCGGGCACCAAGGTGCGGGTGACCATGACGGTGGCGCGGCGCTTCCACGACCGCATCCGCCGCGATTCCGAGGCGCGCATCGCCACCCAGGGCCTGCTCGGCGACAAGATCGTGGAGATCACCAGCGGCTCGCCGGATGCCCCGCCCCTCGCGCCCGGGGAGACGCTGACCGCACGCGAGACGTTCGAGATGGGCCGTATGTTCGCCGAGGGCGCTGGCACGCTCGCCGCCGTCAACCAGCTCGTGTCGACTGTCCGTGCCGCCGTCGATCGGCTCGACAAGAGCGGCGCCGTCGACGACCTCGGGGCGGCCGCCAGCTCCGCGCGCCGAATCACCAACGAGGTCGAGAAGGGGCGGGGATGGCTCCACGTCCTGGTCTACGAGGAGCCGGAAGCTCTCCGGCGGCTCAATGCCATCCTCATCTCGGCAGAAGGCCTCCTGGCTCGGACGGAGAGCGGGGAGAGCGCCGTCGGGGTCCTCCTATCCAAGGACAGCGCGAAATCCGGCCGAGCGCTCCTGGCCGCGCTCGATGCCCTGGGCCGGGCTGCGGAAAAGCCGGGGCCGGCGGACGGCTTGCTTCCCGCACTCCTCTTCGACCCCGAGTATCGTCCGGTGGCGCGGGATCTCCAGATCCTGGCGCGGAATTTCCGCGACGTGTCCGAGAAGCTGGCCCGAGGCGAGGGCGTGCTCGGGGGCCTCATTCAGGGCGGGAACGAGGACAGCATGGGCCAGGCCGGCGTGGACGTGCGGGCCGCCCTCGCCAATCTCCGCGCGGTGAGCGAGAAGCTCAATGCCGGCGAGGGCACTCTGGGGAAGCTCGTGGTCGACCCGACGCTGTACGAGAGCATGGTCTCGTTTCTCGAGGGCGCGCAGCGCAGCTTTCTCCTGCGCGCCCTCATACGCTCCACGATCAAGACGGGCGACAGGGCCAAGGAACAAGTGGTGGCGCCAAAACCCTGATGCCCAAGATCCGATCGGTCTATCGCTGTCAGACCTGCGGCTTCGCGGCGCCGAAGCCGGGCACCTGCCCGGACTGCGCCCGCAGGGGGAGCTTCGTCGCGCTGATCGAGGAGCGGCCCCTCGCCTCGCGCTCCGAGCGCCCCCAGCTGGCCGCGGGCACCAAGCCCATGCCCATCCGCGACATTGCCGTCGAGGCGGGCGACCGGATCCTCACGGGGATCGGCGAGCTCGATCGGGTCCTGGGGGGCGGCGTGGTGCCGGGCTCGCTGGTCCTGATCGGAGGCGATCCCGGCATCGGCAAGTCCACCCTCCTGCTCCAGGCCTGCCGGGCCCTGGCCGAGCGCCAGGGACCGGTGCTCTATGTGTCGGGCGAGGAGTCGGCGGCCCAGGTCAAGCTGCGCGCGAATCGGCTCGGCATCGCTCCGAAGGCGCTCTACTTCCTCGCGGAGACGGATCTCCAGGTCATCGAGGCGCACGCGGCCGAGCTCCGGCCGCGCGCGCTCATCGTGGACTCGATCCAGACCGTCTTCCTGCCCGGGCTCGAGTCGTCGCCGGGAAGCGTCAGCCAGGTGCGCGAGTGCGCCGCGCGGCTCATGCTTCTGGCCAAGGGGCGCGGCATGGCGGCCTTCCTCGTCGGCCACGTCACCAAGGACGGAGCCATCGCGGGCCCGCGCGTCCTCGAGCACCTCGTTGACACCGTGCTCTACTTCGAAGGCGAGCAGCACCACGCCTATCGGATCCTGCGGGCCGTCAAGAATCGCTTCGGGTCGACCAATGAGATCGGCGTGTTCGAGATGGGCGAGCTCGGGCTCACCGAGGTGTCGAACCCGTCCGGCTTCTTCCTCGCCGAGCGCCCGCGCGGCGCCGCGGGCTCCGTCATCGTCTCGAGCCTCGAGGGCACCCGACCTCTCTTGCTCGAGATGCAGGCCCTCGTCACCCCGGCCAGCTTCGGGACGCCGCGCCGCACGGTGCTGGGGGCCGATTACAATCGCGTCTGTCTGCTCCTGGCCGTGCTCGAGAAGCGGCTGGGGTTCCCGCTCCAGAGCCAGGACGTGTTCGTCAACGTGGCGGGAGGCGCGCGCGTGACCGAGCCCGCCTCCGACCTCGGCATCGCCATCGCGGCGGCCTCGAGCTACCTCGATCGGCCCGTGCGAGGCGACGTGGTGATCATGGGTGAGGTCGGGCTGACCGGCGAGGTGCGCGCGGTGGCGGGCTTCACGGCGCGGCTCAAGGAGGCGGCCGCCCTCGGGTTCGCGGCCGCCGTGGTGCCCCAGAACAATCTCGGGGGCAAGAATCTGGCGGGGGAAGCCGTACATCCCCTTAACGTTCAGGGAGTGGGCTCGGTAGACGAGGCGGTCAAGACACTGCTCGGGCAGTGAGAGGCGATCATGGCCATCATCATCGTGCGCATAGTCATGCTGGGAGCGGCGACGGCAGCCGGAATGGCCTTCGGCCCCGCCCTCGGCATCCCCGCGACCAACTGGTGGCTGGCCGGCGCCGGCTTTCTCTTCGGCGTCCTCGCCGTCCTGCTGGAATGGCAGGCGCGGCGCATCCCGGTCGACCGGCTCTTCTGGGGCGCCATGGGCGGCATCGTGGGCCTGGGACTCGGGCTGGGGCTGGGCACCGCCGTGGGCGCCGTCGCTCCGGACGCAGGCCCGCTCGGCCGCGGCCTCTTCGGGCTGCTCCTGACCTATCTGGGCGCCTCGGTCGCCCTCGCCAAGCGCGATGAGCTCGAGGACATGTCGACCAAGCTCTTTCCCAAGACGGCGGCGAGGCGCCAGGGCTTCAAGATCCTCGATACCTCGGTGATCATCGACGGGCGCATCGTGGACCTCTCGGAGGTCGGCTTCCTCGAAGGCACGCTCATCATCCCCCAGTTCGTGCTGCGCGAGCTCCAGCAGATCGCCGATTCGCCCGATCCCCTCAAGCGCAATCGGGGCAAGCGCGGCTTCGACGTGCTCCAGCGGCTCCAGCGGCTGCCCGGCGCCACCGTGCGGATCGAGGACCAGGACTTCCCGCAGGTGCGCGAAGTCGACCGCAAGCTGATCGAGCTCGCCAAGGCCATGGGCGGCAAGGTCGTGACCAACGACTACAACCTCAACAAGGTCGCTGAGCTCTCGGGAGTTTCGGTGCTCAACGTCAACGAGCTGGCCAACGCCCTGCGTCCGGTGGTGCTCCCGGGCGAGCTCGTCCACGTCCACGTGGTCAAGGAAGGCAAGGAAGCGGGGCAGGGCGTGGCCTACCTCGACGACGGCACCATGGTGGTGGTGGACCACGGCAAGCGCTTCATCGGCCAGCAGGTGAGCGTCACCGTCACCTCGGTCCTGCAGACCACCGCGGGCCGCATGATCTTCTCGCGCCTGAAGGACGAGGAGGGATCGCGGTGACCTCGCGGTGAGAAAGGCCGTCGCCCTGGTTCCCGCGGCCGGTTCCGGCACTCGCCTGGGCGGACGTCAGCCCAAGCAGTACCTCGTGCTCGGGGGAGCGCCACTCCTCGTCCACACCCTCCGCGCCCTCGCGCGCTGCCCATCCATCGAGGGCGCCGTGGTGGCGGTTTCCGAGGACAGGATCGAGGCGACCCAGTCCCTGCTCCGGCGGTTTCGCGTGCCGCGCGTGCTCGCGGTCGTCGCGGGAGGAGAAGAGAGGCAGGATTCGGTGCGGCTCGGCCTGGAGGCCGTGTCATCCGAGGCGGCCTGGGTGGTGGTCCACGACGCCGTCCGGCCCATGATCACCCCCGATCTCGTCGAGCGCGTGCTCGCGGCCGCGCGCATCCCGGGCGCCGCCACCTGCGGCTGGCCCGTGCGCGAGACGGTCAAGCTGGTCAAGGACTCCGTGGTCGACAGGACGCTGCCTCGGGAAGGCCTGTGGCTGACACAGACGCCGCAGGCCTTTCGCCGGGATCTCTTGCGTGAGGCCCACGACAAGGCGGCGCGAGAAGGGTTCCGCGGAACCGACGACGCGATGCTCGTGGAGCGCCTGGGCGGCCGCGTGGCCATGGTCGAGGGCCTGGCCCAGAACATCAAGATCACGACGAAGGAGGACCTCAAGACCGTGCGGACGCTCCTCGGGAAGCGCCCATGACCGCGTCGCGCACCGGCCTGGGATTCGACCTCCACCCGCTCGTGGACGGCCGCCCGCTCGTGCTGGGCGGCATCACCGTCCCATCGTCGCGTGGGCTGGGCGGGCATTCGGATGCCGATGTCCTGACGCACGCCGTGTGTGAGGCGCTCCTGGGCGCCCTCGCCCTGGGCGATCTCGGGCGCATGTTCCCCGACACCGATCCGCGCTGGAAGGGCGTGTCGAGCCTCGTCCTCCTCGAGGGGGTGATGGAGGCGCTCGCCGGCAAGGGGGCGCGCCCCGTCAATCTCGACGCCACGGTCATCTGTCAGGAGCCGCGGCTCGGCTCCCATCTTCCCGCCATGGCCGAGCGGCTCGCCAAGACCATGGGCGTGGCGCCCGAGCAGGTGAGCGTCAAGGCCAAGAGCCCCGAGCACCTGGGTCTCCTCGGCCGCGGTGAGGGCATCGCCGCCATGGCCGTGGTCAGCGTGGAGGTGCCGTGATGGCGCTCCGGATCTTCAACACCCTCACCCGCCGCAAGGAGGACTTCGTCCCCCTCGTCCCGGGCGAGGCGCGCATGTACGTGTGCGGGGTCACCGTCTACGACCTCTCTCACATCGGACACGCGCGGAGCGCCCTGTCCTTCGACGTCATCCGCCGCTATCTCGCCTTCAAGGGACTCAGGGTGATGTTCGTCAAGAACTTCACCGACGTGGACGACCGGATCATCCGCCGCGCCAACGAGGAGGGCGTGGAGGCGACCGTGATCTCGGAGCGCTACATCGCCGAGTACCGGGCGGACATGGCCTCCCTCGGGATCAGGCCGCCCGACGTCGAGCCCAAGGCGACGGAGCACGTCCCGCAGATGCTCGAGCTGATCGAGCGGCTGCTGAAGCGTGGACTAGCCTACGTGCTGGAAGGCGACGTGTACTTCGAGGTGCGCCGCTTCCCGACGTATGGAAAGCTCTCGGGCAAGAATCTCGACGAGCTCGAGGCGGGAGCGCGGGTGGATGTCGACGAGCGCAAGCGCGACCCGCTCGACTTCGCGCTGTGGAAGGCGGCCAAGCCCGGCGAGCCCTCGTGGCCATCCCCGTGGGGCCCCGGCCGGCCGGGCTGGCACATCGAGTGCTCCGTCATGGCCATGCAGTACCTGGGCGAGACCTTTGACTTCCACGGCGGGGGCGAGGACCTGATCTTTCCGCACCACGAGAACGAGATCGCCCAGTCCGAAGGCGCCACGGGGAAGCCCTTCGTGCGCTGCTGGGCCCACAACGGCTTCGTGAATCTCGCGTCGGAGAAGATGTCCAAGTCGCTGGGCAACACGCTCTGGATCAAGGACATGGTCCAGCGGCACGAGCCGGAAGCGCTCCGTCTCTACTTTCTCGGCACGCACTATCGCCACCCGCTCGAGTTCGCCGACGAGCGGGTGAGCGAGTCGGCCAAGGCCCTCGGGCGCCTGCAGGCCCTCGTGGAAGAGGCGGAGCGGATCGGAGGCAAGGGCACGCCCAAGCCGGGCCCCGACGGCGGCGTCTTCGACGAGGTCGCCGCGCACGGCGAGCGCTTCGAGGCGGCCATGGATGACGACTTCAACACCCCTCAGGCCCTCGGGGTCCTCTTCGACCTGGCCCGATTCCTTCAGGGCGTCCGGACGCAGCTCGAGCAGGGACGCGTGGGGGCGGGCCCGTTTCTCATGGGCGTGGGCGAGCTCGTCACTCTCGGGCGCGTGCTCGGGCTGCTCGAGGGCGGCGCGCGGGCCCCGGCGCCTGTCGATCCCCAGCTCAAGGCGCGCGTGGAGTCCCTCGTCTACCTCCGCGAGCAGGCGCGCAAGCAGCGGGACTTCGCCGAGGCCGATCGCCTCCGGGACGAGCTGGTGAGGCTCGGCGTGACCCTGAAGGACACGCGCGGCGGCACGACCTGGACGCTGACTCCGTGAGCGCAGACGCCACCCAGGACACGCCGCTCTTCGGGCGCAACCCGGTCCTCGAGCTGCTGCGCGCGCACAGCCGGCGCGTCGAGGAAGTCGCCGTCTTGTCCGAGGGGCGGGGACCGGCGCTGCAGGACCTGGTGACGCTCGCGCGCGGTCGCGGCGTGAAGATCTCCTTCCGCACGCGCGACCAGCTCACGGCCATCGCGGGCACGCCGCACCATCAAGGAGTGGTGGCCCGGGTGGCCGAGTCGACGTACGCTTCGCTCGAGGAATTGCTCGCCATTCCCGGTCAGCGCGGGGAGCCGGCGTTCTTTCTCGTTCTCGATCAGGTCCAGGATCCGAGAAATCTCGGAGCGATTCTCAGATCGGCCGAGGCGACGGGAGCGCACGGTGCGATCGTGCCCAAGCACCATGCGGCCGGGCTCACGGGGGCCGCGGCCAAGTCGGCCATGGGGGCTGTCGAGCATTTGGCTGTTGCGCGGGAGACCAATCTCGTGCAATCTCTTGAAATATTGAAGAAAGAGGGCCTCTGGGTGGTCGGCTCTACGGTCAAGGGAGGTCAGGCCCCTTCGGAGATAGACCTGACGGGCCCCCTGTGCTTGGTCCTCGGTGGTGAAGGCCCCGGTCTGAGGCCGCTGGTGGCCAAGACCTGCGATTTTCTGGCCAGCATTCCCATGCGGGGCCGGGTCAACTCCCTCAACGTCTCGGCAGCGGCTGCCATCCTCTGCTACGAAGTCCAGCGTCAGCGAGTGACCAAACAGACAAAATTGTCTTGACTTCTAGGTACCTCGAAACTAAAGTGAAGTTTTGCGACTGCTGGCGTAGCTCAGGGGTAGAGCAACTGCCTTGTAAGCAGTGGGTCGGGGGTTCAAATCCTCCCGCCAGCGCCAGACATTTCAAGGGGTTACAGTCTGAAAAACCAGCGGGGAGATACCCAAGTGGCCAAAGGGGGCAGACTGTAAATCTGCTGGCGAACGCCTTCGGAGGTTCGAATCCTCCTCTCCCCACCATTTTCTGGGGCGAAGGGTTTCGCGCCGAGAGGGAGTGCGGGAATAGCTCAGCGGTAGAGCGCCAGCCTTCCAAGCTGGGGGTCGCGGGTTCGAATCCCGTTTCCCGCTCCACTTGGGCTCCAGCGTCTTGGACTCCGGCACGTGAGACAGCGGCGAGTCACACGATCCAGGCCCATGTAGCTCAGTTGGCAGAGCACGCCCTTGGTAAGGGCGAGGTCTCCGGTTCAATCCCGGACATGGGCTCCATCTCTTCGAGCGAACGAGCACGACAGGGCGAACGGCGGAAGGACTAGGGAGGCGAGCCAAGGATGGCCAAGGCGAAATTCGATCGGTCGAAGCCGCACGTGAACATTGGGACGATTGGGCACATCGACCACGGGAAGACGACGCTGACCTCGGCGATCACGAAGGTGCTGCACACGAAGTACAGCGGGGTGGCGGTGCGGGACTTCGGGACGATCGACAATGCCCCGGAGGAGCGGGAGCGGGGGATCACGATTGCGGTGAGCCACGTGGAGTACGAGACGGCGAAGCGGCACTACGCGCACATCGATTGTCCGGGGCACGCGGACTACATCAAGAACATGATCACGGGGGCGGCGCAGATGGACGGGGCGATTCTCGTGGTGGCGGCGAACGACGGGCCGATGCCGCAGACGCGGGAGCACGTGCTGCTGGCGCGGCAGGTGAACGTGCCGAGCCTGGTGGTGTTCATGAACAAGGTGGACATGGTGGACGACCCGGAGATTCTGGACCTGGTGGAGCTAGAGGTGCGGGAGCTGCTGAAGAAGTACCAGTTTCCGGGGGACGACATCCCGGTGGTGCGGGGGAGTGCCTTGGGGGCGATGGAGAAGCCGGAGGACGCGGTGGCGGCGAAGTGCATCTGGGAGCTGATGGAGGCGGTGGACAGCTACATCCCGACGCCGCCGCGGGCGGTGGACAAGCCGTTTCTGATGCCGATCGAGGACATTTTCACGATCACGGGGCGGGGGACGGTGGTGACGGGGCGGGTGGAGCGAGGGATCGTGAAGGTGGGGGAGGAAGTGGAGATCGTGGGGATGCAGGCGGAGACGAAGAAGTCGGTGGTGACGGGGGTGGAGATGTTCCGGAAGCTGCTGGACGAGGGGCAGGCGGGGGACAATATTGGGGCGCTGCTGCGGGGGATCGACAAGGACGAGGTGGAGCGGGGGCAGGTGCTGGCCAAGCCGAACTCGATCAAACCCCACAAGAAGTTCAAGGCGGAGGTGTACGTGCTGGGCAAGGACGAGGGGGGGCGGCACACGCCGTTCTTCAACGGGTACCGGCCGCAGTTTTATTTTCGGACGACGGACGTGACGGGGGTGTGCACGCTGCCGAGCGGGGTGGAGATGGTGATGCCGGGGGACAACGTGACGATGACGATCGAGTTGATCCAGCCGGTGGCGATGGACACGGAGCTGCGGTTCGCGATCCGCGAGGGGGGGCGCACGGTGGGCGCCGGCGTCGTCGCGGAGATCGCGGAGTAGCCCATGCGCGACATCATCTCGCTTGCCTGCACCGAGTGCCAGCGTCGGAACTACAGCACGACCAAGAATCGGCGAACGCATCCCGACCGCATGGAAATCAAGAAATTCTGCAAGTGGTGTCGGAAGCACGTGCCGCACAAAGAGTCGAAGTAGGAGCGCACGGTCGAACAAATAGGCGTGTAGCTCTAACGGCTAGAGCACCGGACTCCAAATCCGGGGGATGGGGGTTCGAATCCCTCCACGCCTGCCAGATTTGATGGGTTGTCAGATGAGCGGGGCAGACGGACGGCAGTGAAGCGGGTCAACCGATTGAGAGGACATGGGCTTCTTCGAGCGCGTCCAGCAGTTCTTTCGAGAGGTGCTGGGCGAGTTCCGCCGAGTGAGCTGGCCGAGCCGGGCCGAGGTCGCGAACTCGACAGTGGTCGTGCTGGCCGTGGTCGTCATCCTCGCCGTCTTCCTCGCGGCGGTGGACATGGGGCTGTCGTGGATCGTGGAGCGGGTTCTCCGATGGGGTTAGCTCAGGCGATGGGGGTACGGCAGGCATGAGTGAGACGAGCACGTCCGCGAAGCAGTGGTTCGTCGTCCACACCTATTCGGGGTTCGAGAACAAGGTGGCGGCGGCCATCGAGTCGCGGGCCAAGATCTTCGGCCTCCAGGATCTCTTCGGGCGCGTCATCGTGCCCACGGAGAAGGTGCGCGAGATCCGGAAGAGCAAGAAGATCGAGACGGAGCAGAAGTTCTTCCCCGGCTACCTGCTCGTGGAGATGGAGCTGACCGACGACACGTGGCACCTCGTGCGCTCGACGCCGAAGGTGACGGGCTTCGTCGGCTCGGGCGCCAAGCCCGTGGCCCTGCCGCCCGAGGAGGTCGAGGGCATCCTCAAGCAGATGGAGGAGGGGGCGGAGAAGCCCAAGCTCAAGTCGACCTTCCAGAAGGGCGACAAGGTGCGGGTCATCGAGGGACCGTTCGTGAACTTCCAGGGCTCGATCGACGACCTCAACCCGGAGCGCGGCAAGCTCAAGGTCATGGTGGCCATCTTCGGACGGATGACCCCGGTGGAGCTCGAGTACTACCAGGTGGAGAGGCTCTAGGGCATGGCGAAGAAAGTCCAGGCGATGGTGAAGCTGCAGATTCCCGCGGGCAAGGCCAACCCGTCGCCCCCCGTGGGGCCGGCCCTCGGCCAGCACGGCGTGAACATCATGGAATTCTGCAAGGGCTTCAACGCCCAGACGGGATCCCAGGAGGGTCTGATCCTCCCCGTGGTGGTCACGATCTTTGCCGACCGGTCCTTCACCTTCGTGGTCAAGACTCCCCCCGCAGCCATCTTGCTGAAGCGGGCGGCGGGCATCGCCAAGGCGTCGGCCGTGCCGCACAAGGACAAGATCGGCAAGGTGACGCGGGCCCAGGTGCGCGAGATCGCGCAGACCAAGCTCGTGGACCTGAACACGGATTCCATCGACTCGGCCATGCGCACCATCGAAGGCACCGCCCGCAGCATGGGCATCGACGTCGTTTAGCCGCAGTTCGAGCTGAGGGGCGGCCCGGCCGAAGGCCGGGGCGTCACGAGGCGAGGGCTGAGTAGAAATGAGCTGAGGGGCGGCCCGGCCGAAGGCCGGGGCGTCACGAGGCGAGGGCTGAATTGAGAGGGAGCGAACAGACATGCCAGTGATGACGAAGCGGATCAAGGCGACCGAGGCGCTGATCGACCGGGCGAAGCCGTACTCCGTCGAGGAAGCCATGGACATCGTCAAGAAGGCGCCCGCGGCCAAGTTCGACGAGACGGTGGACCTGTCGATCCGGCTCGGGGTCGATCCCAAGCACGCGGATCAGATGGTGCGCGGGGCCATCGTGCTTCCCCACGGTATCGGCAAGACGGTGCGGGTGGCCGTGTTCGCCAAGGGCGAGAAGGAGCGCGAGGCCCGGGAGGCGGGAGCCGACGTCGTCGGCGCCGAGGACCTCGTCGAGAAGGTGCAGGGTGGGTTCATGGACTTCGACTCGACGATCGCCACGCCCGACCTCATGGGTCAGGTCGGCCGTCTCGGCAAGGTGCTGGGCCCCCGCGGGCTCATGCCGAATCCCAAGCTCGGCACCGTCACCTTCGACGTGGCCCGCGCCGTGCGCGAGATCAAGGCCGGCAAGGTCGAGTTCCGGGTGGACAAGGCGGGCAACGTGCACGTGCCCATCGGGAAGAAGTCCTTCGCCCAGGAGAATCTCGTGGCCAACGCCATGACCCTGCTCGAGGCGATCGTCAAGGCGAAGCCCGCGGCGTCCAAGGGTGTCTACCTGCGGTCGATCACGCTGTCCACCACCATGGGTCCGGGCATCCACGTCGACGCCCAGCGCGTGACCAACCAGTTCAGCAAGAAGCCGAGCTAGGAGCGGAAACGTGCCGACTCAAGAGAAGGTAGACAGCGTGGCCACGCTCAAGGAGCGGCTGGGCGCGGCCAAGACCGCGGTGCTGACGGAGTATCGCGGGCTGAGCGTCCGCCAGATGTCGGAGCTGCGCAAGCAGCTGAAAGCGGCCGCGGCCGAGTACAAGGTGGTGAAGAACCGCCTGGCGCGCCTGGCCGTCAAGGGCTCGCCCCTCGACGCGCTCGGCGCCCATCTCAAGGGCCCCACGGGGCTCGTCTACACGAAGCAGGACGCCGTGCCCGTGGCGAAGGCGCTCCAGGCCTTCGTCAGGACCAATCCCCAGCTCACCATCAAGCTCGGGATGGTCGACGGCAAGGTGCTCCAGCCCGCGGAGCTCAAGGCCCTGTCCGAGCTCCCGTCCAAGGAGCAGCTGCGGAGCCAGATCGTGGGCGCCATCCAGGGCCCCCTGTCGCAGCTCGTGAGCCTGCTCGAGGCGCCGCAGCGCGAGCTCGTGTACGTGCTCGAGCAGCGGGGCAAGGGCGCGGAGTCGGCCTGAATCGAGTCTTCACATCACGAGGAAGCAACCACACACGGAGGCGGACGAGACATGGCAACGAACATCGAAGAGATCGCGGAGAAGCTGGACTCGCTGACCTTGCTGGAGGCGTCCCAGCTCTCCAAGCTCTTGCAGGAGAAGTGGGGCGTGTCGGCGGCGGCCGCGGTAGCGGTGGCGGCGCCCGGCGCGGCGGCGGGAGCGGCGGGGGGTGGCGCGGCCGTCGAGGAGAAGACGGAGTTCGACGTCGTCCTCATGGCCGCCGGCGAGAAGAAGATCCAGGTCATCAAGGTCGTGCGCGAGCTGACCGGGCTCGGCCTCAAGGAAGCCAAGGACCTCGTGGACGGGGCACCCAAGGCCGTCAAGGAGAAGGTGGCCAAGGCGGAAGGCGCGGACATGAAGAAGAAGCTCGAGGAGGTGGGGGCCACGGTCGAAGTCAAATAACCCTCCCGCGCCAACGAGCTTGACACGGGGCGCGCGCGCCCCCTTCCACCAAGCGTGGCCCCGGCTCACACGGCGGGGTTGAGCACCCGGCGGCCTCTCGGCGCCAGGGCGCGGAGGATGTAATGGCAGGGACCATTCAGTGCGGACGTCGGGTCCGCAAGGACTTCGGCAAGATTCCGTCGATCGTCGAGATCCCGAACCTCATCGAGATCCAGAAGCGGTCGTACGAGCAGTTTCTGCAGAAGGACGTCGCCCCGGAGCGTCGTGAGGAGACGGGCCTGCAGGCGGTGTTCAAGTCCGTGTTCCCCATCGCGGACTACAACGACAACGCCCTGCTCGAGTTCGACAGCTATCATTTCGGCGATCCGAAATACACGGTCGAGGAGTGCCACGACCGCGGCATGACCTTCGCCATTCCCCTCAAGGTGACGCTGCGCCTCGTCGTCTACGACCACGACAAGGAGGCCAAGACCCGCACCATCCGCGAGCAGCGTGGCCAGGAGGTCTATCTGGGCGAGCTGCCCCTGATGACGGACAAGGGCACCTTCATCATCAACGGCACCGAGCGCGTGGTCGTCTCGCAGCTGCAGCGCTCCGCCGGCGTGTTCTTCGACGACGACAAGGGCAAGACGGTGGCCTCGGGCAAGCTCCTCTACTCCGCCCGCGTCATCCCCTATCGCGGCTCCTGGGTGGAGTTCGAGTTCGACGCCAACGACATCCTGTTCGTGCGCGTGGACCGCCGCCGCAAGATGCTCGCCACGGCCTTCCTCCGCGCCTTCTGGTTCCTCGAGAAGGGCGTCATCCTCTCCGACGCCGAGATCCTTGGGAACTTCTTCGAGGTTGAAGAGGTCCTCTCCTTCGAGGACCGCACGGCCTGGGTCAAGCTGAACCCCGAGGCCCACAACGGCATCAAGGTCGCGGACGACATCAAGCCGCCGCGCCATCGCGAGGCCATGGTGGCGGCGGGCAAAACGCTCAACCCCAAGCTCATCGAGAAGCTGATCGAGGCGGGGGTGACCAAGATCCCCGTCCGGGCCGACTCCCTCGTGGGCCGCCGCACGGGCGACCGCGTGGTGGACGCCGACACGGGTGAAGTCCTGGTGGAGACGAACCAGGAGGTCTCCGCCACCATCCTCACCCAGCTCATGGCGCGGAAGATCTCTGCCCTCAAGCTCCTCGCCCTCGTGCCGGGCAAGACGGACAGCTCGATCTACGAGACGCTGGCCCGCGACCACTTCAAGAACCCGGACGAGGCCCTGGTGGAGATCTACCGCCGCCTGCGTCCGGGCGATCCGCCCACGGTGGACTCCGCCCGCGCGCTCTTCCGCGGCATGTTCCTGGACGCCCGCCGCTACGACCTGGCCCGCGTGGGCCGGTTCATGATCAACAAAAAGCTCGGCATCAACGCCAATCTCAACGCCAAGACCCTGCGCAGCGAGGACGTGGTCTTCGTGGTCCGTCACCTGCTCATGGTGCGGCTCGGCACCAAGCCCACGGACGACATCGATCACCTCGGCAACCGCCGCGTGCGCTCGGTGGGCGAGCTGCTGGAGAACCAGTTCCGCGTGGGCCTCACCCGCATGGAGCGGGCGGTCAAGGAGCGGATGTCCATCTCGGACATCACGAACCTGATGCCCCACGACCTCATCAACGCCAAGCCGGTGTCGGCGGTGGTGAAGGAGTTCTTCGGCTCCTCGCAGCTCAGCCAGTTCATGGACCAGACCAATCCGCTCGCCGAGCTCACCCACAAGCGCCGCCTCTCCGCCCTGGGGCCGCGCGGCCTCTCGCGCGAGCGGGCGGGATTCGAGGTGCGCGACGTCCATCCTACGCACTACGGCCGGATCTGCCCGATCGAGACGCCGGAAGGCCCGAACATCGGCCTGATCTCCTCGCTGTCGACGTACGCACGCATCAACGAGTTCGGCTTCATCGAGACGCCGTACCGCAAGGTGCAGAGCGGCGTGGTCTCGGACGAGATCGTGTTCCTTACCGCGCTGGAAGAGGAGCAGTTCGTCATCGCCCAGGCCAATGCCGAGCTGGATGCCCGCGGCAAGTTCGTGCGTGACCGCGTGTCGGCCCGGAAGGGCGGCGAGTACAAGATGGTCTCCCCCGAGGAGCTCAACTACATGGACGTGTCGCCGAAGCAGCTCGTCTCGGTGGCCGCGGCCATGGTCCCCTTCCTCGAGAACGACGACGCCAACCGGGCCCTCATGGGCTCGAACATGCAGCGCCAGGCCGTGCCGCTCCTGCAGCCCGAGGCGCCGTACGTGGGCACGGGCATGGAGCACATCGTGGCGCGCGACTCGGGCGCGGTGGTGCTGGCGCGGCGGCCCGGGGTGGTGGAGTACGTCTCGGCCAACCGCGTCGTCGTCCGCGCGGAGACGCGGTCGAAGAAGGCGGATCCCGTCCAGGACCTGCCGCTCGACATCTACAACCTGACCAAGTACCGCCGCTCGAACCAGAACACGTGCATCAACCAGCGGCCCATCGTCAAGAAGGGCGACCGCGTGCACGTGGGCGACGTGGTGGCAGACGGGCCCGGCACCGACCAAGGCGAGCTCGCCCTGGGCCGTAACGTCCTCGTGGCCTTCATGCCATGGGGCGGCTACAATTTCGAGGACGCCATCCTCGTCTCCGAGCGGCTCGTCAAGGACGACCGCTACACCTCGATCCACATCGAGGAGTTCGAGGTGCAGGCGCGCGACACCAAGCTCGGCAAGGAAGAGGTGACGCGGGACATCCCCAACGTCTCCGAGGAGGCTCTCAAGGACCTCGACGACTCGGGCATCGTCCGGATCGGGGCCAAGGTCAAGGCGGGCGACATCCTCGTGGGCAAGATCACGCCGAAAGGCGAGACGCAGCTCACGCCGGAAGAGAAGCTGCTCCGCGCGATCTTCGGCGAGAAGGCGGGCGACGTGCGGGACACCTCCCTCACCGTGCCCCCCGGCATCGAGGGGACCGTGGTCGACGTCAAGGTCTTCTCGCGGCGCGGGGTGGACAAGGACGACCGCGCCAAGTCCATCGAGGAGGAGGAGGTGGCGGGCCTCGAGAAGGACTACCAGGACGAGATCGCCATGGTCGAGCTCGAGCGCGACCAGAAGCTGAAGAACATCCTGGTGGGCAAGACGCTCACCCAGGACATGGTCGATCCCATCAAGAAGGACAAGGTCGCCAAGAAAGGCGACCGGATCGACCGGGAGGAGCTCGACAACTTTTCGTGGCACGAGCTGAAGAAGATCAAGATCAAGGAGGACGACGGGCTCGCCAACACCATCAAGCGGATCGAGGAGCTGGCCGATGACCAGATCGCCTTCTTCGATCGCATGCTCGAGGAGCGCGTGGGACGCCTCCGTCGCGGGGACGACCTGCCCCCGGGCGTGATCAAGATGGTCAAGGTGTACGTCGCCGTGAAGCGCAAGCTGTCCGTGGGCGACAAGATGGCGGGCCGTCACGGGAACAAGGGCGTGGTCTCCCGCGTGCTTCCCGAGGAAGACATGCCGTACCTGCCGGACGGTACGCCCGTGGAGATCGTGCTCAACCCCCTCGGCGTGCCCTCGCGCATGAACGTGGGCCAGATCCTGGAGACCCACCTCGGCTGGGCCGCCAAGGCCCTCGGGGTGTGGGTGGCCAGCCCCGTGTTCGACGGCGCCACCGAGAGCGAGATCCGCGATCACCTCAAGCAGGCGAGCCTGCCCGGCTCGGGTAAGACCCGGCTCTTCGATGGACGGACGGGCAAGTCTTTCCACCAGGACGTGACGGTGGGTCAGATCTACATCCTCAAGCTCGCCCACCTCGTCGACGACAAGATGCACGCCCGCTCCATCGGGCCGTACTCGCTGGTGACCCAGCAGCCCCTCGGGGGCAAGGCCCAGTTCGGTGGCCAGCGCTTTGGGGAGATGGAGGTCTGGGCCCTCGAGGCATACGGCGCCGCTCACACGCTGCAGGAGATGCTGACGGTGAAGTCGGACGACGTGGAGGGCCGCAACCGGATCTACGAGGCCATCGTGAAAGGGGAAAATTTCCTGGAGCCGGGGACACCGGAGTCCTTCAACGTGCTCGTGAAGGAACTGCAGAGCCTGGCCCTGGATGTGGAGCTCGTGCCCAAGGACGGCAAGAAGCCGGCCTAAAGGAGATCGACAGAATGTTGACGGATCGGACATTCGGCAGCCTGGTTCGGGAAGAGAAGCCCACGAAGGACCTGTGGGGGATTCTCGATCGGCACCCGAAGCCCATGACGTTCGGCGCCATCCGTATCAAGCTGGCGGCGCCGCAGAAGATCCGCGACTGGTCGCACGGCGAGGTCAAGAAGCCGGAGACCATCAACTACCGGACGTTCAAGCCCGAGCGGGACGGCCTCTTCTGCGCCCGCATCTTCGGGCCCACCAAGGACTACGAGTGCGCCTGCGGGAAATACAAGCGAATGAAGTTCGCGGGCGTGATCTGCGACAAGTGCGGCGTGGAGGTGACGAGGGCCCGGGTGCGCCGGGAGCGGATGGGCCACATCGAGCTCGCCTCCCCCGTCTCGCACGTGTGGTTCTTCAAGGGCCTGCCCTCGCGCATCGGCCAGCTCCTCGACATGTCGCTGCGGGAGCTGGAGAAGATCCTGTACTTCGAGGAGTACGTCGTCCTCGAGCCGGGGAAGATTCCCGGGCTCAAGAAGAAGGACCTCGTGGCCGTGGACAAGACCCGGAAGCTCCAGGAGGAGCACGGCCACGACGCCTTCGCGGTGGGGATGGGCGCCGAGGCCATCCGCGAGCTGCTGCGTCAGATCGACATGGACGTGCTGGCCCGTGAGCTTCGTTCCGGGATGGGCGTGGAGACCTCGGCCCAGAAGCGGAAGAAGATCGTCAAGCGCCTGAAGGTGGTCGAGGCGTTCCTGAAGTCGGGCAACCAGCCGGAGTGGATGATCCTGGAAGTCCTGCCCGTCATCCCGCCCGAGCTGCGGCCCCTCGTGCCGCTCGACGGCGGCCGCTTCGCCACCTCGGACCTCAACGACCTCTACCGGCGCGTGATCAACCGCAACAACCGGCTCAAGCGCCTCATGGAGCTGCGCGCGCCCGAGATCATCATCCGCAACGAGAAGCGGATGCTGCAGGAAGCGGTGGACGCCCTCTTCGACAACGGCCGCCGCGGCCGCGTTATCACGGGGCCGAACAACCGGCCCCTCAAGTCCCTGTCCGACACCTTGAAGGGCAAGCAGGGCCGCTTCCGCCAGAACCTGCTCGGCAAGCGGGTGGACTATTCCGGGCGCTCCGTCATCGTGGTCGGCCCCTACCTCAAGCTCCACCAGTGCGGGCTGCCCAAGAAGATGGCCCTCGAGCTCTTCAAGCCCTTCATCCTTCGCAAGCTCGAGGAGCGGGGCATCGCCTCCTCCATCAAGGCGGCCAAGAAGTTCGTGGAGAAGGAGCGGCCGGAGGTCTGGGACATCCTGGAAGAAGTGATCACCGAGCATCCGGTGCTCCTGAACCGCGCGCCGACGCTCCACCGCCTGGGCATCCAGGCCTTCGAGCCCATCCTGGTCGAGGGCAAGGCCATCGAGATCCACCCGCTCGTGTGCACTGCGTTCAACGCGGACTTCGACGGCGACCAGATGGCCGTGCACGTGCCGCTCTCCATGGAGGCCCAGATGGAGGCGCAGGTGCTGATGCTGTCTTCGAACAACATCCTGTCCCCCTCGAACGGGGCCCCCGTGGCCATTCCCACCCAGGACATGGTCTTCGGCATCTACTACCTGTCCAAGGAGCGCGCCGGCGCCAAGGGTGAAGGGCGGCTCTGCTCCGACCCCGA
>Ga0209056_10002232_pt1 | contig 21010 bp, 17 predicted proteins | sample GraSoiAngelo_114_FD_185876 | JGI IMG/M metagenome (GOLD analysis project Ga0209056, IMG submission 185876) | Grasslands soil microbial communities from the Angelo Coastal Reserve, California, USA - 14_0903_13_40cm (SPAdes) (version 2) | ecosystem: Environmental > Terrestrial > Soil > Grasslands...
GGAAGCCCGTCAGCGCCGCCGATCACGAACGTGACATCGCGACCTTCCATCTCCCAGCGTCCCACCAGCTCGGCGAGCTGCTCCGAGGTCCACGGCTCGCCACGGTCCGACAGCGCGACGACGCGCGAATCCTGAGGGATGCGCGCCGTTGTCACTTCCCGTTCCTCGATTTTGGCGTAGTGGCGGATCCGGCTCAGGTACTCGTCACAGGCCGCCCGGAGCGCCGCGCTCTTCATGCGGCTGCCTCCCAGGGCGACGACGCGATAGCGCATCAGGCATACATGCCGCGCAACCGGTGCATCCCCGCCACGCGGTCCACCGCGACGATGTAGGAGGCGATCCGGTTGGCGACCTTGTGCTTCTCGGCCATCGCCATCACTTCTCCGAAGGAGCGCACCAGAATCGCCTCGAGCCGGCGGTTGACGGTGTCCTCGTCCCAAAAATAGCCGCCGCGATCCTGCACCCATTCGAAGTAGCTCACGGTGACGCCGCCCGCGTTCGCGAGAATATCGGGAATGACGAACACACCCTTGTCCTCGAGAATCTTGTCGGCCGCCGCGCTGGTGGGGCCGTTCGCGCCTTCGCAGATGATCTTGGCTTTGATGTGGGGAGCATTCTTGCGGGTGATCACATTCTCGGTCGCGGCGGGGATCAACACCTCGCAGTCGACGGTCAAGACCTGCTCGTGCGAGATCGTTTCGGCCTTCGTGTAACCGCCGAGCTGGCGACGCTCCTTGACCCACTTCAGGAGCTCCTGCACGTCGAGACCTTTCGGGTTGTACAACGCGGTCGACTTGTCAGAGACTGCGACGATCGTCGCCCCAGCCTGCGCCATGAGGTCGGCAGCGACAGACCCGACGTTGCCGAAGCCCTGCACCGCGATGCGGGTACCCTTGAAGCTCATCCCCAACTTCGCCAGCGCTTCGCGCGTGACGATCATGCAGCCGCGCCCCGTCGCTTCGCGCCGTCCCAGCGAGCCGCCCATCTCGACCGGCTTCCCGGTCACGACGGCGGTTACGGTGTGGCGCTTGTGCATGGAATAGGTATCCATGATCCACGCCATCACGCGCTCGTTGGTATTCACGTCGGGCGCGGGCACGTCCGAGTCGGGCCCAAGAATCTCGATGATGCTGGACGTATAGCGCCTCGTCACCTTCTCCAGCTCGCCCATGGACATCGTGCTCGGGTCACACACGACACCGCCCTTTGAGCCGCCGAACGGGATGTTCACCAGGGCGCACTTCCAGGTCATCCAGGCGGCCAGTGCCTTCACCTCTTCGAGCGTCACGTTGAGGTCGAAGCGAATGCCGCCTTTCGCCGGCCCGCGTGAGGTGTTGTAGAGCACGCGGTACCCGGTGAAGACCTCGACCTCGCCCGAGTCTCGCAAGATCGGAATCGAGACGATGATCTGCTTCTCGGGGTTGCGGAGCACCTTGTACAGGCCGCGATCGAGATTGAGGAGTTTCGCGGCATGGTCGAAGCGCTCCATCATCGCCTCGAAGGGATTCTCCTCGGCGAGAAAGGTCTGCTTATCCGGACGAATAATCGCTGGTTCGCTCATACGACCCTTTTCAGGACCCCTTCCAGGACGCGTTCAACGGCGTCGCCGTTCATTTCCCAGCGCAGCGCGAGCTCCGCGACGAGCGGCTCGGGTGCATCCGCCGGCCAGCGGCTGCGCAGCTTCACGGCGTCCTTCTCGGTGACTACAACATAATCGGCGGCTTTTGCAGCCTGCGCGAGCCGGGCGACATCGCCCGGCGGATAGGCGTGATGGTCTTGATATGCCGTAAGTTGCACGCTCGCGCCGAACGCGCGGACTTGCGCCGCGAAGCTGACGGGATCGGCGATGCCGGCGGCAACGATGACTCGGCTGTTCGCCAGCGCCGCCAACGCCACGCGGCGGCCGGACCGGAGTCCGGCGAGTCCATCGAGCGCGAGCTGTACGGTCGCGACCACCGCCGCCGGCCAGCGGGCCGCGATGCGGCCCGCGAGCGCGCGCGATTCGGCGACGGCCGCACGGCGCCGCGTGACGACGATGACGTTCGCGCGGCCCAGGGCGCTCCAGTCCTCGCGCCATGGACCGGCCGGCAGCGGCCACGCGACGTGGCGCGGTGGTGCGCTCTCCGTGCTCACGACGGCCACGTTGACGTCACGCCCGACGTTGAGGCGCTGATAGGCGTCATCGAGCACGAGGACGCGCGCGCCTTGCGCGCGCGCCTTCGCGGCGCCGGCCAGACGGTCCGGATCGGGCACGACGATCGCGTCCGGCACGAGCCGTTGATGCACGGCCTGCTCGTCCCCGCGATAGCCCCGCAACAGAATCCCCGGCTTCACGCCGTGCCGCGCGAAGAACGCCGCCGTCCACGCCGCCAGCGGCGTCTTCCCCGCCCCGCCCACGGCGAGATTGCCGATCGCCACCGCCGGCAACGGCAACGGCCGCTGGCGCAGCCAGCCGCGGGCGTACGCCGTCGCGCGCGCGCTCATGATCGTGCGATACAGAAAGGCGACCGGGAGCAGCACGCCGCGCGCCGCGCGCGCGGCGGCGGCCCTGCTCCACCAGAGCCATTGCGCGATCCGCTGCGCGCTCACGCCGTTCCGGTGACCTCGTGCAGGCTGCGCGTCACGACGTCGATCCCGTGCCGCAGTGCCTCTTTCCCCGGCCCGATCCGGACGGGCGGGCCATACCGCACATCGATCGCCGCGAACGGCTTCGGAATGCACATCCGGTCCCAGGATCCGAGATACCACGCGGACGTCGTGCGTGCGCCCACGGCAATCACCGGCACGTCGGCGTGCTGCGCCGCCGCGAGCGCGCCCGGCTGCACGCGCTCGCGTGGTCCGCGCGGACCGTCGGGGGTCATGGCGACGACCGCACCCGATTGCAGCGCGCGCACGATCCCCAGCAGGCCGACTTCCCCGCCGCGCTGCGTCGACCCGCGCACCGAGCGATAGCCCCAGCGCGTGCCCAGGTCCGCGAGATAGCCGCCGTCGCGGTGCCGGCTGATCAGCATGACGACGTCTTCGCCGCGGTGCCGGTAGAGCAACGGCAGGATGCGACTGTGCCAGAGGACGAACACGAACGGGCGCCGCGTCTCGCGGAGCGTCCGAATGTGTTCGTATCCCGTCACCCGATATCGCCAGGTCGCCGCCAGGGCGCGGAGCAGCGCCGAGCCGACGCGCGCGGCGATCGGGTCCGCCCAGCGCAGCTTCATTGGATCAACGCGACGGCCAGCTCCGCGACCCGCTCCGCCGCGCCGGGTGCGCCCAGCCGGTCGCGGACCAGCTGCAGTCCCTCCCGCTGCCGGCGCGTGGCCGGGTTCGCGGGATCGAGCAGCGGCAACACGCCGTCGGCCAGCGCGGCCGCGGTCGCGCGCCGCTGCAGGAACTCGGGCGCGACCTCGTACCCGGCCACGAGATTGACAAGGCCGACCCACGGCACCTGCACCAGCCGGAACGCGATAAACGACGAGATCGGGTGCACCCGATACGTAATGACCATCGGCACATCGGCGATCGCCGCCTCGAGCGTCGTGGTGCCCGACTTGCAGATCCCCGCGTCCGCGGCCGCGAACACGAGCAACGGATCGCCCAGATGCACCGTGATCTCGCCCGGGTCGGGGTACTCGGCATCCTGCGTCCCCGCGGTGACGATCTGCACGCCGGGACGCGCGGCAGCGACGCGCGCCGCTGCCGCGCGGAACATGGGCCAGTGCCGCTTGACCTCCTGCTTCCGGCTGCCGGGAAACAGGCCGAGCGTGGGGCGGCCCGGATCGAGGCCCAGGAGGCGGCGTGCATCGCCGCGTCCCGGCGGGGCCGGCCGGTCCTTGAGCGGATGCCCCACGAACGTCGCGGCGACGCCGCGCTCGCGAAAAAACTGCTCTTCGAACGGCAGAATGACCGCGAGCTGATTCACCGGCGCGAGCTTGCGCACGCGCTTGGGTCCCCAGGCCCACATCTGCGGCGCGATGTAATACAGCACGGGAATGCCCGCCGCCGCGGCGGCCGCGGCGGCACGGAGGTGATAACCCGGATAATCGACGAGGATCACGAGATCGTAGCGCTGCTCGTGAAATGCACGCCGCATCTTGTTGAGCAGGCGATAGTGTGCGGGAATCTTCGCAATGGCTTCGACGAATCCCACGACGGAGAAGGCTTCCATCCGATCGAGCACGCGCACGCCGGCGCGTTCGAGCAGGGGGCCGCCGAGCGCTTCGAGCTCCACCCCCGGGAGGCGCCGGCGCAACGCGGTCGCGACCGCCGCGGCATGTGCGTCCGCCGACGGCTCACCCGCCGAGATGTAGAACCTGGTCACGGCCGCGCCGCGGCGAGCGGCGAGGCGCTGATGGCGTCGGCGACGCGATAGGCGAGGGTCAGGGCCTGCAGCCCGGCGGCACCGGTGACCACGACGTCACCGTCGCCGCGCACTGCGCGCAGGAAACTCTCCAGCTCGAGCTTCAACGGCTCCGCTTCAGGCGCCTCGAGGCGCACGTGCTCCACGATGTCTTCCATCCGGGTGGCGGCGGCGTCCTGCCAGCCCGATTTCAGGCGATAGAAATGGCCGCTGCCCTGCGCGAGATCGAGCGAGAAGTATCCCGTCGGCTGGAAGATGCGCAGCTTCCGGGTGCGCTCGCGCGACACGCGGCTCGCGGTGATGATCGCGACGGCGCCATTGGCGAACTCGACGCGGGCGTTCGCGATGTCGACGTGCGGCGAGAGGATCGGCACGCCGGTTGCCCGCACTTCGCTGACCTCCGATCGCACCAGCTCCAGCACCAGATCGAGATCGTGAATCATCAGGTCCAGGATCACCGCGACGTCGGTGCCGCGCGGCTGGAACGGGGCGAGACGTTCGGTCTGCAGAAACCGGGGCTCGTCGAGATAGGGGGTGGCGGCGCGCACCGCCCGGTTGAATCGCTCCACGTGACCCACTTGGAGACAGCACCCGCGCTCGCGCGCCGCGTGCACCAGCTGCTCGGCGCCCGGCAGCGTGTCCGCCAGCGGCTTCTCGATCAGCGCGTGGAGGCCGCGCTCCAGCACCACCTGCCCGACGCCAACGTGGGCCGGCGTCGGCACGACCACGGTGATCGCCTCGACGCGGTCGAGTAGCGCCTCGAGTGAGGCAAACGCGACAGTCTCGAGCTCCTTGGCAACTTGAGCGGAACGCGTCGGGTTGTGGTCGTAGAAGCCCACGACATCGGCGCCTTCGATTTTCTTGAGCAATCGGATGTGGTGGAAGCCGAGCGCGCCCGCTCCAACCACCCCGACGCGGACCTTCCGCACCGATCCCCCGTCCCCCGTCCCCGGTCCCCTCACACCATGACCCCGCGCTGCGAGGCCTCGATGAACTGCAGGAACGTTTCGACTTCCGGGACCTGCGGCAGCTCGACGCGCGCGCGGGCGATACCCTGGCTCGCCGTGAGATCCGAGTTGAACACCAGACGGTAGGCGCGCTTCAGCGCCAGCTTCAGCTCCGGCGAGAAACCGGCGCGCTGCAGGCCCACCGAGTTGAGGCCGTAGAGGTGCACCGGGTTCCCGGCCGCCTTCGTGTATGGCGGCACGTCTTGATTGACCCGTGAGCCGCCGCCCACGAAGGAATAGGTGCCGATGCGGACGAACTGATGAATCGGCACGAGGCCGCTGATGATCGCGCGGTCATTGACGGTGACGTGACCCGCCATCTGCACCGCATTGGCGATGATGACGTCGTTGCCGATCACGCAATCGTGGGCGATGTGCACGTAGGTCATCAGGAAGCACCGCTCCCCCACCGTCGTCTTGCCGGTCGCGGTGCTGCCGCGGTTGATCGTCGAGTACTCGCGGATGATCGTCCCGCTGCCGATCTCCACCCACGTTTCCTCGCCCTTGTACTTGAGGTCCTGGGGGTCGTTGCCGATGACGGTGCCGTAGCCGATCTTCACTCCCTCGGCTATGCGCGTGTTGCGCTCGAGCACCGCGTGCGCGGCGATACTGCAACGCTCCCCCACTGTCACCTTCGGCCCAATCACACAGTACGGCCCGACGGAGACGTCGGCGCCCAGGTCGGCGGTCGGATCGATCAAAGCGGTACGATGAATCACTTGTCGACCACCATGGCCATCATCTCCGCTTCCGCCACGACCTGTCCGTCCACGAAGCCGGCTCCCTTCATGCGGCACGTCTTACCCCGGAACTGCAGCATCTCGAGCTCGAACCGGATCTGGTCGCCGGGGACGACGGGGCGGCGGAACTTCACGTGGTCGAGCGACATGAAGTACACGACCTTGTTCGCGGTGTCCTGGCCCTCGAAGTGGCTCATGAGCAGCATGCCGCCGACCTGCGCCATCGCTTCGATGATGAGCACGCCGGGCATGATCGGGTGACCGGGGAAGTGTCCCTGAAAGAAGGGCTCGTTGATCGTGACGTTCTTGATGCCCACGATCCGCTTCTGCCCCTCCACCTCGATGATCCGGTCCACGAGCAGGAACGGATACCGGTGCGGCAGGTAGTCCATGATCTTGCTGATGTCCATCGCCGGCATTCCGGTGCGCCTCCCTGCGCGAGCGAGCGCCCGCGCCAGCGCGATGTTGCCGCCGTGGCTGGGCCGCGTCGCCACCACATGAGCCTGAATCCGGGCGCCGGTCAGCGCCAGGTCCCCCACGATGTCCGCCGCCTTGTGCCGCACGAACTCGTCCGGCCAGCGCAACGTGCCGCCGTGCACCACACCGCGATCGTCGAGCACGATGGCGTTCGTTTCCGAGGCCCCCTTGATCAGCCCGCGCGCCTGCAGCTCCGCCACCTCGTGCGTGAAGCCGAATGTGCGCGCCGGCGCAAGCTCGGTCGCGAAACTTTCCGGCGTGACGTCGTACGTCCCCGCCTGCCGCCCGATCAACGGATGCGGCCATTCGATCGACACGGTCAACCGGAATGTCTTGGCGGGCGCGACGACGTACGTCGCATCTTTGTCGGTGACCGTGAACGGCGCGAGCACCGTCAGCACCGCCGGCTCGCCCCCCACCGACGTGGGCCCGGCCTGCGTGAGCGCGTCGAAGTAGGGCTGCACGCTCCCGTCCAGGATCGGCGGCTCGGGACCCGTGAGCTCGATCGTGAGGTCGTCGATCACGTGCGCCGCGACCGCGGCCAGCACATGCTCGACGGTGTGGATCGTCGCCCGGCCGTGCCCGATCGCGGTGCGCCGCTCGACGGCCTCGACTTCACTCAGCCGTGCCGGCACCTCCGGTTTGCCCGCCAGATCGGTCCGCCGGAAGACGATCCCTTGCCCGGCCGGGGCCGGCAGAAACGTCGCTTCCGTCGCGGCGCCGGTATGCAAGCCGGTGCCGCGCAGCGCCGCGCGCCGCGTGACCGAGCGCCTAGCGCTCGCTGGAGGAAGCGGGGGCAGCGGGCGTCTCGGGCTTGGGTTGGACGAGCGCCTCGAGCTCGTCGACGATCTTGGCGAGGCGGTACATCGCGGCCTGGGCGCGCAGCAGCTCGCGGTGCGGGCGCGCGGGATAGCCCGACACGGTGCCCTCGGCGGGAATGTCCGCGATGATGCCCGACTGCACCAACAGCCGGGCGCCGTGCCCGATCGTAATGTGATCCGCGATGCCGGTCTGTCCCGCGATGATCACATCGTCCTCCACCTGGCAGCTGCCGGCGATGCCGGCCTGCGCCATGATGAGACAGCGCGCGCCGATCCGCACGTTATGGGCGATGTGGACGAGATTGTCGATCTTCGTGCCCGATCCGATCACGGTGTCGTCCACGCTGCCGCGGTCGATGCACGTGTTCGCGCCGATCTCGATGTCGTCCCCGATGAGGCAGCGCCCCACGTGCGGGATCTTCCGGTGCCCCCCGCCGGCCTTGCCGGGGATGTAGCCGAACCCATCGCTGCCCAGCACCGCGCCGGCGTGCACGATGACGCGTTTCCCGAGCGCGGTGCCCGGGTACAGCGTGACGCCCGGGAACAGCTGCGTGTCGTCGCCGACGGCCACGCCATCGCCGAGCACGCATCCCTCACCGATGCGGACGTTGCGGCCCAGCTGCACCTCGCGGCCAAGACAGGCATGCGGGCCGATCGCGACCGGTTCCTGCCACGTGGCGCCGCGCCCCACGACCGCCGTCGGATGCACGCCCGCTTCCCAGACGGCCTGCGGGTACAGCACGGGAAGCACGACCAGCAGCGCCGCGTACGGCTCGGCGACGACGACGCGGGTCTCGGGCCCGCCCTCGGCCGACTCGAACACCGGTGGCACGAGCACCACCGAGGCGCTGGTGCGCTGAAAGTAGGGGAGGTAGCGGGGCGAGGCAAGAAAAGAGAGGTCGCCGGGACCCGCACGCTCGAGCGGCGCGACCCCGGCGACCGTTACCGTACCCGGCCCCACCAGTCGTCCGCCGGTGAGGGCCGCGATTTCACTCGCGGAGAGCGGCCGCGTTCCCGCCGAATTCATCGGGGGACGAGCGCCCGCCGCCTGGTTACTGCGCCTGCGACAGGCGCTGCAGCACCCGGGGCGTGATGTTCAGCGCCGGATCCGCCGCGGCGACAAATCCCCCGCTGGCGTCGGCATCCAGGATCAGCGCGTAGTTCATCTCCGCACGGATGCCCTGAATCACGGAATTGATGCGCGCGCGGAGCGGGCCGAGCAGCTCCTGCTCCCGTTGCTGCAGGCGATCCTGGAGCTGGTTGGAGCGCTGCTCCATGCGCTGCTGCATGGCTTTCAGGTCGTTTTGCTTCGCCACCCGCGCCGCGGGCGACAGCACGAGCGACTGCTGGTCGAAAACCTGCACCGCGGAATCGAGCTGCTGCTGCAGCTTCTGCACTTCCACCTGCGACGCCTGGAACTCGCGCCGGTAGGTGGACTCGGCAGCCGCGTACCCGGGCGTGGCGTGCAGGATCTCCTGGGAGCTGATGAACGCGATCTTCAGCGGCGCCGCCGCGGGCGATGGGCCCTGGGCGAGGACGACAGGGGGCGCCGCGACCAGGACGGCGGCGGCGGCGACGGCGGCGAGGGAAACGGGCACGAGACGCTGCATAACGCGGGAACTCCCGGAGTAGAACGTGGGTGTGGCTTAGAAGAAATTGCCGAGCTTGAAGTGCAGCTTCCAACCTGGCTTGGGCCGGCCGAAGACATCGACCCGGTCGAATCCGTAGGCGTAATCGATCCCGAGCGGCCCGAGCGGCGAGATGACGGCGGCGCCGATCCCGGCGCCGCGGAACAGCCGTGTGGGATCGAACTGCGCGGGCCGCGACCAGACGTTCCCGGCATCGAAGAACGTCGAGAGGTACAGCATCTGCGACACGCGCATCCCCAGCTCGCCCGTCATCGTGAAGAAGGCTTTGCCGAACGCGTTCGGGCTCGCGCCGTTGGCGCTGGCGTTGGGATCGTAGCCGAACGGCGTGATCGAGGCCTCGTCATACCCGCGCAGCGGAATGAAGAACTGCGTGCCGCCGAGCGTGAACAGCTGCTCGAAGAAGGGCGAGTTGCCGAACACGAAGCCCGACCGCGTCGAGAATCCGAGCACGAACTTGACGCGCTGGAAGTTTCCCGACCCGCCGAGCAGGCCGCCGCTCTGCGACAGCCCGAACTGGACCATCGTCCCGGCGGTCGGGAACGGCAGGTCGATCCGGGTGTCGCGCATCAGCGAAAGCCCGAGCGTCGAGCGCACGCAGTCGTTGCAGCGGAACGCGCTGGAAAACGCCGAGTTGGTCGACGAGCCGGTGAAGCTCTGCTGATCGATGCCGTACGAGGCGAACAGCCGGGTGTAATTGTCGCCGAACACTGGGAACCCCAGCTGCAGGCTCGCGCCGCGCCGCCGCAGGCGGCCCAGGTCGGCGATGACGTAGCGGACGCGCGTGTTGTGCACGCCCACCGTCGCCGAGATGCGCGATTCGCGCACGGCCGGATCGGTGAACGAGACGTCGAAGTCGTTGATGTTCTTGCCGAACTGCCACTGGAACCGGCCGCGCTTCCCCTGGCCGAACAGGTTGGGCTCGTCCAGGCCGAGGAAGCCGCCCACGCCCGTGCCCTGCCCTACCGACGCGCCGAAGTTGATGTTGCCGGTACGCTTCTCGGAGACACGGAACACGACGTCGATGTCGCCCTGCTCGTTCGCCGGCTTCGTATCGGGGAACGGCATGGGCTGATTGAAGAAGCCGAGGTTCGAGACCCGCTGGTAGGAGGCGATGAGCGCGTCCTGGCGGAAGACGTCGCCCGGCACCATCACGATCGCTTCGCGGATCACGCGATCATGCGTCACGTCGTTGCCGCGGATCTCCACGTGGCTGACGATCGCCGGCTGGCCTTCGGTGATCACCCAGCGGAGGTCGACGACCGGCTTGCCGTCCGGCCCGGTCCGCCGCAGCACGTCGGGCCGCACGTTGACGTAGATGTAGCCGTTGTTGTAGTAGAGCGTCTGCAGCTTGCGCGTGGCATCCTGCCACAGTTGGTCGTCGAAATAGGCGATCTGCCGGTGTTTGATGCCCAACAGTCCCGTGCGCTGCTCCCCGGTGAACGGATAGAACGTCTGCAGCTCGTCGGTCGAGAAGCGCCGGTTGCCGACGATTTCGAACGAGCCGATGCGATACGGGTCGCCCTCGCTGACGTGGACGACCAGCGTCGCCTTCCCCGTCCCCTCGTGCACCATCAGTGTGTCGTCGAGCACCTGGAAGTCGACGAAGCCTTGCTTCCCGTAGAACGACGGCAGGTTCTGGCGCAGGTCCTCGGCGATCCGGTCGTCGTTGTACTCGCCCGAGCGGAACCACCAGAACCCTTCGGGGCGCGAGTGCATCTGGGCCGCGAGCTGCTCGTCGGTGAAGTGCGTGTTGCCTTGGAAATCGACGCGCGCGATCGCCACGCGGCGCCCTTCGTCGACGTCGAAGATCACGCGCACGCTCGACGAATCCCGCTCGTAGACGTACAGCGGCTTGGTCCGGGCCAGGTAATAGCCTTTCGCCTGGTACAGCGAGTCGATGCGGGCGCGGGCCCGTGCGACGTTGGCGGGATCCAGCGGCCGGCCCTCGGCGAGCGCCACCTTGTCGCGCACGCTGTGCTCGGCGAGGCGCTGCACGCCGCGGATCGCCCACTTCACGAGCAGTGGCCGCTCGTGCACGCGAATGACGAGCACGTTCTTGCCCGCGGCCAGCTGCGTCTGGGTCATTCCGACGTCGTCGAACTGGCCGCTGGTGTACAGCGCCTGGATCGCCCGCTGGACGTCGCGATAGTTGATCGCCCGGCCCGGCACGAGGCCGCTGACCTGGATGACGCTGATGGCGCTATTGCGCCTGGCGCCGACGACGGCGATCGAGTCGGGGACCGGGGTCTGCGCGGTGGGACCGGGCACCGCTGCTCCCGTCGCCCCGCCGGCCTGTGCAGCGCACAGACCCGGGGCGACGGCGGCGAGACTCAAGACGATTGGAAGAGTGAGTCGGCGGATCACGCCTTCGAGCCGGAGAGTGCCCGGAATGCCAGGCGCTCCTTGTCGGGGGCGACGTCCACCTCGATCTCGTCGCCCTTGGCGAAATCTCCGACGAGGATCTTCTCCGACAGCGGGTCCTCGACGTATTTCTGAATGGCGCGCTTGAGCGGCCGGGCACCGTAGTGTTCATCGTAGCCGTGATCGACCAGGAAGTCCGTCGCCCCCTGCGTCAGCCGCAGCGTCAACTCCTCTTCGCCCAGGCGCTTCTGCACGTCGCGCGCCAGGATCGCGACGATGAGCGCGATGTGCTCGCGGTTCAGCGAGTGGAACACGATCACGTCGTCCAGCCGGTTCAGGAACTCGGGATTGAAGACCTTGTTGACCTCTTCCTTCACCTTCTCCGACATCCGGTCGAACTCGTTCTTGGCATCGGGCTGCCCGAAGCCGAGCGTCTTGCCCTTCACGACGTCGCGGGCGCCCACGTTCGACGTCATGATCACGACGGTGTTCTTGAAATCGATCAGCCGGCCGTAGTTGTCCGTGAGGTGCCCCTCGTCGAGCACCTGCAGCAGGATGTTGAACACGTCGGGGTGCGCCTTTTCGATTTCATCGAGCAGCACGACCGAGTAGGGCTTGCGCCGCACGGCTTTGGTGAGCGTGCCGGAGTCTTCGTAGCCCACGTATCCTGGCGGCGCGCCGATCAGGCGGCTCACCGAGAACTTCTCCATGTACTCCGACATATCGACGCGGATCAGCGCCTGGGCATCCGCGAAGAGGAAACGCGCCAGCGCGCGCGCCAATTCGGTTTTGCCGACGCCCGTCGGGCCGCTGAAGATGAAGGAGCCGATGGGACGCTTGGGATCCTTGAGGCCCGCCCGGCTGCGGCGGATCGCCCGCGAGATCACCTGAATCGCTTCGTTCTGGCCGACGACGCTCTGGTGCAGCTCGTCTTCCATGCGCAGCAGGCGCGCCGTCTCCGCTTCCTGCAGGCGCGTGACCGGAATCCCCGTCCAGCGCGACACGATGAAGGCAACGCCTTCCTCGCTGATCGTCGGCCGGCGGGTCTGGCGCTCGCGCTCCCACTCTTCCTGTTTGCGCCGGATCTCCGCCTGCAGCTCGCGCTCGGAGTCGCGCAGCGAGGCCGCCTTCTCGAAGTTCTGATCGCGCACGGCGGCTTCCTTGTCGCCGTTGATGCCCTCGAGCTTGTCCTTCAGTTCGGCCACCTCGGGCGGCGGCACCTGGGCCGCCAGCCGGGCGCGGGCCCCCGCTTCGTCGATCACGTCGATCGCCTTGTCTGGCAGGAAGCGGTCGGTGATGTACCGCTCCGACAGTTTCGCGGCCTCGATCAGCGTCTCATCGGGAATGATGACGCGGTGGTGATCCTCATAGCGCTTCCGCAGGCCCTTGAGAATCTCGATCGTCTCCTCGATGGTCGGCGGATCGACGATCACCGTCTGGAAGCGCCGCTCGAGCGCCCCGTCCTTCTCGATGTATTTGCGGTACTCGTTCAGCGTCGAAGCGCCCACGCACTGCAGCTCGCCGCGCGCCAGCGCCGGCTTCAGCATGTTGGAGGCGTCGACCGCGCCCTCGGCCGCGCCGGCACCGACGAGCGTGTGCAGCTCGTCGATGAACAGAATGATGTTCTTGTTCTGCGCGATCTCGTTAATCACGGCCTTCAGGCGCTCTTCGAACTGGCCGCGGTACTTGGTGCCGGCAATGACGGCGGCCATGTCGAGCGAGAGCACGCGGTGATCCTTGAGCGCGTCGGGGCATTGCCCGCCCGCGATCAGCTGGGCCAGCCCTTCGACGATCGCCGTCTTGCCGACGCCCGGCTCGCCGATCAGCACCGGGTTGTTCTTCTTGCGGCGCGACAGGATCTCCATCACGCGCTCGATCTCCTTCTGGCGGCCGATCGTCGGATCGAGCGAGCCTTCGGCGGCGAGCTGCGTGAGGTCACGGCAGAAATGATCGAGCGCCGGCGTCTTCGATTTCTTTTCACTCTTCGGCGGCGTCGGTTGCGCGCCGGTCCCGCCGCCGGCGGGCGTCGTCGGCATCTCGCTGCCGAGCAGCCGCAGCGTTTCCGCGCGGGCCTGCTCGAGGTTCACACCCGCGTCGGTCAGCACCTGCGCGGCGATGCCCTTCTCTTCGCGCAGCAGGCCGAGCAAGAGGTGCTCGGTGCCGACATAGGAGTGATTGAGCTCGCGCGCCTCGCTCATCGCCAGCTCGAGTACCTTCTTGGCGCGCGATGTGTACGGAAGGTCGGGCCCGGCCGCGGCCGCCGCTTTGCCTTTCTTGACCGTCTCCTCGATCTTCTGCTGAATCTCTTCGAGATCGACGTTGAGATTGGTCAGGACCGCTGCGGCGACACCCTCGCCCTCGCGGATCAAGCCGAGCAGGATGTGCTCGGTGCCGACGTACTCGTGATGCAGACGCGCCGCCTCTTCGCGGGCCATCTGCAGAACTTTCCGAACTCGATCCGTGAAGTTGTAGCCGTTCATCGCGTTTCCGAACTCACCTTTCGCCGTTCAGCTGGATTCCGCTTCGAGCAGGCGCCGTACAAACGCAGCGCGCACCGTCGGCAGCTCCCGGTCGCCGGTCGACCGGCCATCCATAGCCGCCAGGTGCGCAGGTTGAGTGTAAATCAGCAGCTTGTTGAGCGTATATACCCCCGGCCCGGGAAGCAGATTCAGACCGACACCCAACCGCACTCCGCTCAACAGATTCATCGTCTCTTCAAATGACAGCTGGCGCGCATGCTTCAGCAACCCGTAGGCACGCCAGGTCTTGTCTTCCACTTCCTCGGGTGCCGTTCTCAACAGCACGTCCCGTGCCTGTTCCTCGTACTCGACGACCTGCCGCACGATTTTCCCGAGGTGATCGATCAGCTCGTCTTCAGTCTTCCCCAAGGTTGTTTGGTTGGACAACTGGAAGAAATTGCCGACGACCTCGCTGCCTTCCCCGTACAAGCCCCGAAAGGTCAATCCTACCTGCGAGAGTCCTTGCAGAACTTTGTTGATTTCCTTGGTCAAAACAAGCCCGGGCAAATGGATAAGGACACTGGCCCGAAGTCCGGTTCCTGCATTCGTGGGACAGGACGTAAGATAGCCAAATTCAGGATGAAAGGCGAAAGGAACGAGCCGACCCAATTCCGCATCTACCGTTTCCACAGCGGCATACGCGTCCTCCAGGTCGAACCCCGACCACATGCCGTGCAACCGCAGATGGTCCTCTTCATTTACCATCACGCCAACCTGGTCCTGCACCAGCAGCGCAGCGCCGGGCCGCGGCCGCGATTCCCGCTCCAGCCCGGCCAGCTCCTTGCTGACGAGATGACGTTCGTGCAGGAGCTGCCGTTCTGGCCGCTCCATCTCGTCGAGGTGGAAGGCCACGGCCGCCGACAGGTGCTCCGTCGCGGCGGCGGCCTCGCTGACGCGATCCAGCACGGTCGTCCGGTCGGCGTCCTTGGCGCGCTGGCTGAACGGCACGCCGCGCACGTTGCGCGCGAGCCGGATCCTCGTGGACAGCACGATGGTGGACTTGGCGCCGGACGCGTCCAGCCAGCGCATCCCGCCATCGGGGAGCAGCGAGAGATCCATTACTCGAGCACCCGGATGCGGTCGCGCAGCTCGGCCGCCAGCTCGAAGTTCTCGCCCTCGACGGCGCGCCGGAGCTGCGCCTTCAGCTCGAGCAGCCGGCTCCGCGGATCGTCGTCCCCGCCGGCGGACCCCGGGGTCTCGTACCGCTCGCCCACATGTTGGCTCGATCCGTGCAGCCGCCGCAGCAGGTCCCGCAGATGCGTGTCGAAGGAGACGTAGCATTGGTCGCAGCCGAGGCGGCCGGAGTCGCGGAAATCGCGCAGCGTGCTGCCGCACGCCGGACACCGCAGGCCATCGCCGGACGCGGGCACGAGGGCTCCGGCACCGCCGCCCTTCACCACCGCCCCCAGGAAGTTGCCGAGCGGCGTCTTCAGCACGGCGCCACCGGTCTCGACGCCCTTCTGCTGGGCGCACTGCTCGCACAGGTGGAGCGTGACCTTGGAGTCGTGCTCGACCTGAGTGAGGTTGATGATCGCGTCGCGTTCCTTACAGTTATCACACAGCATCAGGGAATCGCCTCGACCGAGCTCACCGTGGTGAGCCGGCCGTCCTCCAGTAACAGGACCCGGTCCGCCCGACCCGCCAGCTGGCGGTTGTGCGTGACCACGACCACCGCCGTTTCGTACTCCCGCGCCAGCCGGAAGAAGATCTCATGCAGGCGCTCGGCGTTCGCATGGTCGAGGTTGCCCGACGGCTCGTCCGCGAGCACGACGCTCGGATCGTGCACCAGCGCCCGCGCGACCGCGCAGCGTTGCTGCTCACCACCCGAGAGCTCGGCCGGCCGATGACTCATGCGTCCCGCCAGGCCCACCTCGGCGAGCACCTCCTCCGCGCGCGACCGCGCCGCGCGCGGCGCCGCGCCGCCGATCAGCAACGGCATCATGACGTTTTCCAGCGCCGAGAACTCCCGCAGCAAATGATGAAACTGGAACACAAATCCCAGCTTCCGGTTCCGGAGCTCCGCGGCGCCCCGCGCATCGAGATCGGCGTAGCGCGAGCCGTCGAGCCAGATGTCGCCTGTCGTGGGGCTGTCGAGCGCGCCCAGCAGGTGGAGGAACGTACTCTTGCCCGCGCCGGACGCGCCGACGATCGCGACGAATTCGCCGCGCCGCACCTCGACGTCGACACCCCGGAGAATCTCGAGCAGCTGCCCGTCGCCGCCCGCGAAGACGCGCCGGATCGCCTTGGCTACGAGGAGCGCATTCATTCGTAGCGGATCGCCGTCACCGGATCGAGCCGGGCGGCCTGCGTGCTCGGATAGAGCGGCGCCAGCGTGGCGATCACGAGGCTCGCGCCGATGACGGCCAGCGCGTCGAGCGGATTGTTCAGCACCGGCAGGTGGTCGATGAAGTAGATCGACGGATCGATCGGAATCAGATGGCCGTTGTTGACGCCGGCGCCCACCACCAATCCGAGCACCGCCCCGAGCGCCGTGCCGACGAGTCCGATGAACACGCCCTGGATCAGGAAGACCCGCCGGATCCGGCTGCGCTGCATTCCCATGGCGAGCAGGATGCCGATCTCCCGCGTCTTGTCGCGCACCACCATCGTCAGCGTTCCCACGACATTGAATGCCGCGACGACGCAGATCAGAAAGACGACCAGCCCCATCGCCAGCTTCTCGAGCTTGAGCGCCGAAAACAGCGAGCGGTTCTGCAGCTGCCAGTCGAGCGCGCGGTAGGGGTAGCCGAGCATGCTTTCGATCCGCTGGCCCGCCTCGGTGGCCTGTTCGGGATGCGCCAGCCGCACCTCGATGCCCGTCACCGCCCCCCCCAACCCCGCGAAGTCCTGGGCGCCCTGCCGGCGCATGAGCACATAGCTGTTGTCGTAATCGTACATCCCGGTTTCGAACAGGCCGGTGACCTCGTAGCGGCGATACTTGGGGACGAACGCGCCCAGGCTGCGATTGAACTGCGACCCGGCGGGTGCGACCATCGTGATAATGTCGCCGGGATACGCCGACAGCTTGCTCGAGAGCCGGGTGCCGATCGCGACGCCGCCCTCCACGTCCCGCTGCGTCGTCCGAAACGTCAGGTCGCCCTTGGTGAAGTAGTGCGGCAGACTGGTCACCGCACCCGCACCCGTGTCGGCCTCGACCCCGATCACCATCACGCCTTCGGCGTAATCGTGACCTGCCGAGATCAGGCCCTGCGACATCACGAACGGCGCCGCCGCGTCGACGCCCGGGGAACGCCGCACCTTGGCGAGCACGGCGGGCCAATCGTCGAGCCGGAGCCCTTCCCCGTACGTCAGCACGCGCAAGTGCGGGTTGACGACCAGGATCTTTTCGCGCAAGTCGTTCTGCATCCCGTTCATCACGCCGAGCACGATCACCAACGCCATCACCCCGATCGTGACGCCGCCGACGGCGATCACGGTGATCAGCGACAGGAGACGCGACGAGCGGCGGCTGCGCAGGTACCGCATCGCGACGCGCAGATCGAGCCGCGACGGCCAGTTGGTCACGAGGACGAACAGGGCGGCGGCCGCCGCTCCGATCAGCAGGGCTTTCAGGACGATCGTCGCGATCGCCATCACTCAGGCCGCAGCATGGGAAACAGAATGACGTCGCGAATGTTCGTTTGATCGGCGAGGATCATCGTCAACCGATCCACGCCCATGCCGACGCCGCCCGCGGGCGGCATCCCGTACTCGAGGGCCCGCAGGAAATCCTCGTCCAACTGCTGCGCCTCGGCGTCCCCGGCGGCGCGGAGCGCGGCCTGCTGCTCGAAGCGGCGGCGCTGCTCGTCGGGATCGTTCAGCTCGCTGAACGCGTTGGCGAGCTCGCGGTGCTGCACGAACAGCTCCCAGCGCTCGACCTTGGCCGGATCGCCGCGCTTGGGCTTGGCGAGAGGCGACAGCGCGAGCGGATAGTCGAACACGAACGTCGGCTGCACGAGCTTGGGCTCGACACAGGTCTTGAACACCTCATCCACGAGCTTGGGACCGCTGAGTGCGGCGACCTCGGCGGGCGGCACGTTGTGGCGCTTCAGAACCTCGCGCAGCTCGGCGTCGGTGCCCTTCGTGAGATCCACTCCCGCATGCTCGCGCACGAGCGCGTAATAATCCTTGCGCGCGAACGGGGGCGCGAACGACAGCGTGGCGCCATGGCGCTCCAGCACGCTGCCCCCGAACAGGTCGAGCACGAGGCTCGCCAGCATCTCCTCGGTCAGCGCGGCCATGTCGTTGTAATCCGCATACGCCTGATACCACTCCGCCATCGTGAACTCGGGATTGTGGAACCGCGACAACCCCTCGTTCCGGAAGTCGTGGCCGATCTCATAGACCTTCTCCAGACCACCCACCAAGCAGCGCTTCAGATACAGCTCGTCGGCGATGCGGAGATAGAACGTCGTGTCGAGCGCCTCGTAATGCGTCTTGAACGGCCACGCGGTTGCGCCGCCGTAGAGGGGCTGCAGCACCGGCGTCTCTACTTCCAGATACCCCTTGCCATCGAGGAAGGCGCGGATGCCTTGTACGATCCGGGTGCGCAGCCGGAACACCTCGCGCACGTCGGGATGCACGGCGAGATCGGCATAGCGCTGCCGGTAGCGCAGCTCGGGATCCGTCAGCTCACCGTGCTTCACGCCGCTCGCGTCTTCCTTGCCAAGCGGCAGCGGACGGAGCGCCTTGGCGAGCAGCGTGAACTGGGCCACGCGCACGGTGATCTCCCCCGTGCGAGTCTTCATGAGACGTCCCTCGACGCCCAGATGGTCACCCAGATCGAGCAGCTCGACGAGGCCGTAGCGATCCGCGCCCAGCTCGTCGCCCTTGAAGTAGAGCTGGATCTTGCCCGTCGGGTCCTCGAGGTGCGCGAACGTCGTCTTGCCGTGCGGCCGCAGCGCGACCAGGCGCCCCGCGACCCGGTGCACGGTGGGATCGTCGTCCGCTGTGAACGCGGCCAACGCCTGCTGGGCGGTCGCGGTGCGCTCGAACCGGTAGGCGAACGGGGCGACGCCCCGCTCCACCAGCTCCTTGAGCTTCTCCCGCCGGGCGGCTTCGACAAAACCGGTCATTACGCGGCCTTATTCCCGAAGCGCTTCAGGAACGCCTCGATGAACGGATCCAGGTCGCCGTCCATGACCTTGTGCACGTCGCTCACCTTCAGCTCCGTGCGATGATCGTTCACCATCGTGTACGGTTGGAACACGTAGGAGCGGATCTGGTTGCCCCACGCGATGTCCGTCTTCTGCTTGTCCACTTCCGCTTTCTTCGCCTCGCGCTCGGCCACGGCCCGCTCATAGAGTCGTGCCTTGAGCATTTTCATCGCGGTGGCCTTGTTCTTCCCCTGGCTGCGCTCCTGCTGGCACGAGACCACGATGCCCGAGGGGAGATGCGTGATGCGTACCGCCGACGACGTCTTGTTGACGTGCTGGCCGCCTTTCCCGGACGCGCGGAAGACGTCGATCCGCAGGTCGTCGTCCTTGATTTCGATTTCGATCTCGTCGTCCACTTCCGGATAGACGAACACCGAGGCGAACGAGGTGTGGCGCCGCGACTGCGAGTCGAAAGGCGAGATCCGCACCAGGCGGTGGACCCCCTTCTCCGCCCTGAGCAACCCGAAGGCGTACTGCCCGCGGATCTCGATCTCGGCCGACTTGATGCCCGCTTCTTCACCCGGCAGGATGTCGAGCACGTTCACGACGAAGCCATGCCGCTCCGCCCAGCGCGTATACATGCGCACCAGCATCTCGGCCCAGTCCTGCGACTCGGTGCCGCCGGCGCCGGGATGGATCGTGAGCAGCGCGTCGCGGGCGTCGTCGGGGCCCCGCAGCATGTTCTGCATCTCGAGCGCCTCGAGCCGGCCGGCGATCTGCTCCGCCTCGGTTTCGAGCGAGCGCTGCAATGCGAGATCGACGTGGGATTCAGCTTCGAGGAGCTCGTTCAGCTCGCGGCCCTCGTCCACCCGCTTGCGCAGCGCGTGGTAGGGCTCGAGCCACCCCTTCAGGGATTTGACTTCGGCAACCGTCGCGCGGGCCCGCTCGGAGTCGGCCCAGAGCGCACCGTCCGCCATCTTCGCCTCCAGCTCCGCGAGGCGCGTGGTCTTCCCCTCGACGTCAAAGGAAGCTCCTGAGCTCGGTGAGCCGGCGACCAAAATCAGCAAATCTGTCGGTGAGTGCCATTAGAAGAGCTTGTGTCCTCCGGCTAAAATCTCGTTCAGAGCCTCGGTCCAGAACGGCGTGCTCTGCGCCATGTCGGCGCCGACTTGCTCGACGTACTCCTGCCAGCTCTTCTCGATCTCGTCCTTGAAGAGCTGGGGCAGCGTGCCGTCGCGGATCCCCTGCTGCCGCTTCTCCGGATGATAAACCAGCATGTCGGAGATGAGCGCCCGCGCCAGGCGCCGCGCCTTCTGCTTGGGATCCTGGACCATGAACGGGTTGATCGGACGCAGCGGCCCGGTGCTGCGCTTGACCGGAGTGCTCGCCCCTGCCGCGGGAGCTGCGGCGACCGGTGGACGCGGCGGCGCGGGCGGCGGGGGCGCCGGGGATGCGGGCGCGGGCCGCGCCGGCGCTGCGAACGCGCCTGGCCGAGGCGCCACCGGAGCAACCGGACTCGCGGGCCGCGCCGGCGCAGCCGGCGGCCGGGCGAATGGCGAGGGCGGTGCCGCGGGCATTGCGGGGCGGCTGATCGGCGGCGCAGCCGGCGGAGCCATCGCGGGCCGCGGCGCCGCAGGTGCCGCGGGCGGCGCGGGCGGCGCGGGCGGCGCGGGCGGAGACGGCGGAGCGAACCGAGGGGGCGCGGCGGCTGGCGGCGCCGGCGGCGGTGCGGATGTGACGGGCGGTGCGGCAGCGGCACCAGCGCCGTCCGGGCTGACGGCGAACACGTTGCTGCAAACGCTGCAGCGCGCGCGCAGGCCTCCGGCCGGGACCTTGGCGGGGTCCACCCGGTACACCGTTTCGCACGACGGACACGTAACGTTCACGCCTCGTTGTCTCCGCTTCCTTCGTCTCCGTGATCCCGGTCGTGGCGCCGATCGACCACAAACACCGATCCCGCCTGCGTCTTGGCGTAGCTCTTCATTTCCG
>Ga0209056_10002235_pt1 | contig 20999 bp, 18 predicted proteins | sample GraSoiAngelo_114_FD_185876 | JGI IMG/M metagenome (GOLD analysis project Ga0209056, IMG submission 185876) | Grasslands soil microbial communities from the Angelo Coastal Reserve, California, USA - 14_0903_13_40cm (SPAdes) (version 2) | ecosystem: Environmental > Terrestrial > Soil > Grasslands...
TCGATGGCGGGCAAGACCGCGACCCGGAAGTCCGCCAGGCGCTCGCGCCGTGCCGGCGGGATCGCGAGCCGCCACGCGACGTCCTCACCGACCTCGGGACCCGCCGCGACGTCCAGCGCCAGCTCGAGATCGTCGGCGGAGCGGGCGAGCGGCCCCTGGACGCCCATCACGACCGCGGCGTTCGGCATCGGGGGCATCGGGAATTGGCCGCTCCGCGGCATCGCCGTTTCGCTCGGGCGGTGACCGTAGACGCCGCAGAAGGCGGCGGGCACGCGGATCGAGCCGCCGATGTCGCTGCCGAACTCGAGCGGGGTGAGGCCGGCGGCGAGCGCCGCCGCGCCGCCGCCGGTCGAGCCGCCCGGAGTGCGCGCCAGGTCCCACGGATTGTTCGTCCGCCCGTAGACCGGATTGCTCGATTGCCAGTCCGCCAGCATCTGGGGCACGTTCGTCTTCGCCATCACGACGGCGCCCGCGCCCTTCACGCGGGTGGTCACCGGCGCGTCGTGCTCCGCACGGAAGTCCTTCCACACGGACATCCCGGCCGTGGTCCGCAGGCCGCGGACGTTGATGGACTCCTTCAGCGTCATCGGCAGGCCGCGAAGCGGCGCGTCCTCACCGCGCGCCCGTCGCGTGTCGGCGGCTTCGGCCTCGCGGCGCGCGCGCTCGAAGTCGAGCTCGACGATCGCGTTCAGCTCGGGGTTGTGACGCGCGATGCGCTTCAGGTGCAGCTCGAGCAGCTCGACGGCGGACACCCGGCGCGCGCGAAGCGCGGCGAGCATGTCGACAGCGGTCGCGAACGCGTCGATGGGGTCGCTCATGGTGTCATCCCTCTCTGGCTGAACGGTGAGCTGACATTAGCGCCCCCACCCGGCACGGTCAAGGCGCGGTCGCGGGGACTTCGGAGCGCCTGCTCCCGGGCGGCGGCGGCGACCGCTCGGGGCACGATGTCAGAAACTGGCGTCGAACACCCCGCCGGTCGAGAGGTCGCAGCGCACCGTGCCGCCCTTGTCGGGACCGACACCCGGCTCGTTCAGCCTGAAGCGGCAGACCATGACGCCCCCCCGGTCTCCGGCCAGAGTACCGGTCATGTGAGCATCGCGCCCGCCGGGCTGGAGCACGTAGGTGCCGGTGAACCGCTCCCCTGCCGGCAGGGTCGTCCAGAGCTTCCCGCTCCCCCCCAACAGGCTCGATCGGTAGCTCAGGATGACGCGATCGGGCTCCTGGCCGGGCAAGGTCAGACGCCCGGCGATCGGCGCCGAGGCACAGCCCACCATCGCTCCCAGGACGATCGCCGCAGCGGTGAGACGCGCCGTGGTGGCTCGTTTGAGCATGACCGACCTCCGGAGTTCCTTATACACGGAAACTCCCGAGAGCTCTCTCGCCGGTCGGACTGCGATTTCCCGCTTGCGCGAGCCCGTGCGGGCAGGCACAGTCGGGCCGGTCAAGGAGGAAAGCCGATGAAAGCGATCGTCTTCGCCGAAACGGGTGGTCCCGAGGTGCTGGCTCTGGGCGATATCCCCAAGCCGGGCGTGCGCCCCGGTGCGGTGCTGATCAAGAACCACGCGATCGGCGTGAACTTCGCGGACACGCGCTTTCGCCAGGGAACGTACACCGTCAAGCCCAAGCTGCCCGACTCGCCTGGAATGGAGGTGGCGGGCGTCATCGAAGCGGTCGGCGACGGCGTGACGAACCTCCGCCCGGGGATGCGCGTGGCCGCCTTCACCAGCAGGGCCTACGCGGAGTACTGCGTGTCGCCCGCCTTCATGGTCATTCCGCTTCCCGACTCGGTGAGCTTCGTCGACGGCGCGGCATTCCTGATCCAGGTGCTGACCGCGTATCACCTGCTTCACACGGCCGACTCGACCGGGCCCGGCCGTAGCGTCCTCGTCCACTCGGCCGCGGGCGGCGTCGGGCTGGCCGCCGTCCAGCTCGCGAAGGTGGCCGGCGCCCGCGTGTTCGGAACCGTATCGAGCGATGCCAAGGCGGGTCTCGCGACGGAGAACGGCGCCGACACGGTCATCAACTACGCGCGGGAAAAGTTCGCCGACGAGGTGCTGCGCCTGACCGGCGACCGTGGCGTCGACCTCATCCTCGACGCGGTCGGGAAGCCGACGTTCGAAGAGGGGCTACGCTGTCTGGCTCCGTTCGGGCATCTCGTGCTCTACGGGCGCGCCGGCGGCGCTCCGGACCCGCTCAACGTCTCGGTGCTCTCCCCGAAGTCCCAGAAGGTGAGCGCCTTCTCCTTGCCGACGCTGACGAGAGGCTTTCCCGACAAGACGCGCGAAAGCGCCGAGCGGTGCTTCGCCCTCATGCGCGAGGGCCGGATCAAGCTGCACGTCGCCAAGACGTTTCCGTTGGCCCAGGCGGCCGAGGCTCATCGCTATCTCGAGTCGCGGCAGTCCACGGGCAAACTGATCCTGATTCCGTGACACGATGGACAAGACGACCGAGACGCTCGCTCCCGACGCCAGGCGTCCCCTAGCGGGCCCTAGTAGTACACCGCCCGCCCGGCCCCTCCGGTCGCGACGACCAGCTCACCCGTGACGGCCCAGGCTTTGTCGGAGGCGAGGAATACCGCGAGATAGGCGATCTCCGCCGCGTCGACCATGCGCCCGATGGCATTGCCGCGCGGGGAGTCGTGGGCGAAGTCGCGCTTCTCCACTTCCTCCGCGGACACACCCATCTCGGCGGCGCGGGCGGCCAGCAGGCGCGGGGTACGCTCGGTGCGGGTCGTGCCGGGGTGGATGCAGTTGACGGTGATCCCGTAGCGGCCCAATTGAACCGCCAGGGTCTTGGTGAAGTGCACGAGGGAGCCATTGCGCGCGCCACCGCTGAGATTGCCGGCGTTGCGCGCGTTGGTGCCGCTGATATTGATGATGCGGCCCCACCCCTGCTGCTTCAAATAGGGAATGGCGGCGCGGGCGCAGCGCAACGCCCCGACGTACTTCACGTTGAAGTCGTGCAGCAGATCCTCGTCGACGACGGTCTCGATGGGACCGGTCGCCGTGGCCGAGCCCCCCGGCGGAGAGCCGCTATTCACCAGAATATGCAGCCCGCCGAGCCGCTCGGCGGCCTGAGCAACGGCTCGATCGACCTGATCCTTGCTGGTCACATCCGCGACCAGCGGGATGACTCGCCGTCTCGTCTGGCTCTCCAGCTCGCGTGCCGTCGCTTCCAGTTGACCCTTCGAGCGGGCCACGATCGCCACGTCGACGCCTTCGCGGGCCAACTCGAGGGCAATAGCTCTGCCGATGCCAAGGCTCCCCCCGGTCACGAGCGCGTGTTTGCCTTGCAGTCCGAAGTCCATCGCGTCACCCCTCTGCCTGTTGGTCCTTCATGGGTTGGCCTGCGGAGAAGAATTCATGCCCGGGCATTCTAAGTCAGCCGTGGACCGGCCGGCTGTCTCTTCTTTTCAAGCCGGCGCGGATTTCACGCCGGGCCCCGGCCGGGGTCTCAGACCATGAAGGCGAGACGATACCAGCCGGGAGGGACCGATGAGCGACAAGGCCACACTGTTGCGGGAGGCGGACGAAGCGTTTACCGAGCTGCGCCGGGCGATCGAGGGCTTCACGGACGAGGAGATGCGCCGCATCTGGCTCGGCACCTGGGGCGTCCGTGAGATCCTGATCCACATCTCGGGCTGGCACGAAGCGATGGCCCCCGCCCTGGGGCGTATCGCGAAGGGCGAGGCGCCGTACCCGGCGGGGACCTACGACGACTTCGACGCGTGGAACGCGCGGTTCGTCCAGCAGAAGGCGGGCGTGAAGACCGGCGACGTCCTCGCGGAGCTCGACGCATCGCACCGGCAGTTCGTCGACGCCGCCGCGGCCGTGCCCGAGCCGCACTTCGCGCCGGGCGGCGCCGCCCGTGAGCCGTTCGAAGGCGCCGGCGCGGGACACTATCGTGAGCACACCGCCCAGATCCGCGCGTGGCGGCAGCCCGCGGCGGACCGGTAAGGACCGCCACGGCAGTCGCTACCGCTCGCGCTTCATCGCCTCGCGCAGGCCAGGCAAGACTTCCGATGCCACCCGTCGGCACTCCTCCTCGTGCGGGAAGCCCGACAGGATGAACTCGTCGATCCCCAGCCGCCAGTAGGCCAGCAGCTCCGCCGCCACCTGCTGCGGGTCACCCACGATCGCCGTTCCAAGATTCACGCGCACCCTCGAGATCCCGTTCCAGAGCCGGGGCGCGCGTTCCCGTAGCTGGGCCCGCAGCTGCGCCTGCTGCCCGACCATCTGCGTCCCCGCGAACGCCGCCTGCCGCTGCGCCACCACGCGCTCGTCCACCTGCGACATCAGCTCGTCGGCCGCCTCCCACGCCTCCCGCTCCGTCGCTCGCACGACCAGGTGTGTGCGCAGCCCGAACACCGGCCGCCGGCCTCTGGACGCGTACACCGTGCGCAGCCGCTCCAGCAGCGCCGCGATATCGTCCAGCGGCTGGATCCACGCCAGGTACGCGTCCGCCTCTTTGGCCGCGAACTCGAGAGCCCGCGGCGAAGCGCCGCCAACGTAGAACCGCGGCCCGGCGCCCACCGGCCCGGGCGACACCACGGCCCCCTTCAGCCGGATCGTGCTCCCCTCGAACACCACCGGCTCCGGCTTCGCCCAGAGGGCCCGAAGCGCCGCGATGAATTCCTCCGCCTGCTCGTACCGCTTGTCGTGGTCCATCGTCACGCCCAGCCGCTCGAAGTCGCCCTGGATCCCGCCGGGCACGACGTTGATGTCGAGCCGCCCGCCGCTGATCTGATCGAGTGCTGCGGCCATCTGCGCGAAGAGCCCGGTCGAAATGAACCCCGGCCGCACCGCCACGAGGAACCGGATCCGCCGCGTCACCGCCGCCAGCGCCGTCACCGTCGTCCACGTCTCCGCCAGCGGCGCCGTCTCCTCGAACAGCCCGTTCGCAAAACGCGTTGGGATCAGCAGTGAGTAGTAGCCTTCGGCCTCCGCCGCCTCCACCACCCGGCGCAAGTACTCGAACGTCGGCGGCCTCTCCGCCCGCCGCGTCCCGATGTGCGTGCCGTCACCGTCGATCGGAATGAACCAGTCGAACCGCGCCTCCGATCTCTCACTCATGACGGAGAGCTTACCTCGCTTTGCGGCACCGGCGAGGTCAGGTCCAGCTCGCGCCGGGCAGGTAGGCCTCCCGCCAGAGCTCGAACACCAGGAGGATCCACAGCGCCCTGCGATGGTCGCGGTGACCGGCGACATGCTCCGACACGAGCCGCCCCACCGATTCGGGAGCGAAGAGCCCGATCCGGCGCACCCGTTCGGCCGCAAGGGTCTCCTCGAGCAGCGGTCGCAGGGGGCCACGCAGCCACTGGGCGATCGGGACGCCGAAGCCCTGTTTCCGCCGTCCGATGATCGTGTCGGGCAGCCGCCCGGCCAGGGCGCGCTTCAGCACGTACTTCGTGGTCCAGCCCCGGAGCTTTACCGACGACGGCATGGCGCAAGCCAGCTCGACGAGCGACGGATCGAGGAATGGAGCACGCGCCTCCACGCCGCACGCCATCGTGCCGCGGTCCATCTTCACCAGCGTCTGCCCGGCGAGATAGAGCTTGCAGTGATGGTAGATCGTGCGGCTGATGGGATCGCGCGAGGGCGCGCCCGCCATGATCTCGGCGATGTCCTTGGAGGGATCGAACGCGGCGCAGGTCTCGCGTATCTGCCGCGAGATCAGGCGACCGCGCGCGGCTGGCGGGAGGCCGCCCATCATGATCTGGATGGCGACGTCCGGGGGATGCTCCGCGCCGCGAAAGAACTGCTGGAGGAGGAAGCTCGGGCTCCCGTAGCGGCGCGAGGTCGGCAAAGCGTCGAGGAGCCGCGCCGCTCTCCGGAGGGCCCCGCGAGGCAGGCGGCTCGTCCATCCGAGCGGTGTCACGGCAAGGAAGGTCGGATAGCCGCAGAGGAGCTCGTCGCCGCCGTCGCCGCTGAGGGCAACCGTCACCGACTTCCGCGTCTCGCGGGCGAGGTGGACGGTGGGAAGGAAGGCCGGATCGGCGAGTGGCTCGTCGAGCAAGTCGCCCAGTCCGGGCAGCAGAGCGGCCGCGTCGGCGGCGGTGAACGTGAACTGGTGATGCTCCGTGCCCAACCACTCGGCCACGGCCCGGGCGAAGGGCTCCTCGTTGTAGGCCGTCTCCGCGAAGCCGATGGAGAAGCTCTTGAATTTCTGGCCGGGCGCCACCGCGACCGCTGCCGCCGCGACGGCGCTCGAGTCGATACCGCCGCTCAGGAAGATCCCAACGGGAACATCACTGACGAGGCGACTCCGCACCGAGTCGCACAGCGAGCCCCAGAGAGCCTCGGCGCACGCGTCCGGGCCCGGACCGGGCCCACCCGCGGGCGCGCCGGCTGACAGCGGAACGTCCCAGTAGCGGTCGAGCCGGATCTTGCCGAAGGTCACCGTCAGGAAGTGGCCGGGGGCCAGCTTCCGCACACCCTCGAGGATCGTGTGGGGATCGGGAAGATACCCGCTCCCGAGATAGCGGCAGAGGCCGCGCAGGTCGAGGGCGCGCCTGATCTCGGGATGAGCCAGCAGGGCTCGCACCTCGGAGCCGAAGACGAGCCACCCGTTGCGCTCGGCGTAGTAGAAGGGTTTCTCCCCCATCCGATCCCGGGCGGCAAAGAGCGTCTGCCGCCTGGCATCCCAGAGGACGAAGGCGAACATTCCGTTGAAATGCGCGAGGCACTCCTCGCCGAACTCCTCGTAGGCGTGGACGATCACCTCGGTGTCGGAGCGCGTCGTGAACCGGTGCCCCCGCTCACGGAGAGTTTCGGCCAGGCTCTGGAAGTTGTAGATTTCGCCGTTGAGGATCGCGTGCACGGTGCCCGTCTCGTTGGCGATCGGCTGGCGGCCGGTGGCAAGATCGATGATCTGCAGGCGGCGGTGGCCCAGCGCGATCGGACCGTCGACGTAGTACCCTTCATCGTCGGGGCCACGATGGCGCAGCGTGGCCGCCATCCGGCGAACGATGGCCGGATCGGCGCGCTTTTGATCGAGCGAGAGGAAGCCGCTAAGGCCGCACATGTCACACAGGTTCGCGACGCTGGGGATCGGTCACCTGCGCGAGGATTCTAACGGAGACGGGACCATGGATCAACGCGGGCCGCTTCTGCTCGTGGCGCCTCTCCTCGTCGCGGCCGCACTGTTCCTGCCGTCGATCGGCGAGCGGATCATTTCCCTCGAGGACGAGGCGCGCTACGCGCTCCTCGCCCGGAACATGCTCGAGACCGGCGACTGGCTGATACCGCGGTTGGACGGCGAAGTCCACATGGAGAAATCTCCGTTGTTCATGTGGGCGATCGCGGCGCTTTCCCTGCCCGGCCGCGCCGTCACCGAGCTGACGGCCACGCTCCCTTCTGCGCTGAGCGCGATCGGCGGCGTCGGCGCGACGCTGCTGCTCGGGCGCCGGATGTTCGGCCCGCGCGTGGGGCTTCTGGCCGCCTTCTGCCTCGCCACGACGTTCGGCTACTACTGGCACGCGCGGCTGGCGCTCGCGGACATGATGATGACCTGCTTCATCGTCGCCGGCGCCCTCGCGTTCTGGACGGGCATCGACGGCGGACAGGCTCGCCGCGGCCCCCTCGCGCTCTTCTGGGCGTGCCTCGGGCTCAGCCTCTCCGCGAAGGGACCCGCCGGTCTCATGCCGATCCTGCCCTTCACCGCCTTCCTCGTGGCCGAGCGCGGCTGGCGCGGTCTCCGGGATCTCAAACCGATCATGGGCGCCGCCATTCTTGCTCTCGTGGCTGCGCCGTGGGCGCTCGCCTTCGCGCTCCAGGGAGACGAGAGCTACGTGCAGAGCGTGCTCGTGGGCGACTATTGGGCCCCGCGCCGCGCGGGCTGGGCGCGGCCCTCCGAGCTCTTCTTCGCCCTCGGGCCTCTCACCATCGGCTTCCTGCCCTGGACGCCGTTCCTCCCGGCCGCCGTCCGGCGAGGCTGGTGGAGACCCGAGACCACCGACATCGGGCGCAAGTTCCGGTTCCTCGCGGTCTGGGTGCTGGCCTACGTCATCGTCATCACGCTGCTGCCCCACAAGCGCGACCGCTACCTCCTGCCCGTCCTTCCGGCGCTCGCCCTCATGGTCGGCTGGCTGTGGGACGCGTGGGCCGCGCGCGTCACGCCGCGGACCCTCAGCATCTACGGCTGGATCTGCGGCGGCCTGGCCCTCGCATTGGCCATCGCCGTCCTGCCGCCCTTCCCGGTAAGCCCCCCGCTCGCGACCTTGATACCGCTCACGCCGGCGCAAAGACTCCTGCTGCAGGGGCTCCTCCTCGGCTCGGCGGGCGCGGTGGTCGCGGCGGCCCGCGCCGGTCGCCCGCTCGCGATGTTCGCCGCCGTCTGCGTGGCGACGACCCTGGTGCTCGCGTACGAGACGCGGGTCTTCGTGGACGGACACAACCGCACGTACGACGTGAAGGCGCTCGCGCGGCGGCTGGTTGCCCGCGTCGGTCCTCAAGATTCGCTCGTGACGTACCGGTTCGGGTCTCTCACGCTGGAGCTCTACACGGGTCGGACGATCCCGGAGCTCCAGGATGACCGGAGCCTCGAGCCGCTCCTGACCGCCGGACGCCCGCTCTACGTCATCGTCCACGAGGGGCGGTGGCCCGGGCTGCGCGACGGCAGCGGCCGGACGTGGACGATCGTGGATCGAGCGCCGTTCGGCGCCGGGCAGCTGCTCGTGGCCATCCCGGCAGAACAGCCGTGACCGCCGACCTCGCGCTCTCCGTGATCCTGCCCGTGCACAACGAGGTCGAGAACCTGCCCCTTCTGTGGAAGGAGCTGGCCGCGGTTCTGCCCGGTCTCGCCTCCTCCACCGAGGTGATCTTCGTGGACGACGGGTCGACGGACGGAAGTACCGACGTCATCCGCCATCTCGCCCGCGACGAGCCGCGAATCCGCTTGCTCCGCTTCGAAGCCAACGAGGGTCTGAGCGCGGCGTTCTACGCCGGTTTCCAGGCGGCGCGTGGCCGGATCATTGCCACGATGGACAGCGATTTGCAGAGCGATCCCCGCGACCTCCCGGTGCTCGTCGCCCACCTGGAGGCCGCCGACGCCGCGGTCGGCAGCCGCCTGATCCGGCACGATTCGTGGGTGAAGCGCGTCTCATCGCGGATCGGGAACGGCGTCCGCAGGGCCGTGACCGGCGATCCCGTACGGGACAGCGCGTGCAGCCTGCGTGTGATGCGGCGAGAATGCCTGGAGGCGGTGCCGCCGTACACCGGGATGCACCGGTTCGTCCCAACCCTGATAAAGCTCGCCGGCTTCCGCGTCGTGGAGGTTCCGGTCCATCATCGATCGCGCCGGTTCGGTCGGTCGAAGTTCGGAGTGACCGACCGGGCCGTGCCGGCCTTCGTGGATCTTCTGGTCGTGCGGTGGATGATGCGGCGACGTCTGCGGTACCGGATCGTCGAGCAGACTCAGCCGCCGACGCCGAGGTAAGTCGTCGTGATCCGAGGGTCGGCCCGAAGGACGTCCGGGGTGCCCTCGAAGACGATCGTTCCGTGGTCGATGACGTAGACGCGGTCCGCGAGCCGCAGGGCCAGCTCGGCGTTCTGCTCGACCAGCAGCATGCTGACGCGCTCGCGCTTGAGCTCCAGGACGGTTCCCATCACCGCTTCCACGACCATCGGCGCCAGCCCCTGGGACGGCTCATCCAGCAGGAGCAGCTCCGGCCCCGTCAGCAGAGCGCGGGCGATGGCGAGCATCTGTTGCTCGCCACCCGAGAGGAAGCGGCCCTTTCGGTCCAGCACCTCACGGAGCTTCGGGAAGCGCTCGAGCATCTTCGCCATCGGCCAGCGCGAACCCGGCCGGCGAGCGATCTCCAGATTCTCGCGAGCGGTGAGGTAAGAGAAGACCCCGCGCGTCTCGGGCACGAGTGCGACCCCGAGCTTCGAGATCCGGTGAGGCGGGAGACCGGCGATGCTCCCTCCCTTGTAGGCGATCTCGCCGCGGCGGGGCGGCGTGAGGCCCGTGATCGAGCGCAGGGTCGTCGTCTTGCCCGCGCCGTTCCGGCCCAGGAGCGCGACCACCTCTCCTTCTGCGACGTGCAGCGAGAGGCCGTGCAGGATGTGGCCGAGGCCGTAGTAGGTATCGATGCCGCGGACGTCGAGGATCATGACGGCGCGATGCCCCCGAGATAGGCGCGCCGCACCTCGGCGTTGCGCTGGATCTCGGCCGGCATGCCCTCGGCGATCACGCTCCCGAAATGCATCACCGAGATGCGGTCGGACATGCTCATCACGACGTCGATCTTGTGCTCGATGAGGATGATGGTGTAGCGCCCCTTGAGCGTGCGCACGAGCGCCACCATCTTCTGCGTCTCGTCCGACGAGAGCCCGGCCGCCGGCTCGTCCAGCAGAAGCAGGCGCGGGTTGGCGGCCAGCGCGATGGCCAGCTCGAGCTGGCGCTGCTCGCCGTGCGAGATCGCGCGGGCCGGCGCAGCGGCCTTGCCCGCCAGCCCCACTTCTTCCAGCACCGCCATCGCGCGCTCCGCGAGCGCGGGGTAGCCGTCGGTCCGGCGCCACGCCAGCCCCCGCCAGGACGCCTGCCGGGCGAAGGCCGCCAGCCAGACGTTGTCGAGGATGGAGAGCGTGGGGAAGATGCTCGTGCGCTGGAACGAGCGCGCGATGCCCAGGTGCGCGATGCGATGCGAGGGCGTGCCGGCGATGTCCCGCCCGTCGAAGACGATCCGGCCCGAGGTGGGCGCGAGCTGCCCGGTGAGGAGGTTAAAAAACGTGGTCTTGCCCGCGCCGTTGGGTCCGATGACCGAGTGCAGCGAGCCCTCGTCGACCGCGAGCGTCACCGCGTTGACCGCGACCAGGGCCCCGAACGCCTTCGTGAGCCGCTCGGTCCTAACGAGCGGCATAGCGCCACGTCCAGAAGCGCGCCCACGCCTCGACCACCCCACCCCGGAAGAACAGCACCACGACGACGAAGGCGACCCCCAGCAGCAGCGGCCACCGCGCCCACATCGAGGCGACCGACTCCGACAGCCAGATGAAGACGAACGAGCCGATGACGGGGCCGTAGAGCGAGCCCGAGCCGCCGATCAGGGTGGCGAAGACGACGTTGCCGGAGAAGACGAATCCGATCGCCTCGAGCGGCACGATGCCGAAGAGCATGGCGTAGAGCACGCCGGCGAGCCCCGAGAAGGCGCCGCCGATCACGAAGGCCGCGAGCTTCATGCGCGGAACGTCGTACCCGAGGGCCTCGGCCCGCAGCTCGTTGTCGCGGATGGACTGCAAGATCTTCCCGAGCGGCGACTCGACGATGCGTCGCATCACCCAGAGCGAGAGCAGAAAGAGCAGCGCGACGGCCGCGTAGTACGCGAGCGGCGGGTGAATGTCGAGGCCGAGGGCGCTCGGGCGCGGGACGCCGGGCATGCCGTCCTCGCCCCCGGTCACCGTCGTCCACTGATACGCCGTGAAGTAGAAGAGCTGGTTCAGGGCGAAGGTCAACATGATGAAGTAGAGGCCGGACCGCTGGACGCAGAGGTAGCCCACCAGAGCCGCGCCGACGGCGCCCACCGCGATGCCGAGGGCGAGCGCCAGGAAGATGTTGATCCCGTAGTACTTCAGCAGGTAGCCGGCGGCGTACGCGGCCGAGCCGAAGAACGTCGCCTGGCCGAAGGAGAGCAGGCCCGTGTAGCCCATCAATAAATTAAGGCCGAGCCCGAAGATCGCGAAGATCCAGATCTCGGTGGCGATGGTGTGGCGGACGAAGACGGGCAGCAGGAAGACCGCCGCCAGGATGCCCAGCCACGGGCGACTCATCGGATGCCGAAGAGGCCCTGCGGCCGCGCCAGCAGCACGGCCGCCATGACCGCGAAGATGACCGCCACCGAGGCCTCGGGCCAGACCAGCGCCACCAGGCTCTGGGCGACGCCGAGGAGCAGCCCCGCCACGATGGAGCCCAGCAGGTTGCCGAGCCCAGCCAGCGCGACGACGACGAAGGCGATGCCGAGCATGTCCACGCCCATCCACGGGTTCAGCCCGCGGATCGGCGCGGTCAGCGCCCCGGCGACGCCGGCGAGCACGCAACCCAGCGCGAAGGCGGCGGTGAAGAGGCGGTGGATGTCGATGCCGAGCAGCGACACCATCTCCTTGTCCTCGATGCCGGCGCGCATGATGGCGCCGTAGCGCGTCTTCTCGAGGAAGAGCCAGGCGCCGAGCACGAGCAGCGCGGCCGCCGCCATCACGAAGAGCCGGTACTTCGGATAGAAGGTGATGCCGAGGTCGACGCCGCCGCGCAGGAGGGGCGGCGGGAGCTGGCTCATGCCGACCGGGCTCCAGACCACGATGATGCCCTCGGTCACGATGAGGGAGAGGCCGAAGGTCAGCAGGAGCTGGTAGTCGTGGCCGGCCTTGTACAACGGCCGGATCCCCGCGTACTCGATCAGCGCTCCGAGCAGCCCCACGCCGAGCGGCGCCAGCAGGAGCGCCAGCCAGAAGTTGCCGAGGAGCTGGATCAGCGTGAAGAGGAAATAGGCGCCGAGCGCGAAGAGGGCGCCGTGAGCGAAGTTGGGAATGTTGAGCACACCCGTGATGATGCTGAGCCCGATCCCCATCAGGGCATAGAGCATCCCCGTGGCGAGCCCATTCAGGACCTGGCTGAAGAGGAGCGCGGGGTTCAGGCCGGTCCTAGAGGGACCCGATGTCCTTGCAGGCCGCGTACTCCGCCGGCAGCGGCGTCGAGCCCGTGGCGATGATGTCGGCGAAGTCCATGGGGCCCTTCATCGCGTCCTTCTTCTTGCACCGCATGAAGAAGTACGGCCGCAGCGTCTGGTGCGTCTTCGGGTCCACGCGCATGCGGCCCACCAGATCGTCCAGCTCGAGTCCCTCGCAGGCCTTCACGACATCCGCGACCTCGGTGGACTTGGCCTTGTCCATGGCCGCGAGCGTCATGCGCGTCATGCCGTAGGCGGCGGCCGGCGCGTAGCCCGGAGGGTTGCCGAACTTGGCCTGGTAGCTCTTCACGAACTCGCGCGCGACCGGCGTATCGGCCGTGTAGTAGAAGTTCGAGCCGACCCAGAGGTTCTCCCTGATCTCCGGGGCAAGCTGCACCAGCTCCTCGACCCCCGAGGACCACGTCATGATGAGCGGGATCTTCGGGGTGAGGCCGAAGTTGAAGATCTCGCGGGCGCCGGTGACGGCGTCGAGCCCGAAGTTGATCATGACCACCACGTCGGGCTTGTTGCCCGCCGCCTTGGTGACATAGTTCGAAAACTCGCGCTCGCCGAGCGGATGCCGGTCGGCGCCCACGAACTCGATCCCATGCCCCTTGCCCACCTCCTTCACGTACTTCTCGACGGACCAGCCGAACGCGTAGTCGGCGACCAGCAGGTGCCAGCGCTTGGCCTTGGGGTTGGCCTGCATGAAGGTGTCCACCACGGTCTTGGCGGCGGTGTACGGGCTCGCGGCCCACTGGAACGAGTAGCGGTGGCAGCGCGCGCCCGAGATGTCCTCGGTGCCCCCGCTGAAGTAGTGGAACACTTTCTTCCGCTTGGCGACCTCCGACACGGCCAGGGCGACGCCGGACGACCACGGGCCCATGATGAACTTCGCCCCGTCGGAGTCGACCGCTTCCTCGGCCCGGCGGGTGGCGCTGCCCGCCTTGGTTTCATCGTCCCGGGTGATGTACTTGATGGGCTTGCCCTGCACCTTCATCCCCCGCTCGTCGAGGGCCAGCTTCATGCCGCGGTCGAGAACGGGGCCCACATCGGAGAACGCGCCGGTGAACGACCAGAGGCCCAGCATGACGACCTCTTTCGGCTGGGCCCGCAGTACGGCCGGGAACCCGAGCCCCGCCGCGGCGGCGCCGCCTCCCAGCTTCAGCACGTCCCGTCGCGTGACTCCGCTCATGTCGGTCCTCCGCGCTCGTGTACGTTCGGTCGTTCCCCCATGGCTTGGGTGGGGCGAGAATCAGACCAAGTGGGCCCAGTGTCAAGGGGCCGCGATCGGAAGGAGAACCGTGAACACGCTGCCTCGGCCCTTGACACCTTCGCTCTCCACGCCGATCGTTCCACCGTGGAGCTCGACGAGCTTCCGCGTCAACGCGAGCCCTAACCCGGTCCCGCCGTGCTCGCGGGCGTACGACGAGTCGACCTGCTCGAACGAGGCGAAAATCCGGGCCTGATCCTCGGCCTTGATGCCGATCCCGGTGTCGGTGACCACGATCCGCAGCGCGTCTCTCGCGCCCTCGCCGGCCCCCAGCGCTTCGCTGACCGTGTCGGCCGTCACCGTGACGTACCCCCCCGAGTCGGTGAATTTGACGGCGTTACTCAAGAGGTTGTAGATCACCTGCTGAATCCGCTGCCGGTCGGCCGTGATCGTGGGCAAGGCGTCTGCCACTTCCGTGCTCAGCGTGATCTTCTTCTCACGCGCGAGCACCTGGACGATGCCGGCGACCTCTCGGAGGTCGTCGGCCAGGGCCACCGGCGCGAGCTCCAGGGTCAAGCGGCCAGCATCGACCTTGGTCAGGTCGAGCACATCATCCACCAGTCTTCGGAGGTGCCGGCCCCCGGCGAGGATCGTCGTGAGGTACTCGAGCTGGCGCTCGTTCAGCTCTCCATACGTCTTGTTCGCCAGCACCTGGGAGAATCCGATCACGGCGTTGAGCGGGGTGCGGAGCTCGTGGCTCATCGAGGCGAGAAACTCGGTCTTGGCCCGACTCGCCTGTTCCGCGGCCACCTTGGCATCGAGCAGCTCCCGCGATTGCTCCAGCAGCTGCCGAATGTGACGTTGCGCTTCGGCATGGAGGCGAGCGTTCTCGAGCGCGACGAGCAACGCCAGGCCGACCGCCGCGCCCAGCGCAATCAACACCCCGGTCCACGTGCGCGCCTCGAGAAGCGCGGCCTCGGACTGCGCCTTGAGGACCCGCGTGTGAATCGCCGCCATCAACCCGTCCACCTTCGCCTGGGCCTCCTCGGCGAGCGCCCGAGCCTCGGTGTCGGTCAAGAGCAGCGCCCCCGCGCGGTCGCCGTGCTGGACGAGCGCCTGCTCCTCGGCGACGATGCGGCGGTATCCCTCGAACGCGGCGCGCGCCGCGTCGAGATGCACGACCTCGGGCTCGCTCTGCGCATGCCCGGCCAGGCGCTCGAGATCCTCGGTGACCCGCGAGGCCCTCTCGGTCCATGCCGTCGCGTAGCGCTGGTCGCCGAGCACCACCGCACGCACCTCGAGCTGCACGAGCGGCGGGATCGACTCGCGGATGGACGCGGCGAGGCGGACCGCGGGGATGGTGCGGGTCGCGATTTCACGGTTGACGGACACGAGTTTGCCGACCGCGTGGAAGCTCAGGAAGCCGACGGCCGCGAGCACAACGATGACGAGGACCGAGACCAGGAAGGGTTTCGCGGCCAGCCGCATGTTTTTTCCTGATGGCGTGCGGGACGCAAGACGCAGACCATTTCCGGCGAGCCAGGACGACTGCTGATGTCACGCGCATTTAACCCGTTCCGGGGGGCCCGATCGGTCCGCCCGATCGGTCAGCTTCTGACCGCCGGCCCTTTGCGCTGGCTCAACCGTGACCAGGTCTTCTGGTCATCACGTGCCACGGACATGCGTCGCGCGGAATGCCCCGAACGCGTGCCTAGAGCCGACGAATCCGCCGCGCCTGCTCGTCGTTGGAATCGTCGTCGTGGGGTCGAGGTCGCTCCCGTCGGCCGCTCGCCGCAGCGAGGATCGTCATCATGAGCATCGAAAGCGCGAACGCGCCGGCGGCCAGCCATCGCATCGCTCGTGCGGTCTCACGCGTGCTGTCGATCGGCCCGGCGAGGTAGGGATTCTTCGACAAGACCTTCCAGCCCAGGCCTTCGCCGTCGGTCGCGGCCCAGAGCAGGAAGCCGGCGACCAGCAGGAGCAGGACCGCGACGGTCCACATCACGGCGCGCATCGCGGACCTCGAAGGCGCGATGTCATTCGCTTACCTGATCCGCCCGCAGTCGCAGCGTCTGCAATTGGGGATGAGGGACCAGCCACAAGATCAGCCCGGCCACGCTATAGCAGACGATGAAAACGACCAGCGCATACGTGTAGCTCTGCGTCTGGTCGTAGATCCAGCCGCTGAACACGGCGGCGGGCATCGAGGCAAAGCTTTGGAACATGCTGATCCAGCCACGGATCGTGGCGAAGTGGGTGCGACCGAAACAGTCGCCGACCAGAGCCCACGTCACGGAGTTGATGCCATCACCGAACGAGAACAAGACGGCGAAGAAGACCATCGGCCAGAGGGCGCCGTCGCTGTACATCAGCACGGCAAGACCCAGGGCACCCAGGAGTACACCCAAAGCGCCGATCCTCTGTTTCGAGTGCCGGTCACCCAGCCATCCGGTCAGCGGCCGCACGACGACGGTACTGAGGGCCGTGAGGCCCACGAAGACCGCCGCCGTGGCCTCGTCCAGCCCCTTCCAGACCAGCAGCGGCACGAGGTGGACCGATACTCCGCTGTAGGGAACATTGCGCAGGCCATGGAAGGCTGCGAGCAGCCAGAAGGCGGGCGTCCGTAACGCCTCCCGGGCCGTGAACTCGTGCGTCTCCCGGTGCTGGGGCACGGGCCTGCGCTCACCCTCCATCGAGACGTGCGACGCTCGACGCTCGCCGTCCGGCAGCAATCCCATGCTCTCCGGAGAGCGACGGATGAACAGGACGAGAGGAAGCAGCGTGAGCACGACGATGCCGGACAGGAACGCGGCTGGACGCCAGCCCAGCTTCAAGACGGCGAGCGCCACCAGGGGAAAAAGCAAGACTCCGCCGATGGCCTGTCCGGTCTGGACGATGGACATGGCGAGCCCACGCTTCCGCCGAAACCAGTGGTTGACCGTGGCCATGGTGGCCTGGTTGAAGCCGGCTTGAAAGCCCACGCTCAGGGGGCCAATGAACACCAGGACGAAGAGGACATAGCTCTGGGTGAAGGAGAGCAGCACAAACCCCAGCCCGGCGAGTGTCGTCCCGACGACCAGCATGACCCGGACATCGAACCGATCGATGAGGTACCCCACGAGGGGACCTTCCAGGGCGGACTCCAGCTTGGCGAGCGAGAAGGGCAGCGAGGTCGCGGCGCGGCTGAGGTGCAGCTCGGTGAGCACCGGGAGGAAATAGAGCGTGAACCCGGTGTTGAACGTCCCGCCCTTCACGGCATCCTGGACGCAGCCGATGATCACGATCCACCAGCCGTAGAACAGGCGTCCCGGGCTTCGCGAGAGCGATCGCTTCACGATGGGTTCGAAGATATCGCGTCCTCAGGCATTTGGTTACGGCTTGTAGTTGACTTTTCTGGGCTCAACCTTGCGCAACAGATCCGGGTAGACGAACGCACCGTAGTCGAGCGGCTTGCTGAGCTTGCCCTGCTGCTTGAGCTGCGTTTCGGCCAGCCGGAACATGCCGATGGTGGAGTCTGCCAGCTCCACGTCGAAGGTGAGCTTGGTCATGAGCTGCTCCACCATCGGGGGGTCGAGGTTCTTGAGAAAATCGGACACGTCCCTGGCGGCGCGCTTGCGGTCCTTGTTGATGATGTCCGTCGCGTCCACCAGCGCGCGCATGAACGCTTCGGCCTGCGCCGGGTTCTTCCGGATCCATCCCAGGTTCATGTAGATGTACACGCCCTGCTCGAGGATGCCTTCCTGGTCCTTGAGCACCTTGGTGTTCTTGACGGCCGCCAGGCCGCGGGTCACCCAGGGTTCCCACACGGCGTACGCATCGATGTTGCCGCGCTCCAGGGCGGCCACCATCTCCGGCGCCTCCACGTTGACCACCGTGTAGTCCGCCGCGTTGAGCTTGAGCTTGTCGAGCATGGCCAGCCAGAACACCTCGCCGCCGGAGCCGCGCGCCACGCCAACCTTCTTGCCCTTCAGCTGATCCAGGTTGTCGATGTTGCGGCCCACCACGGCGATCCAGCGCACCAGGCGCGTGGCCTGCGCCACGACCACCACGTTGGGGTCCAGGTTGTGGTTGCTGACCCCGGCGATCTCGGAGCCGAAGGCCGATTCGATCTGGCCGTTGATGAGAAAGGACACCATGGCCGAGCCGGACGGTCCCGTGTTGATTCGCACGTCCAGCCCGTGCTTCTTGAACAGCCCCTCCTGCTGGGCCACGTAGTAGGCGGAAAACACGGGATCCACCCCGGTGGCGATGGTCATCTTGGTCTGCGCCCATGCTGCGCCGCTCCAGGCGAGCAGGCTCAACACGAGCAGGCAGCGTGCGCCGCGTATCGACATGACAGGTGTCCTCCTAAGTCGCCGGCGAATATTTACCCGCGAAGGTATAGATGCTCCAGCGGAACATGCGATCCACGACGAACCCGAGCAGCCCCAGGGTGACCAGGGACACGAAGATCTCGTCCACCAGCATGAACAGCCGGCCATCCCAGAGCATCTTGCCCAGCCCGTCGTTGGCGGCGATCAGCTCTGCCGCCACGATGGTGGTGAAGGAATTGGCCATCGCCAGGCGCATCCCGGTGAGGATATACGGAACGGTCGCCGGCAGCGCGACATGCAAGAAGATCTGGGCCCGCGTCGCCCCCAGGGATTGCGCCGCTCGGATCTTGTTGGGAGCGATGGCCGAGACGCCCGCCGCCGTATTCAGAATGACGATGAAGATCGTCGTGTAGATGATCAGAAAGATCTTGGAGCCCTCGCCGATCCCGAACCAGATCACCGCCACGGTGATCATGGCCACCGACGGGATGAAGCGCAAAAACTCCGTGTAGGGCTCCAGCAGCTTTCGCACCGGCCGGAACGAGCCCATGGCCAACCCGATGGGAATGCCCAGCAGCGAGCCGGCGATGAACCCGGCCAAGATGCGCTGCAGGCTGGCGGCAAGGTGTTCCAGCAACACGCCGTTGCGCACCAGCCGCAAGCCCTTGCTGAACACAACCGTCGGCGGCGGGAAGAGCACGGAGCTGACCACGTAGAGGGATGCCAGCTGCCAGATCAGGAAGAGGCTGACGAACCCGATCGCGTAGCCTCCGTACACGCTCCACACGCGCCGCGCGGCGCCCCCTGCGCCGCGGATGACGGCGCGCCTGCGCGCGTCGGCGTCACTACCGGGTGGCGTTGCCATGCGCGCGTTCGCTAGTCCGCACGGGCGATGGATTTGGCGACTTCGTCGCGGATCATCTCATAGACGTGCTTGTAGTATTGCAGGAACACATCGTCCGTGCGGCTGCGCGCCCCATGCAGCGCCACCTCGACCACGCCCTTGACCTGCGATCGAGGCCCGGCGCGCATCACGCCGATGCGTTTGCCCAGCGTGACGGCCTCGTCGATGTCGTGGGTGATGAACAGGACGGTCGTGCGCGTAGTCTGCCAGATGTTGGCCAGCTCGATCTGCATCAGCGAACGGGTCTGCGCATCCAGCGCGGCGAAGGGCTCGTCCATGAGCAGCATCTTCGGCTCGTTCGCCAGCACCCGTGCGATCTGGATGCGCTGCTTCATTCCTCCGGAGAGCTCGGCCGGGTACTTCCGCTCCTGGCTCATGAGACCCACGAGCTCCAGGTAGTGCATCGCGCGCTCGCGCCGCTCCGCCTTGCGCACGTGCCGCATGCGCAATCCGAATTCGACGTTCTCGACGGCGGTGAGCCAGCCGTAGAGCGAGTCGTCGCCTTGAAACACCACCCCCCGGTCGCGACTGGCGCCCGTCACCGGACGACCGTCCATGACGATCTGTCCCGCCGTCGGCGCCTCGAAGCCCGCCAGCATCTTGAGCACGGTCGTCTTGCCGCACCCGCTGGGGCCGAGCAGGCAGAAGAATTCGCCGACCTCGATCTCGACGCTGAAGTGCTCCACCGCCGGGTAGTCGACGCCCTGCAGCGATCGATAGGTCTTCTCGACATCGTGGAACGATACCAGCGGCATAGCCTCCGCCCTCGGCGGGAGGCTAGCACCGCCGACCTAGTCCAACCAATCCTTCTCTTTGAGCTTGCGGGGAAGATATTTCTTGGTGAGGTACTGGAAGTCCTTGTTGGCGAGAGCGTCCAGCTCGTACTTGAGCCCGCTCGAGAGCATCCGCTTGATCTCCTCTTGCCAGCTCTTCTTCTGGAACCACGTATAGTCGAGGAGCTCGCGGGCCCGGGCGATGTCTTTCTCGTTGAGCTTGATGCCCACGTTGCGCGGGAGCCCGTAGGATTCGGGATCGCCGCTCGAGAGGCCGATGAACTTGGCCTTCGGAATGGCCATGCGCTGGCTTTCGAAGGCGAGATTGATCGAGCCCTGCTTGATGACCGAGTAGATGTAGTAGCCCCACGGGTCGTTGTCCACGAGGACATAGACCGGGAGCCGCTTCTCCTCGTGCAGCCGCCGCGCCAGCCGCCTGACGCCGCGGGGCGGCTGCCCGTTTCCCGTCAAGAGAATGCAATTGTACGTCCGCCAGAACTTGTCCTCGGAGAGCCGGTTCCACTGGGTGCCCTTCTCGACCAGCAGGACGAAATCGGCGGTGCATCGCGTGATCTGCAGATATTCCGGCTCGACGATGGAGGGCACGGAGTAGCCGCCCTTCCCGAGCTTCGCGCAGTCCACCCGGTCGCCGTCATCCACCAGCACCAGGGGGCCGACGACCGAGCCGGCGTTCTCGGCACGCACGTGCAGCTCCTCCCGGAGCGCCACCAGCGTCACCTCCAGGTCCTCGATGAGCGGATCGGATTCGTCCTGGGTGTCGAGGGTGTTCTCGTGCGAGTTCTTGATCGTGTGCTTGGTCCGGTAGTAGATCTCCCGGAGCGACGTCGTGAGGTTCGCCCGCTGGAGCTCGCAGAGGGCATCGGCCACGAGGACCGTCTGCATGAACTTCTTGGCCATCCCGACGTTGAAGAACGACCGCGCCTGCTTCCGCTTGCCCAGCTCGATCAGGCCCTTGCGCGCGTCGAAGGTGACGTTCGACAGCGAGCGGATGGGGATCGCAAGGGTGGGATCCTTGCGCCGCTGGGCGGCGGTGATCACGAGGTCGGCCACCCCGACGAGTTTCTTCTCGACCGCGCTCGGCCTTCGGGGCTTGCGGGCCATGGGCGCGTCCTAG